>JAEEGG010002917.1_pt1 | contig 43422 bp, 22 predicted proteins | sample 9134161 | NCBI WGS metagenome assembly JAEEGG01 (sample SAMN16246543, study PRJNA631951) | gut metagenome | biome: gut microbiome; feature: rumen; material: CR-attached | host: Bos | place: Iran: Karaj | collected 2018-10 | reverse complement strand
TTCTAGCTCGATGAGACAGGAGTTTTTCTCTGGATTAATCAGTATCAAGCGAGCCACACCTGTCACCTGTTCGTCTTTCAGGTTGAAGATGCGAGCCGTGATATGAACATCGTCACCCTCACGGATGAATCGTGGCATGTTGGGTTGTATCATGACGTCTTTCTGGGCGATGGCCTCACCATCGATGTAGCCGTATAGCATATCGGCAGTATTGGCAATACCCATAAAGCGCCATGTCGTCAGACTCTCTGGTAGTGTGAATGACAACGAAACGTTGCCATCGCTATCCGTCTGCAGGGTGGGGTAGCAGAAGGCAGTCTCGTTAAGGTTCTCGCGGACCTGCACTTGCTCCTCGGCATTTTGCTCCTCGGCAACAACTTCTTTTGCTTTCAGGACCTCGTCAGCAGACTCATCGTTGCCCTTTACGTCGAATGCTGCAGTCTCTGCAACAGCTTTCTCTTCCATAGCCATTGGTGCACTTGCCATTGCTCCAGCCTTCATGAGCACATTACGGCCATAAGCACGGACAGGACGGTAGTAAACGGGGAAGATGCTCTCGTCGAAATGGCTGAACAATAGTTGATTGACATCGAGGTACTTCATCTCCTTGGCGGCTGAGGCCCAGATGTGACCAAACGATGCATGCTGCCAACTGGTACTAGGCTGGGGAAGATAGGATGATGGTGCAAATGACCACTGGTGAGCGGTCAGGGCATCGAGACTCTTGTCGTAGAGTACGGCCATGAAACTAGCATCGGCGGAAGCACCGTCCGGTTTCTTAATGGTCAGTTGCCACTGCTCCTCTTGACCAGGTGTCATACGGTCGCGGAAGGTCGTCCACTGCAGTTTCAGTTTCTTGTCAGGCATTGGACGACGAATGGACTGCTGGTGACGGTAACACTCACCATTCTTCATCCATGCGAAAGTCAGCAACAGTCCGTTGCCATACTCTTCGCGATAGGTAAACTGTCGATTGATGAGTTCACCATTCTTCTTGACGGCACCTTCCTCAATCTTCTGTTTGCCGGCAAAGAGGCTATATACAATATAGGTATTGGGGTCTGATGAACCCACTTGTACAGTGACGGGCGTGCCGTCGCTGGGGAATTGGTTGTTAGAGACATAGAACCAGTCGTGGGTCTCTGTAGCAGGGCGCTTGTCGTCAAGGCTGAACACTACGAATGTCTGGTCGATGCTGTCTTGGGCGCAGATGGCTTCAAGGCGGTGCTTTCCACTCTTTAATTGATAGTTCTCAATTGATAATGGACCATTGGCAGACCAATTCTGCCACTTGCCACCATCGATGCGGTAGCGCAACTTGCCGGGAATCTCCTTGCCAGCAGCATTTCTGCGGAAGAAAGTAATCTTGGGGAGCTGGTCATTGCGTACCTTCTCGGGCAGGTTGCAGGTCAGCGAGGTGGCTTTGTTGCCCAATGGTAGCGACATGGTGCCGTGATGGGTCTCGCCAGCCTGGTCGGTAACGTCGGCATCAACGACAAAGTGGTAGAACATGGTGTGATGGCCTAAGTCTTCTGGCATAACGAGTGGCATATCGATAGTAAACGAGCCATCGTCGGCAGTTTGAGCATCGCCCTCACTGATAACCATCTCGCGAAGCCCGTCGCCAAAGTAGCCTCCCTGCCAGTAGCGACTGTAGGACATCCACCAGAAGGCGACACGGCGCTTGACGGTATAGTGCACCTTCGCATCCTGGATGGGTACATCGGCATAACTCATGGCCTTAGCCTTGGCATGCACGGTATCACCGGCTTGGTAGGACTCCTTATAGTCGTCGAACTCCACCTGGAAGGCAGGACGCTTATACTCCTCAACACGGAAACTGACGTTGCCGTTACTGGTACGAATGGAGAAGTGACCGTTGAGTTGTCCCGTTGGCAACGTAAACTGTACGCTACACTTACCATAACGGTCGGTGGTGGCTTGTTGCTCGGCAACCAAACGGTAGTTGGCGTCGCGCAGTTCAAACTTCAGTGCCTTGCCACTGATAGCAGTATTTTCTATCTCTGACAACTCTTTCCATGCGATGGCCGTAGCATAGACGGTCTGTCCGGGACGGTAGATGGCACGGTCAGTAAACAGGTTGGTATGTTCGTTGTTGTACTGGCGCTCATAATAGCTGTATGCACCATAGTTGTTCTGGTCAGGACAATAGTTGTCATTCGCTGTGTACGCAAAGACCTTTGACGGCATCTTCTCACCAGTATAGACGGCCTCACCCTGATTGTTGCAGGTGAGCACTTGGGAACCCTCTGGAGTATTCCAGTTTTTGCGGAACGACAGACGTATCGAGGCATTCTTGACAGGCTGTCCTGTTGTAGCATCGATGACCACATAGCGACGGGATTTATCGGGCTGAGCCTGTTGCAGCAGACGGATACCTGATACGAAATACAACAGGCGGATAGTCTCCGTCAGTGGCAGACTGCTAAACTCCAGCAGATAGACTCCTGCGGGCAGTCCTTGCAACTGCAGCGAATCTTCAAAGACGTCATAGACGGCTTTTCCTGTGAAGGATATGGTCTTGGCCATCTCTGTCAGTTCTGTCAACCCCGCTTTTATTTTCTTGTAGTCGTCCCTGATGTCAGGATTGAGATTCGTGTCACCCTGCAGCGACGTGCGATAGACGCGCATCGTCAACTGGTTGATGTTACGCAGATTCTTTAGCCCAATAGTCTGCAACTTGCTCACTTCCTGGACGCGACGTTCTATACTGGCAGTAAACTGTGGTGTCGTCAATGAGGTCAGTTCATTGCGAAGTTCATTGGCACGCTGCCAGGTTCCCCAACGCTCAAGGGAGTGTTGTAGCCAGTTGTAGCGCTCGGCATTAGTGTACTTATCGCTTGTCATCCTGTTATAACGTCCTATGGCCAACTCGGCAGCCTCTGGAAAGTCGCCAAAGAGGACTATCAACGAGTCGTAGTCCTCAATCGTCTTGGCGGTATGACTGGCAGCAATACAGGCGGCAGGACAGTTGCCGACCTTCATATAGTAGTCATAGAGCCATTGCCACTCGTCTAACTCCATGCCAATGACGCTCAGCAGGTCGTGAGCGAACATCTTGCTGTCCTTGCCACGCTCCACCAACGGTTCATAGTCACCGGCCTTAATCTTAGCCAACAGGTTGGGATTAGCCATCGCCAACTGGCGATAGTGTTTGGCCTTGTCGAAGGTCTCATTGTCAATGGAGGGGTTCAAGGAATAGACCTTGTACAATACTGTTGCATAGACCATCTGTAGCACTTCGTCGGTGCTTGCCTTGGCCTGTTGCTCAATGCGACTAACGGCTGGTGCCAGCGAGTCGGGTGAGATATCCTGCTGTACGTTGGCTGTCAGCAGTTCGGCTTTGAGCAGTTGACCATAGGCCTTCTCCTGCAGTGCCTTGGTTTCTATCTTCTGCAAATGGGTCAGCGCCTGTCGCGGCAGGTCTTTGTCGCGGGCGTTCTCCACCTGTTTCCATAATGCTTGATATGTCTGAGCGAGCGTATTCATAGGTACTAGCAGCCAGGCTGCCAAAACGACTAACAATGCTTTCTTCATAGTCTTTGTCGAATAAATAATGCACAAAGATACGAAAAACCCGTTAAACAGCCAAGCCATTTAACGAGTTTTACCAATAATTCATTTTTCTCAATTAGTGCGCATCCTCGCAGCAATGCTCATGACATCCACTGTCTGGCAGTTCGAATTCCAGCGTAGAGTGGCCGATGCCGTTCTCCTTGAGCAGGTGTTTCAAACGCCCCTTTACGGGTTCCATCTGTTGCAGGTCATCGATGACAATATGCGCTGTCAAAGCATTGTCGGTGGTGCTGATAGCCCAGATGTGTAGGTGATGCACCTCGCTGACGTGCTCCTCGGCAGCCAACAGTTGATGAATGTCATCTGGTTCGATGCCTTCTGGCGTACCATCGACTATCAGGCGCAGACTGGCCGTCAGCAGACTCCAAGTTGACCAGAGGATGATAAAGGCGATGATGAGGCTGACGATAGGGTCTACGACGTTCCAACCCGTCAGGGCGATGATGACGCCCGATACGACGACACCCACCGATACCAGTGTGTCGGCCACCATGTGCAGGAAAGCGCCACGCACATTGATGTCGCTCTTCTGACCACGCATCAGCAGTACCACTGTGAGTCCATTGATGAGGATGCCGACACCTGCCGTCCACGATACGGCGACACCATTGACGTCCACGGGGTCACTGAATTTCAGGATACTTTCGTATACGATGCCTCCAACGGCTGCCAGCAGTAGTATAGCATTGACTAGCGAGATGAGTACCGTCGATTTCTTCAGTCCGTAGGTGTAGTGGACACCAGAACGAACTTTCGCCAGGTGGAAGGCAATGAGGACGAGTACCAGGCTGAATACGTCGCTGAGGTTATGTCCTGCATCGGACAGCAATGATAGCGAATTCTGCGTCCAGCCTACCAGGGCTTCGACACCCACAAAGAGTAGGTTCAGTACAATGCAGAAGACGAAGATGCCGTTCATGCTGGTGGGCATCACGTGGTGATGATGGTGGTGACCATGATGGTCATGATGATCGTGATGATGATGTTCATCGTGATGGTCGTGATGATAATCGTGTGCCATAATTATCTTGTTTTTTTGTTGTTTCACGCTGCAAAGGTAGGAAAACATTGCTGCAACCTGGTTGCAACGGCCTATGAATGTTGTTTTTCTGCAACCGTGTTGCAAGTTTTTGTCGTTTCGTGTATGTTGTTTCCATAATAATTATTATCTTTGCACCAAACTTAAAGATTGCTACAATGATTAACCGCGAACTCTTAGAGCCTCAGTCTATCGTCGTCATCGGCGGCTCGAACAATGTACATAAACCTGGTGGTGCCGTGGTGCGCAACCTCTTGCAGGGTGGCTATCAAGGCACGCTGCGCATCGTCAATCCCAAGGAGGACGAGGTGCAGGGCATCAAGGCTTTCCACGATGCCCGTGAATTGCCTCCTACCGAACTGGCTATCCTCGTGGTAGCCGCGAAGTTCTGTCCGCAGTATGTGGAACTGCTGGCCAAGGAGAAGCAGACACGTGCCTTTATCATCATCTCCGCAGGATTTGGTGAGGAGACCCATGAGGGTGCTCTGCTGGAACAGCAGATTCTCGACACCTGTCAGCAGTATGGTGCCGCCTTGATTGGTCCCAACTGCATTGGCCTGCTGACACGCTGGCATCACTCGGTATTCACCAAACCCATTCCGAACCTCAATCCACAAGGTGTCGACTTCGTCTCAGGCTCTGGTGCTACGGCAGTGTTCATCTTGGAGAGTGCCGTCATCAAGGGTCTGCAGTTCAATAGTGTGTGGTCTATCGGCAATGGTAAGCAGATTGGTATTGAGGATGTGCTGCAGTACTTTGACGAGAATTTCAATGCTGAGACGGACTCGAAGGTCAAACTGCTTTATATCGAGAATATCTCCAATCCCGATAAGTTGCTGTTCCATGCCAGCAACCTGATTCGCAAGGGCTGTCGCATAGCGGCTATCAAGGCTGGCTCGTCAGAGAGTGGTAGTCGTGCGGCATCCAGTCATACGGGGGCCATTGCCTCCAGCGATTCTGCTGTTGAGGCTTTGTTCCGCAAGGCAGGCATCGTGCGTTGCTTCTCGCGTGAAGAGCTGACCACAGTGGGTTGCATCTTTACCCTGCCTGAACTGAAGGGCAAGAATTTTGCCATCGTGACGCATGCCGGTGGTCCGGGCGTCATGCTGACAGATGCACTGTCGAAGGGTGGACTGGATGTTCCCAAGATAGAAGGTCCTGAGGCTGACGAACTGAAGACCAAACTCTTCCCAGGCTCTGCAGTGGCTAATCCCATCGACATTCTTGCCACAGGAACTGCCGAGCAACTGGGCATCGCCATCGACTACTGTGAACATCATTTCAGTAATATTGATGCCATTGCCGTCATCTATGGTACCCCCGGACTAACGCAACTCTATGAGGCCTATGAGGTACTCCATCAGAAGATGATTACGTGCAAGAAACCTATCTTCCCCATTCTTCCCAGTCTGCATACCGCTGGTCCTGAGGTTGCCGAGTTCCTGAAGAAGGGACATGTCAACTTCTCCGACGAGGTGACGCTGGCTACAGCGCTCTCGCAGATGATACGCACCCCCAAGCCGGCACATACCGAGGTGCAACTCTACGGCATCGATATTCCCAGACTCCACAAAATCATCTTCGGCATCCAGGAGAATGGCTATGTGTCACCCCAGACGGTGCGCGACATCCTCTCCTGTGCAGGCATCCCCCTTGTGCCGGAACTCGTATCTACCTCGAAGGAGGAACTGACGGCTTTTGCTGAGAAGTGTGGCTATCCCGTTGTGGCTAAGGTGGTGGGGCCCGTCCATAAGAGTGATGTCGGTGGTGTGGCGTTGAACATCCGTTCCCAGGAGGTGCTCAGTGCGGAGTTTGATCGCATGATGCAGATTCCCGATGCTACTGCCATCATGGTACAGAAGATGATTAAGGGTACCGAACTGTTTATCGGTGCTAAGTATGAGGAACGCTTCGGACATGTGACGCTCTGTGGACTGGGCGGCATCTTCGTCGAGGTGCTGAAGGATGTGTCGAGTGGTCTGGCACCACTGACCTACGAGGAGGCGGAGTCGATGATTCATTCGCTCAGAGGTTACAAGATTCTGCAGGGCACCCGTGGTCAGAAGGGTATCAACGAACGTAAATATGCGGAGATCATTGTCCGTCTCTCCACTTTGTTGCGCTTTGCGACGGAAATCAAGGAGATAGATATCAACCCGCTGCTGGCTGACCAAGACAACGTGGTAGCCGTCGATGCCCGCATCCTCATCGAGAAGGAATAGTGTGCACGCTGGTTTCCCCAGCGTGACCTTAATAATTATCCGACAAAATGGCGCTTCTTTCTGTCATTTTGTCGGTTTTTATACTTCGGCACGTAGTTTGTTCGCCTGTTGCCAAACGAAAATAAATATTAGGAGGACAAAACTATGACATTAGACAAGTTTACCATCAAAGCGCAGGAGGCGGTCCAGGAGGCCGTCAACACCGCACAACGCAATGGCCAGCAGACCATCGAACCAGTACACCTGCTGGCTGGCGTCATGAATAAGGCGAAGGACGTCGTGAACTTCCTGCTGCAGAAGTTGGGCGTCAATGCCCAACAGATTGACATGCTCGTACAGACGGAGCTGCAACACCTGCCCCGTGTGACAGGGGGGGAACCGTATCTCTCCAGTGATGCTAACAAGGTACTGCTCAAGGCTCAGGATTATGCTCAGAAATTCGGCGACGAATTTGTTTCATGTGAGCCAATAGTACTGGCTCTTTATACCGATGGTGCCACGGCTGGTCGCATTCTCAAGGATGCTGGCGTGACGGAACGTGAACTGCGTGCCGCTATTGAGTCACTGCGTCAGGGGCAGAAGGTGCAGTCGCAGTCGGCTGATGACAACTACCAGTCGCTGGAGAAATATGCCAAGAACCTTGTGGACCTTGCCCGACAGGGTAAACTCGACCCCGTCATCGGTCGTGACGACGAGATTCGTCGTCTGCTCCAGATCCTCTCGCGTCGTACGAAGAACAACCCCATTCTGATTGGTGAACCGGGTACCGGTAAGACGGCCATCGTTGAAGGTCTTGCAGGCCGTATCGTACGTGGTGATGTGCCCGAGAACCTGAAAGACAAGCAACTCTACTCGCTCGACATGGGTGCGCTGGTGGCTGGTGCGAAGTACAAAGGTGAGTTCGAGGAACGTCTGAAGAGTGTCATCAATGAGGTGACGAAGGCCGAAGGTCGCATCATCCTCTTCATCGACGAGATCCACACCCTCGTGGGTGCTGGTGGTGGCGAGGGCGCCATGGATGCTGCCAATATTCTGAAACCCGCTCTGGCTCGTGGTGAACTGCGTGCCATTGGTGCTACCACGCTGAACGAATACCAAAAGTACTTCGAGAAGGACAAGGCCCTCGAGCGCCGTTTCCAGACGGTCATGGTCGATGAGCCCGATGAACTCAGTGCTATCTCCATCCTGCGTGGACTGAAGGAACGCTATGAGAATCATCATAAGGTACGTATCCAGGACGATGCCTGTATTGCTGCTGTCCAACTCTCCGAGCGTTACATCTCCGAGCGTTTCCTGCCCGACAAGGCCATCGACCTGATGGATGAGGCTGCCGCCAAACTGCGTATGGAGCGCGACTCCGTGCCTGAGGAACTCGATGAGATTACCCGTCGTCTGGCCCAGCTGGAGATTGAGCGCGAGAGCATCAAGCGCGAGGCCGGCTCTGCCGGTAGTGTGCCCAGCGGTTCTGCCGCTGGGGATAAGCTCGCCCAGCTTGATAAGGACATTGCCGACCTCAAAGACCAAGAGCGTGACTTCCGTGCCAAGTGGGAAGGCGAACGCCAACTCATCAATAAGATTCAGCAGGACAAGCAGGACATCGAGAACCTGAAACTAGAAGCTGAGCGTGCAGAGCGCGAGGGCGACTATGGCAAGGTGGCCGAAATCCGCTATTCCAAGCTCAAAGCCCTGGAGGACGACATCAAGGCTGTTCAGGCCCAACTCGACGGCATGGATTCAGCCAACCCCCAACACCCATCAGCTAACACCCAACGCCTCGTTCGCGAGGAAGTCACTGCCGACGACATTGCGGAGGTCGTCTCTCGCTGGACGGGCATCCCCGTTACCCGTATGCTGCAGAGCGAACGCGAGAAGTTGTTAAACCTCGAGGAAGAACTGCACCGTCGTGTCATTGGTCAGGACGAAGCCATCAATGCTGTCTCCGATGCTGTGCGCCGCTCGCGTGCAGGTTTGCAGGACCCCAAGCGTCCCATTGCCTCGTTCATCTTCCTCGGCACCACGGGTGTCGGTAAGACCGAACTCGCCAAGGCTTTGGCTGAATACCTCTTCAATGACGAGCAGATGATGACGCGTATCGATATGTCGGAATATCAGGAGAAGCATACCGTCTCTCGTCTGGTTGGTGCCCCTCCGGGCTATGTCGGCTATGACGAGGGTGGTCAGCTCACGGAGGCTGTGCGTCGCAAGCCCTATCAGGTTATTCTGTTCGACGAGATCGAAAAGGCTCATCCCGATGTCTTCAACATCCTGTTGCAGGTGTTGGACGATGGCCGTCTGACGGACAACAAGGGACGTACTGCCAACTTCAAGAACACCATCATCATTATGACCTCTAATGCTACCCGCGAGGAGTTGCGTATGACGATGCGTCCGGAGTTCCTGAACCGTATCGACGAGATTATCACCTTCCAGCAACTCACCCAGCAGCAGATTGCCGAAGTGGTACGCCTGCAGATGAAGCGTGTCGCTGACATGCTGGAACCGCAAGGCATCCAGTTGCAGGTTACCGACCAAGCTATCAACTATCTGGCGCAGGAGGGCTACGATCCCGACTTCGGTGCGCGTCCCGTCAAGCGTGCCATCCAGAACCTGGTGCTCAACGACCTGTCGCGTAAGATTCTTGCTGACCAGATAGATCGTCAGAAGCCTATCATCGTCGATGAGTTTGGTAACGGCTTGGTGTTCCGAAATTAAAAAACAGAGATTATTTTTGGTGATTCTCATGTTTTTTCGTACCTTTGCAGCCGCAAACGCAAATTTGCGACTGCAAAGTATTTTTTGGAGAGGTGCTCGAGTGGTTGAAGAGGCACGCCTGGAAAGCGTGTAACCGGCAAAACCGGTTCGCAGGTTCGAATCCTGTTCTCTCCGCAAAGAACAGGTTCAAAGCTCCGAGGCAAAACCTCGGGGCTTTTTTGTTCTTTCCGCTGAAATACATAAGTCAACCACCTTAAATGAACAAACTTCTATATTTTTGTACAAATTTGTTTGGTGCTGTTCTTGTTTCTTCGTACCTTTGCAGGGAATAAATCAAAAAACAGACTACTAAAAGCAGATTGTGCTAATGAAAGACAAAAAGTATTTTTTCGCTGTTGACCTTGGCGCTACCAGTGGAAGAACCATATTGGGTTCTCTGGAGGACGGGAGGTTAGAGCAGGAGGAGTTGACCCGTTTCCCTAATAATCTTATAGAGACGGGCGGTCATTTCTACTGGGATATCTATGCCCTCTATTTCGAGATGATTCTCGGATTGAAGGAGGTGGCACGCCGTAAGGTACAGTTGACTTCCATCGGTATTGATACCTGGGGCGTCGACTTCGTGTTTGTTGCGGATGACAATGCCATCTTGCGTAATCCGAGGGCCTATCGTGATCCCCATACCTTCGGGCGGATGGAGCAGTATTTCGAACAGGTGGTGGATCGTAAGACGGTCTATGACCTTACGGGTATCCAGTTTATGAACTTTAACTCCTTGTTCCAGTTGTATGCTATGCAGCAAGACGGGAATGTAGCATTAGGTATGGCGAAGAAGATTCTTTTCCTCCCTGATGCCTTAAGCTGGATGCTGACAGGGGAGGCGGTATGTGAGTATACCATTGCCTCTACATCGCAGATGCTTAATCCGCTGACGGGTGATTTAGACGAGCGTCTTATCCAAAGTGTCGGACTGACCCGCGAGCATTTTGGCAGAATGGTTCATCCTGGTACACAGATAGGAGTACTGACAGAGGAAGTGCAGAAGATGACGGGTTTAGGACCAGTCCCTGTTATCGCTGTAGCAGGACATGACACGGCATCCGCTGTTGCTGCCGTTCCTGCAAAGGACGAGCAGTTTGCCTATCTGTCGAGTGGTACCTGGAGCCTGATGGGTATAGAGACGAAAGAGGCCGTCATCAACGATCGCAGTTATGAGTTGAATTTCACCAATGAGGGCGGCGTTGAGGGAACAACTCGTTTTCTGAAGAATATCTGTGGCATGTGGCTTTATGAGCGTTGTCGTAAGGAGTGGCCTGAGGAGGTGCGCCAGTTGTCGCATCCAGAATTGCAGGGTTCAGCCATGCAGGTAGAACCCTTCCGAAGTATCATCAATCCTGATGACAAAATGTTTGCTAATCCGTCTTCTATGATAGAGGCTATCCAGCAGTATTGTCGCGATACCAACCAGGCTGTTCCTGAGACCCCTGCGGAGATATGCCGCTGCATCTTTGATTCGCTAGCCCTGCGCTATCGTCAGGTGTTCCAGTGGCTGAAGGAGTTTGCGTCTTTCGACCTCCATGTCCTCCATATTATCGGAGGTGGTTCCTTGAACAAGTATCTGAACCAGTTTACTGCTGATGCTCTTGGGGTGGAGGTGCTGGCAGGTCCGCAGGAGGGCACTGCCATCGGCAACATCATGCTGCAAGCAAAGGCTGCCGGCGAGGTCAGTGATATCTGGGAGATGCGACGTATCATTGCTAACTCCATCGAGCTGGTGGCTTATCATCCCACCAAGGATAAAGCAACCTGGGATGCTGCCTACGAGCGATATCTCGACATCACGAAATAACAAAAAAAGAACAAATCATAAAAAACAAATCAAAATGAGCAAACCACTAGTAGAAACAAAAGCAAGGGTAGGTGTCTTCAGTATTGCACTGCAGGCTTACCTGCCACAGTTCCCACAACTCGCACCCAACTTCGAGGCCCAGTATGAGGATTTCAAGAAGACGCTGCCAGACACCATCGAGATTATCGACGGTGGTATGGTGACCACCAAGGAGCAGTCGATGGCTGCAGGCGATAAATTTCGTGCTGCCGATGTTGACCTCGTCATCCTGCAGATGCTGACCTACTGTACCTCTTATAATATGCTGCCTGCCGTTCGCGACCTCGACGTGCCCGTCGTCATCGTGAACCTGCAGAAGAAGCTGGCTCCCGACTATGCCAAGACCGATATCCCCACCTGGCTGGGCGACCTCTATGCCTGCGGTGCCATCGGTGAGATGGTTGCAGACCTCAACCGTGCTGGCAAGCGTTCGGCAGTAATTACTGGTGTTGTAGAAGGTGGTGACCCCGGTGTTCAAGCAGAAATTGGGGACTGGTGCCGTGCTGCTCAGGTGCGTCGTCGTTTCCGTGATACCAACATCGCACAAATTGGTCGTCCGTATCCTGGCATGATGGACCTCTACATCGACGAGACCAACCTCTACCATCGTATGTTCGTTTATACCAAGCAGTTCGACTGGGAGCAGATGTGGGCCATTGCCGACAATATCACTGACGATGCTGCCATTCGTGCCAAGGCAGAGGATATTCTGGCTACCTTCGACATCGAGGGTGGTGGCACCATTGAGAAGGTATGGGACATGGCGAAGTATGTCGTTGCCTTCGAGCAATGGGTAAAAGACGAAAAGCTCGGTATGATCGCCTCCCACTATGCTGGCTTCGCACAGGGTGTAGCAGGCAAGCTTGACTCTATGCTGATTCCTGCCTTCTCTATGCTGATTAAGCAGCATACTGCTTGTGCTGTGGAGGGTGATATGAAGGTGGCTATGGCCATGTCTATCCTGAAGACCATCTCTGGTACAGGTACACTGGCTGAGATGTACAGCATCGACTTCCCGAAGGATATCTGCATTATTGGTCACTCTGGTTCTGGCGACTTCGACATCTCGCAGGCCAAGAAGCCGACCATGAAGATTGTACCAGTCTTCCACGGCAAGACGGGTGGTGGCTATCTCACGCAGTTCTATCCTCCTGTAGGCCCTGTTACTTATTTGGCTATCACGCAGGACAAGAATGGCGTCTTCAAGTTCGTCGTTGCTGAAGGTGTCAATGAGGAAGGTGAGATATTCACCTTTGGTGACACCAATATGCGCACCAAGTTCTCGCTGCCATGCCGCGAATTCGTCAACAAGTGGAGCGAGGCAGGTCCTACGCACCACATGGCTGCTGCTGTTGGTCATCATATCGACACCATCCTGAAGGTGGCTAAGATTCTTAATATTGAATGTGACATCGTCTGTCGATAGGTCGTAATAACGGTATAACGAAACAACAATATAACGAAAAATGGCTAATAACGGAAGTTTGAAGAGCACCATCGCTGTGTCTCTTACCAATTATCTCGATGCAGGTGCCATTGTGGCTGGTGCTTCTGGTCTGACGCTTTGGCAGAACTACCTTGGTCTAACCGAGGTACACTTGGGTTGGCTGAACTTTATCTCGGCCAACTGTCTGGGTGCTGCTATCGGTGCCATCATCGGTGGTTTCCTGGCTGACAAGTATGGACGTAAGTTTATCTTCACGTATAACCTGCTGGTGTATATGACGGGTGTGCTACTCATCATGCTGAGCACCAATTTCCCCATGTTGCTGTGTGGCTTCCTCATCACAGGTATCTCTGTGGGTGTGGGAGTGCCGGCCTCTTGGACGTATATCTCAGAGTCCTCGGAGAACAATAACCGTGGACGTAACATCTGTATCTCACAGATGTCGTGGGGCATTGGTCCTATGGTCATCCTCTTGCTGGGTATGTTCTTTGCCCCAGGTGGTTATCTGTTTGGATGGGTGGAGAGTATCGCCCATGCCGTTGGTGGTGCTGATATGACGGAGCCGGCAGTCAATGCCTTCAGTTCCCGACTGGTATTCCTGTCACTCTTCATCGTAGCCTTTATCGCGTGGAACCTGCAACGTCAGCTTCAGGAGAGTGCTGAGTTTACGAAGGGGCAGGAGAGTGGTGAGAAGAAGCCGGGACTGATAGATAATATCAAGGTGTTGTTCTCCAACAGTATCGCGGTGAAGACCGTCTGTTTCCTTGCTACGATCTATCTGACGTGGAACCTGGTGGCATCTGTCATGGGATTCTTCCAACCGCATATCTATGAGACGGCAGGTGGTGTCAGCAACGAACAGGCTAACTGGATGAACTTCATCCAATGGGCGATTATCGTCAGTGTGACCTTCTGTACCTCGAAACTGATTGACAAGACCAGTCATAAGGGTATCTATGTCTTTGGATTGCTTGCCGCACTCTGTGCATGGCTGGTTATTGTGACCATTGGCGTTAACGGACCTGCCGGCCTGTGGGCATTTGCCATCTTGTGGGGTATCCAGGGTGGTGCTTCTCCTCAGATATTCTATGCGTTGTGGGGTTCAGAGTTGTTTCCTGCCAAGTTCCGTGCCGGAGCCCAGGGCTTCATGTTCTTTGTGGTTCGTGGCTTGTCGGCATTGTGGGGACTTCTCTTTACCTATATCTATGGAGAGAATGGCGAGGGCTTTACCATCGCAGCCTATTGTATGATAGCCCTATTGCTTATCTCGTTGCTAGTAGGTATCATCGGTGCTCCCAACACGCGAGGCCGCGCCCTGGAAGACATCACGAAGGAACGCTACGGAGACAATTACTAATAATTCGTAATAACGAAATAACGATATAACGTAATAACGAAGATATGAAGAGTATATTAGAAGGCCGCGAAGGTTTGAAAGCGGTTGTTTATCAGATTGCCGAGGTCACCGGTTACCTCTGGCAGAAAGGATGGGCAGAGCGTAATGGTGGTAACATCACCGTCAACGTTACCGAGTTTATGGATGATGAGTGCAAGGCGATGCCTGCCATCAGCGATGTCAAACAGATTGGTATGGTTCTGCCCCAGCTGAAGGGTAAGTATTTCTATTGTAAGGGAACTGGCAAGCGCATGCGTGACTTGGCTAAGGAGCCGATGCAGAACGGTAGTATTATCCGTATCTGCGACGACTGCGCCTCGTATGTGGTCATTGCCGACGAGAACGTGGTGCCCACCTCTGAATTGCCTACCCACTTGGCCCTGCAGAACTACTTGCTGGAGACGGGTTCGTGTTATAAGGCAACGCTTCATACACACCCCATCGAACTCGTAGCGATGAGTCATATTCAGCGCTTCCTGAAGGGCGACGAGATGACGCGTGTGCTGTGGTCGATGATTCCAGAGACCCTTGCCTTTGCTCCCCTCGGCATTGGCATCGTTCCTTATGCCCTGCCTTCCAGTGTTGATTTGGCTGAGGCTACCCTCGAGCAGATCAAGACGCACGATGTGGTGCTGTGGGAGAAGCATGGTACCGTTGCCGTTGGTACAGACATCATGGACGCCTTCGACCAGACCGATGTGCTCTGTAAGGCAGCCAACATCTATATGTGTGCTCGTGCTATGGGTTCTGAGCCCGACGGTATGACGGAGGCCCAGATGAAAGAGGTGCAGGATGTCTTCAATCTACCCAAGAAGCGTCCTTGCTGATAGTAATTCCGTATGAATAATCATAGCGGAGCCCCTCTACAGTGGCTTGTGAAAGGTATGTCACTTTAGGGTCGTCCGAGACGTTGCTATCACCCGAAGGCAAGTCATCTTGCGGTCGTAGATGAGTCACTTTACCCCCCTAAGGTGACTTCGGAACGGGTCGTAGATGACTTCGGAACGGATGGAAACAAACGTCGGAACGGGTCTAAAGTGCCGTACCCCATGATCCATGCTATTCTACACCCCCTCTGTCATGTGCCCGTTACCTGTTTCTCCATCAAATCTGACCTAATTCTTTATGATAAGGTGGATTTTATACAAAAAAGTTTGGAAGTTTTAGAAAAAAGCATTATCTTTGCCGCGAAATTCAGTGTGTACGCGTCTCTTAGAAGGGAGGGGCACACGATGAAACTACTTTAGACATAATATTAACAAACAAAACTAAAACATTTATGAAGAAAATTTTTACGCTTATTAGCATGGCTTTCGTTGCCATGAGTATGAACGCGCAGGACGTCTACAATGCTATTGTGGATGGCAAACTGGCTACTGAGTTTGCTGCAGTGGCTGGTGAGGATGGCGGTGTTGCCAACAATGCCGTAGATGGAAAGTCGATTGTTACTTTCACAGCAGGTAAGGCTACTGTGACTGCTGTAGGTGGAACAACACCTGCTAATGCTGATGGTGGTGCCCAGCAAATTACACCAGGTGCCATTATTGATGCCGAGAAACATCTCTATGAGGTTGCTTCTGTTGAAGCCTGGAATGAAATCAAGTGGGAGAAGGGAAACCAAGGTGACATTGATTTCTGGTATATCAAAGGCACAGGCAATCCCTACGTGAAGATGAATGCTGTTGAAAACTCTAAGGACGGTGAATGGTTAGGTACTTACAAAGCTGATTATGTTTATTATGAGCCCGATGGTTCTATAGGCATGCCTATTACTGGTCTTTACTACAAGTTTACGGCCTCTGCTGCCGGTGCCTTCAAAGTGAAGGTGTGGGCCAACAAAGGTAACCGTCAGACTTTCGTAGTGAATGCCAAGACCATGAAGGCTGAGCGTCTGTTGGCTTCCGGTTACATCAATGGTGTGAATGGTGCTGATGGTAAGAAGAAACTGCTGACCGTTGACCAGGTTGACTCTGTACACCATGTTTGTATTTATGGCAATTACGAGAAAGCTGTTGCAGCAGGTGAGAAGACTCCTGATGAACTGGCTCAGATGAAGGCTGAGGCTGACGCTGATTCTATTGCCAAGCAGTATGTCATTGGTAATGGTGGTCAGAACTTCTGGGGCTGGCTGACCTTCGACGTTGAGGCTGGTGAGGAGTACTGGGTATTCCAGCACTCGTCTCAGATTGGCTTCGGTGGCTTTGAGTTCCATGAGGGCAAGACAGCAGAAGAGTTGATTAACGGTATTGAGGCTGTTTATGTATACACGACCAACTTCTCTACTTACGAGGATGCAGATAGCGGTGAACGCGTTACATGGAAGGGTGAGAAGGCTCATGGCAACGGACAATTTGCCAGCACCGAGGAAGAGGGGGCTATTTTCGGTGACTTCTTCCATAATGACGGCTCTGCCGTTCGCACCAGCTATTGCTTGCTGCCCGAAGATGTTTTGGCACATTCTGCCAAGACTGAAGAGTTGACCATCGCTGTTTGGGTACGTGCTCAGGATGAGGCCGTTTCTGCTAATTATATGTGGGCTCCGTTGTTCACTGCTTACGCTGCTGATAACGCTGGTGGCAATAACTCTTGGCCGATGTTGGCTTGCCAGTATCGTGGTTTGTTGCAGGTGAACTGTGCTGGTTGGACAGACTATACTGATGCTCAGAATGTTGCAGGGAAAAATACGGAATATAATGGTGATACAGACTGGCTGAAGGATCATAAGTGGCATTACTATACCGCCGTGTTCGAGGGTGAGAATGCTAAGGTTTTCTTCGATGGTGAATTAAAGAACGAGTGGAACAACGATGGTACAACCAACACCCAGAAGGGCCTGTTCTCCAACGGTGCCGATCTGAAGTGGATCTGCCTCGGTGGTAATCAAGCTTGGGACTGGAACGACAACGACGCTCCATTCGACTTTGCCCGTCTGCTCATCAAGAACAGCAAGATGTCTGCTGGTGAAATCAAGGCTCAGATGCAAGCTGACTTTGGTGATGTTAATGTCGACGAGTATCTGAATGGTGGCGGTACTGGTATTGAGACCGTCAAGGCTGCTCAGAACAGCGATGCTCCTATCTACAACCTCGCAGGTCAGAAGGTTAGCAAAGCCTATAAGGGTATTGCTATCCAGAATGGCAAGAAGTTTGTGGTTAAGTAAACAAAACGAGAATAAACCGCTATAAGTTAGGGGCAAGGCTAAGCTTTGCCCCTAACTTTTTGTTGTATTGCTTGGAAGTTAGAAATTATGTTTGTAACTTTGCAGCCAAAATAAACTACTAAAACGAACAGCTACAATGAAAAAAGTATTTTCTATCTTCATGATGTTATGCTGTGCATGTATCGTATCTGCACAGAAGATTGACTTCGACATTTCTGGAAAGACCGGTCAAGCCTTGCAAGAGGGCTTTGTTGAGTGGGTAGTTCCTGAAGGCGTTTCTGATACCAAGGATTTTGACGGAGGTATACAAGTTACGGTATCTGCCGCACAAGGCTCTAATCCGATGGATGCTGCCCATAATGACGATGAGATTCGACACGTCAAAACAGAATGGTGGAAAAATGGTATCACCAGTGGCAATGATGGTGCACGTATCTTAGGCGATGCGCTCATCATTACGGGTGACGACCATAGCTACGTTACCTCTGGAGCCACAAAATTGGATGTGACCATTTCTGGTCTGAAGGCTGGTCACCATAGCTTGCAGGCCTATCACAACTGCGTGGAGTATGAAGAAAATCAAGGTGCTATACCAGATATCGATATCTACGTGAATGGCATCAAGGTGAAGGAGGGTGTAAAGCAGAGTATCCGTAAGAGTAAGTTTGCTGAGGCTGGTCAGTCGTACGTTGAGTTCGATGTAACTGAAGGACAATCCGTTACGGTTTCCTATGTTTCTACTCCTAAGGAGGGCATCTCCTACGGAAGAACTTATGTAACTGTCAACGCATTTGTTTTCAATGAGGTGGATAATAGCAAGATAGCGCTCGACCCCATACCAAATAGTGGAGAATTCCATGCTGGAGACGGCAATGGAAATGTCACCCTGCAATGGACATCGCCTGCTTCAGCTGTCAAACATCATGTCCTCTTGGGTAATGATGCAGACAATCTGTCGGACTATGTCATTACGACTGAACCTGTATGTGACGTCACGGGTTTGGACCCTCTCAAGAAATACTATTGGCGTATTGATGAGGAAGATGCTTCAGGCAATATTTCACAAGGTGAGGTGTGGCTGTTCCAGCCTGCTCGTCTGGCATTCCCTGGTGCTGAGGGCTATGGGCGTTTTGCTATTGGTGGACGAGGTGGTTCTGTCTATCATGTGACGACACTCGATGATAATGGTGATGATGAGAACCCGATTGAAGGTTCGTTCCGCTATGGCATCAAGAAGGTGAGTGGTCCACGTACTATCGTGTTTGATGTAGCAGGTGTTATCTCTCTGAAGAGTCGCCTGACATGTTCTGACAAGTTCGTAACCATCGCAGGTCAGACAGCCCCAGGTAATGGTGTCATGCTCCGTACCTGTCCCTTTGGTATGCAGAGCGATGGCATTACCCGTTTCCTCCGTATGCGCTTAGGACATAAGAAGATGATTAATGGTTTGATTCCTAAAGGCGGAGATAATGGTAATGGCGTTGAATACGCCCCAGAAGAAGCTGGCCAGACAGAAGAGACAACATTGAGCGGACTGGATGGCATGGGTATGTCTGGCAATGATCATGCTATTATGGACCATTGCTCTATTTCATGGACGATTGACGAAGCCTTCTCTTCGCGTAGTGCCAAGGCAATCACCCTGCAGCATACGCTTATCAGTGAGGCTTTGAATATTGCTGGTCATCCCAATTACAGTTCTGGCACTGGTCACGGCTATGCAGCTACTATTGGCGCTGGTCAGAATGGTGGACAGCCGGGCTCGTTCCATCATAACTTGCTGGCCCACTGTGAAGGTCGTAACTGGAGTATCTCTGGTGGTCTGGATGGCGGCGGCTCTTATGACGGTCATCATGACATCTTTAATAATGTGGTATACAACTGGGGCCACAGAGCAAGTGATGGTGGTACTCATGAACTGAATTTTGTCAATAACTATTACAAGAAGGGGTCGGATACCAGCCAAAATTATTTGCTGCGCCACCAATTTGAAGGTACTGGCAGCGGTACACAGCGTGCCTATGTCAGCGGTAACATACGTGAAGAAACAAGTGGCTCGAAGACAAAAGATGCTTTGAATAATACATATAAATATGAAACCAGTGGTGGCCAGGTGCTTAACTGGGAGCCTTGGAGCAATGAGCCTTTCTTCCCCAGTTATGCTAATATTGAGACAGCTGAGGCTGCCTATAAGAATGTACTTTCTGATGTAGGTTGTACACAGCCTTTTTTCGACAATCATGATCAGCGCATGGTCAATGAGACGCTTAATCGTTCATATAGTACCAAGGGTGTACGTTCTAAGAAGAATGGTATTATCGACACAGAGGAAGATACAGGCTGCGAGGGCTTCGATCTTGAGAAACTTGGCATTGTCAATGCCACTCGTGCTAACGATTGGGATTCGGACGCTGATGGTATCCCCAACTGGTTTGAGGAGTTGACTGGCACGAATGCCAGTGTGGCTAATAACAATGACGATCGCGATGGCGATTTCTATACTGATCTGGAAGAGTATTTGAATTGGATAGCTGTACCTAATTTCATAGTAGAGGGTAGTCAGGAAATCACTCTGAAAAACTATTTCGCAGGTTATGTTTCACCAACATACGAGGTAACATCTGCCGCAGGCGTTGTAGCTCAGGTGCAAAATGGTAAACTGAATGTGACGCCTTCTGAGACTGCAGCTAAATTGTTCTCTGTTGTGGTGAAGGCAACTGAGGGTAGCATATCTCTGGAAAGAGAATTTCACTTTGCTTACAACAATGGTACAAGCGGTATTCAAACTATCACCAAAAAAGATATTCAAGGAAGAGAACTATTCTATGACCTCTTTGGCCGTAAGATAAGCAAACCTGTTAAGGGTGGCGTATATATTCAGAATGGAAAGAAAATCATCGTGAAATAATACAGATACGCATGAAGAAACTGATGGCTTTTCTCGTTGCTCTTGGAGCGATGGCTGCTGAGGGACTGGCTCAGACATTGGCCTTTCCCACTGCTGAGGGTTTTGGCAAGTATGCCTCGGGTGGTCGTGGCGGCAAGGTCGTGGAGGTGACCAACCTCAACGATTCGGGTGAAGGCTCTTTGCGCTGGGCGCTGACAGATGCAGGCAAGGAGAATGCTACTATCGTCTTCCGAGTTAGCGGCATTATCGATATCGGCCCCAATCCGCAGCGTAAGAACGAGCGCTCTATCCGTGCCAAGTTGAAGAATGTGACCATCGCTGGTCAGACGGCTCCTGGCGAGGGTATCCTGCTGCGTGGAGGTAAACTCAACCTCGGTGGTTCGGAGAATGTCATCATCCGTAATATCCGTTCCCGACTGGGTGTCAACGAGGATCCTACGAAGGACAAGAAAGGAAACTTTATTGCTGGTGGTGCCATTGGTATCGAGAATGCCAGAAATATCATCATCGACCACTGTTGCTTTGGCTGGAGCGGTGAGGAGAACACGACAATCTACGACAACCATTTCACGACGGTGCAGTGGTGTATCATCCATGAGGGACTCTATGATGCAGGGCATCACAAGGGAGTGCGTGGGTATGGTTGTCAGTGGGGTGGTTCACCTGCCACCTTCCACCACAACCTGTTGGTGAATAACGACAGTAGGAGTCCGCGCATCAATGGAGCCAGTAATCCCAATGGCGATAAGAACGTGTTCCTGGAATATATTAATAATGTGAACTTCAACTGGGGCAGGAAGAACTCCTGCTATGGTGGAGAAAACGAGGCTGGCGAGGGGAGTAGTCACGAGTGTAACTTCATAGGAAACTACTATAAACCAGGACCAGCTCATCCGTCTGACAACTATTTCATTGAGATATCGGCAGCCCGTAAGGGAAAGACGTTGATGAGCCCTTCGCTGTGGTACTTTGCTGGTAATGTGATGGAGGGTCAGAAAGTCAAGGATGACTGGCAACTCGTTGGCAACAGGACTACATACTCCATAGAACAGATGCGCCAGGAACGTCCTTTGAGTAAAAATGAATATGCGAAATACCTCACTCCGGCGGAGTCGGCCAAGAAGGCTTATAAGCACGTACTTGCTAAGGCTGGTACCATTCACCGCGATGTGGTGGAACAGCGTGTCATTGCGGATGTGAAGAGTGGACATCCCCAATACAAGGGGGCTAGTGCCAACAAACAGGGTATCATCGATACGCCTGCCGATGCCAATGGCTGGCCAGTCTATGTCGCAGCAACCCCTGTGACGGACAATGATCATGACGGTATGGCTGACGACTGGGAAATCGCCAACGGCTATGATCCAAAGAATCCTGAGGATGGCAGGAAAGTAGTGTCTTCCAAGGGATATACCGCCTTGGAAGTCTATCTCAATGGTCTGATGGGTGAGAAGATACCCCAGGAGTAACTTCCCGGTTTCATGATAACGAAAGTCCCATTTGGGGCTTTCGTTTTTATTACCCCAGGTGCTAACTGACTGACGACCTCCAGTTCATTCCACCCAAGATGCTGCAGGGTGGCAAAGGCACTGGCTCCTCCCTCGATAATCAGTTGTCGGGGTTGCTGCATAGCCACTAACCGTTGTAGTAATATGGCTGTCGTCTCCCGCAGATGGATGGCCACTTCCTTTCCTGTACGGTGATGGTAGGGAATGGTAATCATTAGGGAACCTTCCCGCTTGTAGATGGCACAGGCTTCCTCCAGCCAGGATGTGATATCCTTGCTGCCGTCATAGATGTCTCGTGGCATTGCCGTCACGGGTATACCGAGGTCCAATGGTTTGCTTTGGGTGCTGCCACAGAGGAAGAGAGTCCCTGTGGTGCCTATAGTAGCTCTAGTAGCTCTAGTATCTCTAGAGTTTCTAGTATCACTAGAGTCTCTAGTTCCTATAGTTGCCTCGAATAAATCGGCGGCACCTGCGAAAAGCGTATGCCCGTCATCATAGGTAGCTATTACTTTTTGAATGTCTTCTTGACTTTCCGCATCAGGCATTACGATACCATTTGCCTCTGCATCAGGGAAGCGTTCTTTGAGAATAGCAGTCTTGGCTGGGAATTCCGGGTCGAAAGAGAAGTCCGTCTCGTCGATAGGTGTCCCGTTGATATAATAGACACCATCCTTGATGATTCTTCCCTTGGAGGGATTTGCTGGCAGATAGACGGCACGCTGATACCCCAGTGTCTCCATCAGCGTCTTCAGTTCCGCTACTATATGACCACGTAGGGCAGAGTCGGTCTTCTTAAAGAGGTGATAGGTGAGAGGTGATGGGTGATAGGTGGTGGGTGATAGGTGAGCGGTGATGCGGCGGGTTTCCGCTATCGCCTCTTCCTCGGTCATGGAACGGGTGTCAGTGGCAATGACGGTGGTTCCTGTCCTCTCTGCTGCGACACTGTCGCAGCAAAGGGAACAGAGAAGGTGCACCTGTTGTCCATGACAGTGGGCAATGCCCGCCATCTCCGCAGCACCAGTGATATCATCAGCAATGACAATCATACCTCTTCCTTCTTCCCTCTTCCTTCTTACTTCTTCCTTCTTATTTCTTCCCTCTCCGATATATTGCCATGCGGGTGGCATAGTCGATGGAGAGCGTCATTGCACTGTCGTTGGCAATACCCTTTCCGGCGACATCGAAGGCGGTACCGTGGTCTACTGACACACGGATGATTGGCAGACCGAGGGTGATATTCACACCACTGGCGCTCTCCATCTTACCAGTCTCCTTGTTCCAGTTGAAGGCACAAACCTTCAAAGGAATGTGTCCTTGGTCGTGGTACATGGCGACACATCCGTCGAACTTTCCGCACTTTGCCTTGGCAAAGATGCTGTCGGGTGGTACAGGACCTTCGACATTAAAGCCACGGGTTTTCAACTCCTCAATGGCAGGGATGATCTCTTGTGCCTCCTCGTAGCCGAACATACCGTTCTCACTGGAGTGGGGGTTCAGGCCAGCCACCCCGATATGCGGTTTCTCGATACCAAACTGCCGACAGGCATCGTCTATCAGTTCTACACACTCGATGATACGAGCCTTTTTCACCAGGTCACAAGCCTTCCGCAAAGGGACATGGGTGGACACATGGATGACGCGGATATTCTCGTCGGCGAGCATCATGGCATATTTCTTGGTGTTGGTAAAGGTTGCATAGATCTCCGTATGTCCGTCGTAGTGATGCCCTGCCAGATTCAGTGCCTCCTTGTTGAGGGGAGCTGTAACGGTACCATCCACCTCATCCGCCATGGCAAGGTCTATCGCCTTCTTGATATATTGGAAGGCGGCATTACCACACTGGGGCTGTACCTTACCAAACTCGAAGGTGGAGAGGTCGACACATTGCAGGTCGTAGACATCAATAGTGCCATACTCAAACTTGGCATCCTTGACACTTTGTACGGCATTCACCTTCAGGTTAAATCCAAGCAGCTGAACTGCTTGGCGCATAATGGCAGCGTCACCGGTGACGATGGGCTGGCACTTCTCGTAAGTCTCTTTTCTATTCAGGGCGCGAACGGTAATCTCAGGACCGATACCTGCGGGGTCGCCCATGGTGATAGCTAATATTGGTTTCATAGCTTCTTTTTCGTTATAACGTTATAACGTAATTACGTCATAACGAGTTAATACAATGAGTTATAAATATCGCGAGCATCCTGCTCAGTGACTTCTCTCGGGTTGTTCTTCAGCAGTCGTTGTACTTGCATGGCGGCTTTGGCCATCCCGTCGACAGCGGTCTGTGGAATACCCAGTGCCGTCAGTTTGTCAGGAATACCTACAGCTGCAGCTAAGCGGTAGATGAAGTCGACACCACGCTGGGCGGTCTCCTCATCGTTCTTGCCAGGCTGACATCCTAAGGCAATAGCTACCTCAGCATGACGCTTGATATTAGCCGGCATATTGAACTTCATCACAGAGGGCAACAGGATGGCGTTTGACAGACCATGAGGGATATGGAACTCACCACCGAGAGGATAGGAGAGTGCGTGGACTGCCGCTGTATTCACCGGACCTAAGCATAGTCCGCCATATAGCGAACCAAAAGCCAGTGCCTCGCGAGCCTCCACATCCTTACCGTCCTTGACGGCACGCTCCAAGTTAGCGGCAATCAGTCGGATGCCTTGCAGTGCATAGATGTCCACAGAGGGATGTGCAAACTTGTTGGTGTATGCCTCGATACAGTGGGTCAGGGCATCCATTCCCGTGTCTGCCGTCACCTTGGCAGGTACCGTCCATGTCAGTTTTGGATCGACATAGGCGGCATCGGCGATGAGGAAGGGCGATACGATACCTTTCTTCAGGTGGTCACGCTCGTCCAACAGGATGGCATTGGGAGATACCTCTGAACCTGTTCCTGCTGTTGTCGGCAGACAAGCAAGCCACAGTCCTTTTGCCTTGATGAAACCGGTGCCGAAGCAATCGGCTGCCTGCTGGTCGGAATGAGTAAATGCTGCTACCAATTTAGCGATGTCAAGGACGCTGCCGCCGCCAATACCTATTACGCTGTCGGCATCAAACTGTCGTGCCTTCTCCACGATAGCGTTGAAATCGTTGAGTGTAGGTTCTGCCAGAATATTCTGGAAGACCTCGATATGGATACCTGTTGCTTTCAGTTCTGCCAGTGCAGGTTCTATCAATGGTAAGATGGGTGGTGCCGTCAGTACAAACAGGCGCTGCAGTCCCATCTTTTTGTAATCATCAACAAATGTCTGAAGGCAGCCCGTGCCGAACACGATTTTCTGCGGCTGCAAGAGTGTAATTGCTTTCATATCCTTTTTCTTTTTGTGGCTGCGAAAGAGTCGCAGCATACTGAACTAACTATTATTCTTTCGCTCCTCCAGATAGCCCCAGATGGTCAGTTCCTTGTCAGCAAGCGGTGTCTTGAAAAGGAAGCTGGCGGCATAGCCTACCACGAGGACGATGAGGTGAGAGTAGACACCTAACATATACTTATGGTGTGAGAAATTCCAGTTACCCAGGTCGAGCAAGGTTTCTTTGACACCCGTTCCGTGGATGTCGACCTTCGTACTGGTCAGTACGGCGTATGCCGTGAAAATCACGGCGGCAGCAATACCGATATACAGTCCCTGTTTGTTGGCACGACGGCTGAACAGACCGAGAACGAAGATCCCCACAATACCTGCTGAGAAGATGGCATAGAGCGAGAACAAGGCTCCTAAGATGCCCTCACCGCCCCAGAAGATATAGAGGCAGGCGACGCCAATGGCTCCGATACCAGCCAGTACAACCATCCATTTGCCGAAGCGTAACTGTTGCTGGTCGGTGGCATCCTTACGGAACCGTATGTAATAGTCCTGGACCGCAATGGCTGACAGACAGTTGAGGTCGCTGTCCAGTGACGAGATGGCTGCTGCTGCAAGGGCGGCAATGATAAGTCCGCGAATACCGACAGGCAGTTCATGGGCGATGAAGTAGGGGAAGACCTCATCTGCCTTGATACCCTCTGGCAACAGGGGAGCACCCTGTGCATGATAGTAGGCGAAGAGTGCCGTACCGATAAACATAAACAATGCCCAGATGGGAACACTCATCAGCACACCGATATACGCTGCCTTCTTCGCTTCCTTGTCGTTTTTAGCGGCGAGGTAACGTTGTACGATGGTCTGGTCAGTGCCATACTTCTGCAGGGCATAGAAGATGCCGTTCAGTACCATCACGATGAATGTCAACTGCGTCAGGTCCCAGTCGTAGGGGCCAAAGGATATCTTGTCGAATTCCAACGCTATATGGAATGTCTCGGCGGGTCCTCCCTCGATGCCGAACAACAGGATGGCGATACAGATGATACCGCCGCCAATCAGCAGGAAGCCCTGTGCCACATCCATCCATACGATAGCCTCCATGCCTCCGAACAACGTCAGGATGATGATGGTGATACCTAGGACGAGGACGATGGCATAGATGTCGATATTCAGGAATGTTGCCAACGCCATTGATACCAGAAAGAATACTGTTCCCGCCTTGGAGAAATGCCCCAGGGTGAAGGCAAACGAACTATAGAGTCTTGCGAAGAGTCCGAAGCGGCGCTCGAAATACTCGTAGGTGGAGAGACGTATCACTTTACGGAACAATGGTACGATGACGCCCACCAGCGCCAACAGTACGATAGGTACCATCAGTCCCTGTACCAGTAATATCCAGTTGTCGGCATAGGCGGCACCCGGATAGGCAAGGAAGGTCACACTACTGATGAGGGTGGCAAAGATAGAGATGCCCACTGCCCACGCGGGAATCTTACCACCTCCGGCAAAATACTGTGACGTGTCCTTCTGCTTGTGGGCAAACCACACACCCGTGCCAATGGCGGCAAGGATGGACACCAGGACAATGATATAGTCAATGATATGCATTGCGTTATTACGTTATAACGATATTACGAAAGGGCTGTCGCCTTAGCGGCTATCGCCTTCTCTTCCTCAGCAGATAATCTGGTCAGTGGCATGAGCATCCAGGGCTCACAGAGCCCCTTGGTCTGCATCATCACCTTCAGGGCAGTGAGTGACTGTCCCAGGGTGCGGTCTTTCTGATAGATCTTGGCAATCTCATTCGTCTCGTCCTGCAGACGGTTGGCTGTCGCCATGTCTCCGGCAATAGCTGCCTCATAGAGCTGTTGGAACATCTCCGGGACGAAGTTGCCAGTAGATGGTACGATACCGTCACCACCCAGTTCGAGGGAGTGTGCTGACTGTGCTGCCCATCCGCAGAAATAGCAGAAGTCGGCGCGGTCCTTGGCAATCGCTATACACTGTGCCATACGCTCCAGGTCACGCTCTGAGTCTTTCAGTCCCACGATATTGGGATGGTCGGCAAGGCGACGGATGACATCCACAGGAATACTCATGTGTGTCGTGGCGAGGATATTATAGAGCATCAGCGGTCCCTTGATACTGTCGGCAAGCGTGCGGTAGTAGTTCTCCATCTGCTCCGGTGTCAGGGCATAGTAGGTGGGCAGGGTGGCCACGATGACATCTGCCCCCGCCTTGGTATAAGCCTCTGCCTGTGCCAGTTGCTCACTGAAACAGTTGCCAGTCAGTCCGGCATAGATGGTGATACGTCGCTGTGCTGCCTTTACTGCTGTTTCCACAAACAATAGACCGTCTTTGGGACTGACACTATTGCCTTCGCCAGTGGTACCCATCAGCAGGGGAGATACCCCTGCCTGGGCAAAGAATTCGATGATGCGTACGACGGCCTCTGTGTCGAGGCTTCCTTCCTTCGTGACGGGTGTGACCATCGGAACCACCACACCCCTATATTTCTTATTCAGCTACATACAGATTCCAACCTAAATATGTTTCTATTGCTTCGTTAAGGATATCCACCACATCGGTGCGACACATAGCAACATGATGCTCGAAACCGTTTTTGCAGATATACTTCATCAGCTTCTGCAGGTTGTCGACTTTCGTGACTGCAATGCAACCGTCCATTCCGTAGGGGTCGTTGGTGATTTCACCCTTACCCAGATAAGCCTTGATACAACCCTTCGGGTCGTCGGTAGAAATGCGGAAGAAGGTGAAAGGTCCTTCTGAAACCTTGGCATAGACAGCGCCAAAGGTGTTGATCTTGCCAAGTGTGCGACCAAGGACACCCAAAGGTCCGAGTTTCAAATCACCATTGCCCACAAACTGCTTGGGGAAGTTACCACAGTGGGTGCATACGCACTTGTTGCGATCCTCAGCGAAGTTGTTGTTCCAGTCGAGCAGGGCAGGAGCATTCTGCGAAGCCAGCGAGAGGGCATACATGGAAACGGCACCAGCAAGGTCGGTCTCACAAGCCGCAGGAATGAGTTTGTTTGAGAGCATAGACATGGTGACGCAGGGTGCGCAACCATAGTTCTGCTCCAAGCTGTCCCAGCACTGGATGGCGACAGCCTGTACGTCGTTCGCCTCAATCCAGTTCTCAACAGCCACACTGAACTTAGCCTGCAACCCTAACTTCTCCTTGTAAGAGTCGGGCACCTTGGCATAGTTGCAAGTGCGATTGCACATCTCGATGAACTTAGGATCGTCGTCCTTAATCTTCTGGGCTGCATAGAGAATCTCAGAGAGGTCGGCAGGAACGACGGTGATGCCTGAACGCTGCAACAGTTTTTCAGAGGCACGACAAGTGTTGAAGCCCAAGGGACGCGTACCAATCTGACCCAAACGACAGTGGCGCAAGCCATTGACTACACGACAGATGGCGGCAAACTTATCGATGTCCTTCTTGAGTAGGGGATCATATATAGAATAGGTGTGCAGGGTGGTGTCCGTGAAGGGGATGCCATACTGGTAGAGGTTGTTGCAGACGGAGATCTTTCCGCAGAAGGCATCACGGCGACTGTCAAGGTCTACCTTGTCATTCTCGTCGTCACAAGCCTGTACCAAGACAGGTACGTTCAGGTCAGCGTCACTGATGGCGTTGATGATACCAATCTCGAAGCCGAAGTTTGGCAGCGAGACAATGATGCCGTCAATCTCGTCACGATGCTCGCGGAACTGTTTGGAAACCTTCAGGCCGTCCTCACGGGTCTCAATACTGCTGCTGCCGGTAGGTGTGGCATCTTCAGGCAGGATAATATACTCGTAGCCGCCCTCGTCAAGAGTCTTCAGCAACTGCTTACGAACGTCCTTGGCTAACTCACTGTTGAAATAGGCGCGTGTTCCGATAATCACGCCAAAACAAGTCTTTCCGTTTTTCATATTTGTATTTGTTTTAGTATTTTATTTGATTAGTTGCTTCACCGCATTACGCCAGCCTTCATACAATTGAGAATTGAGAATTGAGAATTGAGAATTGGGTCGATATACCTCCGTCACCTTGCGGAAGCCCTTGACCTCCTCGAAACTCTTCCACAGTCCACGAGCGAAACCGTTCATGATGACAGCACCGAAGGCAGAGGCATCGTCAACCTCCGTGCAGACGACGGGGGTGTTGAGCATATCAGCTTGGAACTGCATGAGGAAACGGTTCTTCGTAGGACCACCATCAGCAGCAATCTCCTTGAGTGAACCACCCGTAGCTTGAGCCATCACATCCACCAAGTCCTTGATCTGGTAGGCAATGCTTTCCAAGGCAGCACGCAGGAAATGGGCCTTCGTGGTGGCGAAGGTCAGTCCGAAGACTGCCCCCTTCACATTACTCTGCCACCAGGGAGCCCCCAATCCGGAGAAGGCTGGCACGATATACACCCCACCATTGTCCTCTACGCTGGTTGCCAATGCTTCCATCTCAGCAGGATGGCCTACCAGCTGCAACTGGTCGGCAATCCATTTCAGGGTAGCCCCCGTACTGTAGATATTACCCTCAAAACCATAGTATGTCTTGCCGAAGGCAGAGAAGCCTACACTGGTTACCAGTCCCTCAGGGGCACCCTTCGGTTCCTCGCCGATATTCACCATTACACTGGAACCTGTTCCGTAGGTCACCTTACCAGACCCTGACTCGAAGCACATCTGTCCAACGAGAGCACCATGCGAGTCGCCTAAGACACCAGCGATTTGTATGGGCGTGGAAAACACGTCCTCACAAGTGGTTTCGCCATAGATAGCATCGCAGGGACGTACTTCCGGCATCATTGAACGGGGGATGTCGAACAGTGCCAGCAGGTCGTCGTCCCACTGCATGGTATGGATATTAAATAACATGGTACGCGAGGCATTAGTATAGTCCGTTGCATGTACCTTGCCACTTGTCAGTTTCCAGATGAGCCAGGTCTCGATGGTTCCCATCAGCAGTTCGCCACGATTGGCAGCTTCGCGGGCACCCTCTACGTTGTCCAGCAGCCATTTCACACCGGATGCCGAGAAGTTGGGGTCAATCAAGAGACCACTCTTCTGCATGACCATTTCTGCTTTTCCTTCAGCGCGGAGCTGACGGCACAGTTCCGCCCCACGGGTGTCCTGCCATACCACCGCATTGGCGATAGGCTTGCCCGTCGTCTTGTTCCATACCACAGCCGTCTCACGCTGGTTGGTAATGGCGATGGAGAAGGAAATATTGTCCATCTTCCATCTTCCATCTTCCATCAGCCTTCTAATGGCCTCTATCATGTTCTGATAGATTTCCTCCGCGTCGTGCTCCACCCAGCCTGTCTGGGGGTAGTACTGCTTGTGGTCCACATTGGTGCGTGCCAGCAAACGGCACTGCTCGTCGAACAGCAATGCTTTCGTCGAAGAGGTGCTCTGGTCGATAGCAATAATGCGTTGTGCCATAGGACGAATGGTGTTAGTGGGCAATGAATGAGAGAACGTTCTTCACGATGCCCTCGGCATCAAAACCGTAGTGGTGGAACACCTCCAGGGGAGAGGCGTGGATGACATTCTCGTCAGGAATACCCAGACGCTTTACCTTGACGGGACATTCCTCAGCACAGATTTCTGCCACTATTCCGCCTAAGCCGCCATAGATGCTGTGTTCTTCTACAGTGACAATACGTCCAGTCTCTTTGGCAGCCTTCACAACGGCTTCGCGATCGAAGGGCTTCAGTGAGTGCATGTCGAGCACTCGTGCGTTGATGCCCTGCTCCTTCAGGGTTTTGGCAGCCTCCAAACAGTGATAGACCGTCTCACCAGTGCCAATGATGGTCAGATCTTTACCATCCATCAGCATATTGGCCTTGCCCAGTTCAAAGTCAAAGTTATCATCGTCGTAGACATCGGGAACAGCATTACGTCCCACACGGATATAAGCAGGTTTCGGGTGGTTGACGAGTTTCTCCACCAGTTTACGGGTCTGTCGTACATCGCAGGGCAGATAAACCTCCATTCCTGGGAATGTGCGCAATACGGCAATGTCATGAAGCGAGTGGTGGGTGGCACCCAGTTGACTGTAGGCAACACCACCGCTGACACCACAAATCTTGACAGGCATCTGCGAGTAGGCCATATCGACCTTTACCTGTTCCAGACTTCGTGCCACATAGAAACATGCAGGACCGAAGATGAACACTTTCTTACCTGTTGAGGCGAGACCTGCACTGACGCCTACGGCATTCTGTTCGGCAATGCCCACCTCTACGAACTGCTCAGGAAGGGCCTTTCCGAAATCCGTCAGTGTGGCTGAACCGCTGGCATCTGAGGTGACAGCGACAATTTCTTTATCTTTTGTTGCCAATTCTAAGAGCGTATCCGTAAAACTCTTGCGGCAAGGTATTTTATTGGGTGCTTTCATTTTCCTATCCTTTCTTTAATTTCGTTGATTGCTTGATTGTACTGTTCCTCAGAGGGTACTCCGTGGTGCCACTTGGCCACATTCTCCATGAATGAAACGCCAAGTCCCTTTGTCGTGCGTGATATAATAAGGTGTGGCTTACCATTGGTAAAGTCGGTAGCTTCTAAGGTGGCCACGATGTCGTCGATGCTGTTGCCGTTCATCTCGCGTACGTCCCAGCCAAAAGCCGTCCAGCGCTCACGGATGCTCTCCAGGGGCATCACATCCTCTGTAGAACCCGAAATCTGCAGACCGTTACGGTCAATGATGGCTGTGAGATTGTCGAGGTGATACTTATTGGCAGCCATTGCAGCCTCATAGATACTACCCTCTGCCTGTTCGCCGTCGCCCATCACTACATAGGTCTTCCATGTCTTCTTCGACATCTTTGCTCCCAATGCCATTCCCACACCGGCACTCAAACCATGTCCCAGGGCACCCGTGTTAATCTCCACACCAGGAATCTTGACGGTAGGATGGCCACCGAGCAGTGCATGGTCTTTGCCATACTCCAGCAACCAGCTCTCAGGAAAGAAACCCTTGTCGCAAAGCACGCAGTAGAGCGCTTCTGCGCAATGTCCCTTTGACAATACAAAGCGGTCACGATCTTCCATCTTCGGCTGCTTGGGGTCGATGTTCAGCACACGATTGTAAAGCACGGTCAACAGGTTCAGTACCGAAAGGTCGCCGCCTGTATGTCCTGTGTGTCCGTCATAAATTAGCTGGATGAGTCGCAGACGCAACTCCTCCTGCTTTTTCTTTAATTCTTGTATATCCATAAATATAGTAGTTTGTTTGATAACTCTTAAAGATTGGCAATAATATATTCTATGTCGTAATCGGTAAACATTTTCTTGTGCTCGCTGGAAATGTTGGAGTCGGTAATAATGGAGTCTACCAGAGAAAGGGCTCCAAGACTGGCAAACGAACTCTTTCCGATCTTCGACGAGTCGGCTACGAGGTAGACGGTGTCGGCAGCCTCAATCATGGCACGTTTTACCACCAGGTCGCTTGTACTGGGGTAGGTGAGACCCGTCTTCAGGTTGATGCCTGCCGTAGCGAGGAAGAGCTTGTCGACGTGGATGTTGTCAAAGTATGATGCGGCCTTGTCGCCCGTCAGCGATAGCGTGGGTGACTTGAATTCTCCGCCAGTCATATTCAGGTCGATGCCAGGGTCACGACCCAGGATGACAGCGATGTTCAGGGCATTGGTGATGACACGCAGGTTGTGGTAGCCGGTAATGAGTTTGGCAATCTCTGTCGTAGTAGAGCCAGAGTCCAGAATGATGGTGTCGCCGTCATTGATGAGTTTGATGGCTTCAGCGGCAATAGCCTGCTTAGCCTCCATGTTCTGCTGGTTCATTGGCAGGAAGTCCACCACGTTGCTTCTCGCATTGTTCAGCACGGCTCCTCCATGCTCACGGATAATCAGTCCTTGCTCTTCCAGTAATTGCAAGTCCTGACGGATGGTAACCTCCGTAACTTTAAACACATGGCTGAGTTGTGAAACCTTCACTTGTCCGTCTTCGCGGATCATGTCTAGGATTTTGTCCCTTCGTTGATTGGCAAATTGCATATCTTACGTTTTATTTTGCTGCAAATTTATGGTTATTTTTGTTTTATACCAAAAGAATCCTGTAAAATAAAGTTAAAAACAGAAAAATAAGTTTCGTTTTGTTTCGTTTTTAATTTTATTTACTTATCTTTGCAACCGATTTCAAGAGGCAAAACAAACTACTATTAGATAATATAACGAATAAATCACATGTGACGGCTATGGCCGGAATCAAAAAAATCGGGGAGCACCCCGATTTTTTGATTATTCAAGTTTTGTTTACATAGACCTTACTTACATCAGTTTTCCTTTGGCTGCTAGCGTGTCATAGTTGTTGTTCAGGTTGCGCCAGTCTGTCTTGGTCTGAGGATTGATACCATTGATGTACTTCTCGATATTGGTATAGCCATCACCGTTGCAGTCCTTCACAGCGTCGGAAGGATCGTTGGGGTTCAGACCATATTGCTTCTCCCACTCGTCGGGCATACCGTCACCATCGGTATCGACATAAGGCTCCCAAGACTTGTATTCAGGATAACCGCCCATCTGTCGGGGGTCAGTGATAACGCCTTGCTTGTAAGAGTCCTGGGGCAGACGGCGATACTTGAAGTAGCCCTGCTCGTTCTGTGACTTCTTGTTCAGACCCCACATGTCGCCATAAGGATTCTGCTTCACGCCAGTCTTCTTTTCTATCTTGGCCAACTCCTTCTCGTAGTCCTTCACGTAGTAAGCCTGGCCAGTACGAACCTCCTCACAGATGCGCTGGTCAACGATGTCACGACAGGGAATGGTAGCACCTGCATTAGCGAGTACCCAGTCGAAGGCCTGTTCGGCACCCATCACCTTTACATAAGGCATGACGAAGGGCTCGTCGGAACGCATGAGTGCCTTCTCCGTGGCGTCCATCTCACCGTCCTTGTCGGCAGTCTGGATTCCACCGTTCCAGTTGTCCTTCGTAATCTCGGGATAGCCCTCCATGATGTTGCCAACAGCATAGATACGTCCGAACTGCTTGAAGGGGAAGAGCCCCTCTGAACGGCTCTCGCTCTTGACGATACGGTGTCCTACGGGAGTGTCTTTCGGAGTCAGCGGACCGGGCTTGTAGTAGTTGTTGATGAAGTTCGACATGGTGCTGAACTCGCCACCGTCTGCCGTACGGTGTACCCAGTTATACACCACATTATTAATATAGTTGAACACACCGCCCCAGCCAATACTTGGGTTACGACCGGTATTGTCTGCCCAGAGGTTACGCATGAAGGTAGTGTTCTCGCCGCCGATGGTTGAACCGAAGGCGTGGTTCCAGGTGTCAAGTGCCTTGGCACTGATGGTGTTCTGGATGGTCACGTTGACTGTGGGCTCTTTGCGGTTGGGTTTGCCGTCGTGCATATCGAACATATGACGGTAGAAGGAGATGTTCTCGTCGAGTCCCCACTCACACGAACAGTGGTCAATCATGATATTACCAACGGGGTTGCCTCCGAAGGAATCTTCACGGTTCGTCACCAGGGTCTCACCACGACGGAAACGCATGTGGCGGACGATGACATCATGGGTGTCTACCTGGAACGACTCTCCGGCAATGATCACACCGTCGCCAGGAGCTGTCTGTCCGGCAATAGTGATATAGGGGGCACGAACGTAGACGGGTGATTTCAGACGGATGATACCGCTGACGTTGAACACCACGATGCGGGCGCCACCCTGTTCGCATGCCCAGCGGAACGAGCCGGGACCGTCGTCGTTCAGATTGGTGACGGTCAGTACTTTGCCGCCACGTCCTCCGAAGGTGAACATACCACCACCTTCAGCGCCTGGGAAAGCAGGTATCTGGGCCTGACGCAGGTCGTAGGGGCGAGATGCCCAGGGCACGTAGGGACGACCTGCCTTGGCTTCTTCAATCACGATGGGGAAGGCTACTGCCCATGCGGAGTCGCTATGTGCCTTCCACTGTGCTTTCTGTTCTCCAATCATCTTCTTGGCCTCGTCTGTGAGGTCAGGATACTGTGCAAATGATGTCGTTACTATGCCAAGCAACGATACTGTGCAAATGATAAGTCTTTTCATAATCAGTTTAAATGTGTTTGCTTTGTATTATATAAATTAGGACCCCTTATCCCCTTGATTGTACTCATTAACAATGTTAATGGCTTGTAAATTCTTTGAACCTTTTTAAGGAAGTGTAAAAATATTTCCTATTCTTTAAGACTTATTCCTTAATCCTCGTTTCTGCGGTTGTACTATGTGACACTTTCTTGTGAACCAAGAAAAATTTTCTCCATAGTTATGCCGCAATTTTTAGACACTTTTGTTCTTTTTGTATTGCGATGCAAATGTACAAATTTTTCTCGAAATATGCAAGGAAATAAGCAATTATTTTTCAGAAATCTTACAGTGACATAGTTTTGAAATATTCAAGTATTCATCTATTCAAGTAGGACAGGAAGGTTTTTTGTTTACTCGTCATTCTGTATTATAGATATTATATATATTATAATATATATAATATTAATTATAGCCTATCTATACCACTCCACTTTCAACTTCATTGAGGTTGGGATGCGAGTTGTTTATTCATGTCAAAAACCTTCTTGTCATAGTTGAATACTTGAATAGATGAATACTTTGGGTGATTAATTAAATCCGTGGGATAAAAATTTTCGTTAAATATTGTGAATAGAAAGTTGTTCTTTCCTAATTTAATGCTACCTTTGCTCCGAAAATATGACTGCCTCGCTCTGCTTGGCGGAAATGTTTCGAACGAAACTACTGAAAGCAATACATTTTTTAAATAATCACTTTTATTAAACTAAAACAAACGCTTATGAAGAAAAAATTATCTGTATTGATGGTTGCTCTCGTGGCTATTGCTGCATTTGCTGTGCAACAGACGAGGAGAGTTGCAGTTACAGACACTGAGGAGTCCGTAACATTCGATTTTACAACAAATGATTGGGGATTCCCTACGGAGGCCAAGGCTATTGACGAAGCTTCTTTTACCGCAGGTAACTATACCATTAAGGTAGCAGGCTCTACAGGAAATGGTTATAAGTGGTATCCGGAAGCCGAGGAGAATGACCCTTATTTACTGTTTGGTCAGAGTGGTGCTTATATCGAGCTGCCTGCATTCACTTCTGCTGTTAAGGTAATTAAAGTTGTTGGTCGCAGCGGAGCCTCTGCATCTACTGGCCAAAACATTTTTGTTAATGGTACTGCGGTTAGTACTGCTACCGTAGGTGCTCAGGGTACTAATTTCTATCGTATCCCTGAGGCTTCTCAGGCAGCTGGTACAATTTATAGGTTGCAGGTTACTACAGCTCATAATTCTCAGGTGAAGCAAATTGTTGTCTACAAGAATGCTCCTACCGAGTATGAGATTACGGCAGCAACAGGTATAGAACATGGTTCTGTAGCCTTTTCTCCAGCTAAAGCATTCGCAGGAGAGACTGTAACGGTTACTGCAACGCCCGACGATGGATATTTCCTTGCTAATGCAGGTATCATTGTAAAGGATGCAGAAAACAATAATGTAGTGGTTAGTGGCAATAAGTTTGTTATGCCAGAAGGTGGTGCTACTGTCAGTGCTATATTTGCTCAGCCTGAGGATATTACAATTGCTGCAGCTGACATTGCTGATGGTAATATTACGGCAGCATTGACCACTGCTATTGCTGGTAAGGTTGCTAAGAACATTACGATTAACTTGGCCGCAAATGGCGAATATACCGTTAGTGCTCCTATTGAGAGTAGTGCAGGTTTGACAATTGCGGGTCCTGCAGAATTAGGTAATGGCAAGGCGCCAGTTATTGATGCTAGTGCTAACACTGGTTCATTCGTGAGGATGGCTACGCCAGTCGTTGCTGCAAATGCTAAGAATTTCTATGAGGTTGATAACTTTGCTATAAAGAATGTTGTTGTCAAGAATATTAAATCATATGTATATGATGATAACAAAAATGCCTTTGCATTCGCAGAGTTTGCTATTGAAAACTGTGTGTTTGAGTTTAACAATACCAAACAGGACATTGATTGCCCATTCCGTTTCCAGGCAGGTGGTCCAGTTAAGTTTGTGTTGAAGAACAACACCATGTATCAGAAGGGTACTAAGAACAACAAGTACTTCGTGAAGATCAGCAGTGGTAACTTCCCGGACAAGGCATTTGCCACATTCGATGGTCCATATGTATGGGATATTGAGAATAACACGTTCTATCAGACTATTGCACATGGTGGTGATAGTAAGATGGAATTCCTTAATGGAGGTCGTGTAAGTAATAATTCCGCAAAGACGTCTATTACAATCCTTAAGAATATAATTGTTGACTGTGCTGGCAGTGAGAGCTTCTTGAAGAATTTATTCGGTGGCAAGTCTAGTGACGGTGATCGCGAAAAGTTTGTTGCTATCAATACCGACTACAATACTTACTGGACAGATGGTGCAGCTATTGATGTAAGCAAGTATGATAAGGGAGAGAACACTATTGCTGCAGATCCTCAGTTTAAGGATGCTGCTAATGGCGACTTCGCTTTGGCATTAACTGGTGCTCAGAATGTTGCAAAGACAGGTGATCCGCGCTGGATTCAGTATAGCGTTACTATTGCCGATGGTATTGAGAATGGTTCTGTAGTAGCTGACTTAGCTGCAGCTAAGGCTGGTGATGTTGTTACACTGACCGCTACTCCTGCTGATGGCTATATGCTCGACAAGTGGGATGTTAAGCAGGGTGAGACAGCTGTTGCTGTTAAGGACAACAAGTTCACAATGCCTGCTGGTGACGTTACCGTTGGTGCAACCTTCCGTGTCGCTCCCGTAGACGTAGAGATTGCAGCTACTGACATTACTGAAGGTAAGTTGACCGATGCTATTGTAGCTAAGGCAGCTGGAAAGCCCATCAAGAACCTGACGGTTACTTTGGCAGAGAACACTGCATACACCGTTACCGCTTCTATTGAGGTCAGCGGTAATGTAACCATTAATGGTGCTGCAGGTGCCAAGATTGATGCAAGTGGTTTGGAAGGTGATTTCATCACGCTGAATGGCTCGACAGAATTTGTCAAGAAGGCTGACGAGACCGACTCTGACCACTACGGCATCGACGCAGTCGCCATCAACGGCGTTACCATCAATGGTTTGAAGGGTGCGCTGATAACCGATGCTCAGAAGACTTTGGTGAAGGAACTCACTGTCGCTAACTCTGTAGTTGAGATGCCTGCTGCCGGTAAGAATGTGCTGAACTTCAACGGTAAGGGTTATGCAGGCAAGGTGGTTGTGAAGAACTCTACCATCTATGCAAATGGTAATAACACAGGTTTCTTCGCTCAGTACGGTAGCCGTCCTAAGAATATTAACGGTGATTGGCTGCAGGAGTTTGATGTTCAGAACTCAACTATTGTGAATATTGCAGTTGGTAAGAATGTCTGCGATTTGAAGCAGAACGGTACCGCTCAGAATGTATTCACTCTGAAGAACAATGTCTTCGTAAACTTTGGTAAGAGTGGTCAGGTAGTTGTTGGCTTCAACAAGGGTCAGACCAGCGCTACTCCTGTATGGGATGTTGACGGCAACGTGTTCAACTACGACGGTGCTGACACAAGTGCTGCTGAGGTTGCAAAGGCAGGTAAGAAGAATGACGAGGATATCGTTAAGAACAGTGTTGCAGGTATCGTTGCCTTCACCAATGCTGCTGAGGGCGACTTCAGCGGTAATTGCCAGTTGGTTCCAGACGTTACTGTTCCTACAGCAGCTGTTGGTGACCCACGCTGGACGATTATGTATAAGGAATCTCCTATCAAGACTATCTGGAAGAGCGCAGAGGCTGTTGCACTCTCTTGGGGTACTGGAGTGGATGTTGAGAAAGCAAATACTGACATCATTCAGGTGGGTGACGTTATTCACGTTGCAGTGGAAGGCGTAACCGCAAGTGATAATGCATGGAGCGCTCAGGTAGCTCTTTATGACCAGCAGTGGGCTCAGCTGGAAAATGGTACTCCTGTTGGTACAGGTACTGTTACTGATGCTGCGATTGTTGTTACTGGCGATATGCTGGCACTTATTAAGGCTAATGGTCTTAAGATTGCTGGTGATGGTTATTCAACCAAACAGGTTACTGTGGAGCGTGGTGTTTATATGGGCTCTGAAAAATCTATTTGGGTAGGTGACGCTACTTTAACTTGGACACAAGCAGAAGCTACCAAATTCCACTTTATCAACACTAATGTTACTGCAGGTCAAATCATTAAGCTGACATACGAGGCTACAGGCAATCCAAATATTCAGTTCCGTTATGGTTGGGGTTCTGAAGATGTCTATGGTGAGCCTACTTATGGTGAGGGCTTTGCTACTGTGGCTGTTAGTGCTGAGGCAGTTGATATCTTGAAGGATAAGGGTCTTATCATCAATGCTGCTGGTATCCGCCTGACTCAGATGGAACTGTTGCCTGCTCCTCCAGTTGACATTGAGATTTCTCCTGCTGAGGGTGACATTGCTGCTGCTCTGAAGACTGAGACCGACAAGGTTGCTACGGTCGGAAAAATCACTATCAACTTGACTGAGAAAGTGACTTATACCGTAGGTGCTACCTTGATAGCTCCTTACGGCATTACTATCAATGGTAATGGTGCTACTATCGATGCTTCTGCTCTGGAGGCTAACCTGATTGAGTTCGCTGCCAAAGCTGCGGAAGATACTGAGTGGACCAATGCTAACGTTTCTATCAGCGGCGTGACTGTTAAGGGTCTGAAGAAGGCTCTGTTCTTCAGTAACAGTAAGTACTACTATGGTGATTTCTCACTGATTAACAGTGTCGTTGAGCAGGCTGGTGATGCTACCACATTCGATTACACGAAGGGTAGTGTAGCCGTTAACTTCACTGTGACAGGCTCTACTATCTATGCTCCTACAGCAACGACGAAGTCTCTGTACAGCTCACAGGGCGGTCAGAAGGCTACTGAGTACAAAGATGACGCTACACAGAGCTTCGCATTCTTACTCAATACCATGTATAACCTGGCTAAGGGCAAGAACTTCTTCACTCACCGTCAGAACAGCCAGAAATGGCTGGCTTACGGTGTGCATAGCAACATCTTCGTGAACTGCGGTAAGAGCGGTCAGACCATTAAGGGCCTGAATGGTGGTGGCTCCAGTGCTAATCCGACTTGGGTCATCAGTGGCAATGCCTTCAACTTCGATGGTGCTGACACAAGTGCTGCTGAGGCCACTGGTGACGATGAGGAGCCTGTAAAGGAGAGCGTTGCAGGTGTGATGACGTTCGCTAATGTTGAGACTCCTGACTTTGGTGGTACCTTCGAGATGCCTGCTGGCGCTACAGCTCCTACTGGTCTGGGTGATCCCCGCTGGACTATTACTTACACCAATGTTCTTGATAAGCTCTACATCATGGGTAATGGAACTACTGGCGGTTGGGATGCAACTACTGAGATGACTTTCAACGAGCAGACTCAAGCCTTCGAGTATACATTGGAAGTTCCTGCAGGTGGTGCTTGGTTTACCTTCGGTGATGCAGCATTCGATGGTAATTGGGATGACTTCAATGCTAACCACCGCTATGCTATTGGTGCTGGCGATGTCGATGCTACCATTGGTGAGGCTCTGCCTCTTGTTAAGGTCAATGGTACACTCGCTATCAAGACTGCTGGTACTTATAACATTAGCGTAGCCAAGAATCTCTCAACTGTTACCATTACCTCAACTGGTACTGGCATCAACAGCATTGCTGCTGATAAGATGGAGAATGCTACCATCTACACCATTGGTGGTCAGCGCGTAGAGAAGGCTCAGAAGGGTCTGTATATCATCAACGGTAAGAAGGTCGTGATTAAGTGAGAATAAAGCGAGAGCTCGCTCTCACAATACATAACAAAGAAGTGGCGATGGCGCAAGGCTGTCGCCACTTTTTTTATTCTTGTCGTATTTGTTGTTCCCAAATTTGCAAGTTAGAAATAAAATGTGTACCTTTGCCTTGTAAAACGAAACTACTTAAATAATGTACAAACGGAAACTGCTATTTTTTATATGGGCATGGTGTCTGACGCTTCCTCTTGGGGCGAAGGATATCTATGTGTCGACATCTTTCCACGAGCCTGCCACAGAGGGCTTGCGGTTCATATACAGCTATGATGGTATAAGGTGGGACTCCATTCAGGGTGTGTTCCTGCGTCCTGAGGTAGGAGTACAGAAGGTGATGCGTGACCCCAGTATCGTGAAAGGTCCTGACGGCACGTTCCATCTGGTATGGACTAGTTCGTGGCGAGGAGACCGAGGCTTCGGCTATGCATCGTCGAAAGACCTGATTCATTGGACACCACAACGATTAATCTCTACAGGGATGGATACCACGACGGTAAATACCTGGGCTCCGGAACTGTTCTATGACGATGTGAAGAAGCAGTACCTGATAGTCTGGGCATCGTGCGTGCCAGGGAAGTTTCCCGACTATCAGGAAGATCATAAGAACAACCACCGCCTGTATTATATGACGACGAAGGACTTCAAGACCTTCTCGAAGGCACAGCTCTTCTACGACCCTGGCTTCTCAGCCATTGATGCCACGCTGGTGAAACGAGGAACGGGCGACTACGTGATGGTGGTGAAGGACAACTCCCGTCCGATGCGTAATATCAAGGTGGCGTTTGCCAAGTCGCCCTACGGTCCGTGGAGTCCAGCCTCTGAGCCTTTTACGGAGTCGTTTACGGAAGGACCGTCGACGGCAAAGGTGGGCGACTGGTGGTATATCTACTACGACTCCTATCGCCATAAGATATACGGTTCCCATCGTACCAAGGATTTCAAGACCTTCCAGAACCAGACAGGCAGCGTCAACTTCCCTGTAGGCCATAAACACGGAACGGTATTCATGGCGGATGAACAACTGGTGGAGGGACTCATCAAGTATAACCGTGATGTGGTACACTACAGCGGCAAGACTATTGCCCGTCCGGAACGACATGACGGTGGACTGAAACCTGTGGTGGGTGTGCATACCATCCAGACGATGCGAGGGGCTACCCCTTGGACCTATAACCACCAGCCGATGATGGCCTATTGGAACGGTAAGTTCTATATGCACTACCTGGCAGACCCTCGTCATGAACACGAGGCACCCGGTAAGACGATGCTGCAGACTTCAAACGACGGCTATACGTGGAGTGAGCCCGTAGAGCTGTTTCCAGAATATAACGTGCCGGAGGGATGGACGAAGGAAGGCAGAAACTTCCCACCTGCCCACAACCTGAAGGCGGTGATGCACCAGCGAGTGGGGTGGTATGTTTATAGAGGTCAGAGGTCAGAGGTCAGAGGTCAGAGACTGCTTGCTACCGGTAACTACGGCATCTGCCTCACCATCAAGGACGACCCGAATGACGGCAACGGTATCGGTAGGGTAGTCCGTGAGATTAAGAAAGACGGCTCTTTTGGACCGATATACTTCGTCTATTATAACCACGGTTTCAGCGAGAAGAACACGGACTTCCCTTATTATAAGAAATCGAAGGACAAAGGTTTTGTCGCAGCCGTCGATGCTATGCTTGCCGACCCCATGCAAAGGATGCAGTGGGTGGAGGAGGCTGACCGCAACGATCCTGTCATTCCACTGAGCAAACCTTACAAGGCTTTCAGCGGCTATACGTTGCCTGATGGCAGAAAGGTGGCGCTGTGGAAACATGCCGTGACGAGTATCTCTGCTGATGGTGGTCATACGTGGCGCTTGCAGGATGTCAATGGTAAACTGGGATGCGACCGTGCTCCCGGCTTCGTCAATTCGAATGCGAAGATATGGGGACAGCGGTTGTCGGATGGCACCTATGCTACTGTCTATAACCCGTCGGAATATCGCTGGCCTCTTGCCATCTCCCTGAGTAAAGACGGATTGGACTATACGACGCTCAGTCTTGTCAATGGTGAGGTGACGCCTCTCCGCCATGGCGGTCAGTATAAGAGTTATGGTCCCCAGTATGTCCGCGGCATTGAGAATAACGAGTCTCTGACCTCTGACCTCTCACCCCTCACCTCTGATTTATGGGTCACTTATTCTAATAATAAAGAGGATATGTGGGTGAGTCGTATCCCCGTACCAGTACGGATGGAGGCTACCACCCATGCTAGTGGCTCGTTTAGTCAGTTTTCGACGTTGTCACAACTGACCGACTGGAACCTCTATTCTCCCCAATGGGCTCCCGTTGCCCTTCAGGGAGAGTGGCTGCAACTGAGCGACTG
>JAEEGG010002913.1_pt1 | contig 43447 bp, 50 predicted proteins | sample 9134161 | NCBI WGS metagenome assembly JAEEGG01 (sample SAMN16246543, study PRJNA631951) | gut metagenome | biome: gut microbiome; feature: rumen; material: CR-attached | host: Bos | place: Iran: Karaj | collected 2018-10 | reverse complement strand
TCCACGGCCAGCCTACCTTGTACCACTCAAGCGTGAAATCGCGATAGCTTCTTACGGTATCTCCAAAGCGCTTATAAGAATCTCCGTCCTTGTTAAAGACCTTTACGACCTCCATACCATTGACATACTCAATGATCGTGTTATTCATCTTTGCCGCAGATTCATAGTAAGCATTCATCTTTTCCATACCGGATTTCATCATCATGCCCATGGCAAACATTCCGATCACCAGCGGAACAAGCGATAAAAGTCCAAGCCTCCAATCAAAAACAAACATGAGCACGATGATCAGTATAGGAATTGCAATATTCGCGATACCTTCTGGAATGGCATGTGCCAAAAGAAGTTCTACTTGATCAATGTCATCCGTAAAAACTTTTTTAATTCGTCCGGTACCAAGTTCATTAATATTTCCCAGGGGTTGTTTTTCAAGTTTTGCCTTTAGCGATACTCTCAGATTTTTCAGCGTATTGTACGCGCTAATGTGAGAAAACTCAAGCCCCTGTACATAGGTGAGCGAGAAGATGATCTCACATACGGCAATTAGTACAACCCTAAGCAGAATAAACGGTGCGTCAATACTCTCTCCTCGTGTCAGCGGCGCGATGATCTGATACATAAAAAAGTACGGCGCCACATTGGCGATAATGCCGATGCACATCAGGATTGTTGCCCATATGGTGTACTTTTTGTACTCCCCGATGTAGGGTTTCACTCTCTTAAACATTTTTCGTGTCCTCCGTTATGCGAGCTATGGTTAGTTTACTCTAACCTCTGCCCGTTTTTTTAGCCGTCATTTGACGGCTAATATTTTAATTCATATCAAACGCTCTGGTCCAGTCATAGAATCTGCACATAACCTTACAATGCGCTTCAATCTCTTTCCAGGTCATTTTATGGACAAACGGTTCATAGATTGCAGTCCAAAATGAAGTGCACAGGACATGCATCTCCTCCCTTGAAATATCAGCTTGTGCCAGCCCGCGTTTTTTCGCTTCGAGATAATATTGCATATAGGCCTTGGTCATACGAAGTGCAAAATCATGTCCATAATTTTCATAAGCGGTTCCAGCTGATTTTTCCAGTAACAGAACGAAATCGCTTCGAATCTTCCAAAGCATCCGAAACAAATCTAACATGAATCTTTCGTTCATGATCCATGTCTCTCGGACTTCCTTATCAGTCATGCTAGAGAACTCCAATTGTGTACGCAATGACACAAAATCATCAAGGGTATCAGCAGTATCCTTCACCACTGCGCAGAACAGCTCCTCTTTCCCCTTATATCGCTTATATACCGCTCCCGTGGTAACACCCGCATTGTCACAGATTGTTTTCAGTTCAGCCTTTAAGAATCCATGCTCCATGAATTCCTTGCGAGCACTTTCCAATAGACGCGGGTCTATGCTTTCATCTCGTACCGACATGTTTTTCCTTTCTCCGCAATACTGATAATCTATTTATCGGTAATTATATTATCAGCTATCTTTCCATCTGTCAAGAATTATTTTCTCTCACAAGATCATACATAAAGCTCTTCTCCCCAAGGGTCCTTGTATTTACCAGTGTCATTCCTATATGTTCATATTTGTCCTTCTTGAGCTTTGCATCCGTTGATACAATGACGGGAAGATTCCCCCGCTTTGCCACTTCGAAAGCAGTCTCTACAAGCGGTCTCATGAACCCTTGCCCCTGATATTCCTTCTTTACCGCAAGGAGTTCTATCTGCACAAATTGCTTTTTACTGTCGCGATAGGTCTTTTCCAGGCTGGCTCCACCCGCTTGGAATTTCTTGATGATATCACTGAAATTCTTAAGACCTAGCGCTCTCGCCATTCTCCACACCATCTTAAACATTGCGATGCCTGGATACGGATGCGTCGTGTCCGTCAGAATAATGATCCCTTCTTTGTTCTCAGATGTTGCATAGATACCATCATATTCATTGGCGGTTTTGATCATGGCAACCAGATAATTTACCAGGCTTGTCCTGTCGGGATAACCTGGATAATAAGGCACCATTCCGATTTCCTCATCGCCATAATCATAATAAGCAAATACCTCTGCGAACTCTCTCATCTCTTTTTCAGTCAGTTTCACTTTATTTAGCATAACGGCCTCCTTGAAATCTTTGATGATTCCAAGTATAATATGCATAAAATGACTTTCAATAATTTAAAAGTCATTAAAAATCATTTATGGAGAAAACAATATGCCAAAGAAATTTACAGAACAAAATAAAGATGAACTGCGACTCCAATTACTTGACAAAGGCTTTCAGATGCTAAAAGGAAACGGTCTATCTAGCGTAAATATCGATAATTTAACCGCTGAAACATATATAGCCAAAGGAACCTTTTACAATCTTTTCGAAAACAAATCTGAGTTCATGTACCATATGATGATTCATGAGCGAACTCGCGCCAAGGATAAGCTTCTCTCTTTTCTGAATGATTCCGGCAAACTAACAAGGGATTCCCTGCGCGACTACCTAAAATGGTTGTCAGCAGAAAACCCCAATGTGTTCGCATTCCTATCCGAAATAGAAAAGAAACGCTTAATCTCCTCTTGGTCAGAAAAGTATATTGAAGACAAAGATAATGACAGCAAGACCATGCATATGCTCATTTCATTACTTGAATGCCCTGCGGAAAATCCCGACTGGATGCTTGCCTGCAACTATATGAAACTCATAGCCGTCTGTCTCGCCACAAAGAATGTCTTTATCAAAGAGAACTATCATGCCATGATCGATTCCCTGATTGGACAAATTGTGGATTTACTGTGCAATTAAGCAACCTATAAGGCCTTTACCCACTCAATAATCTCCTTCTCAGATTGCTCAAAATAGGAGAGATTTTCTTTCCGATACCTGCCGAATGTCTTATACATAAGACCAATGAGCGGAATCATGCGATACAATTTCTTCTCGCGTTCCCTGTTTGGCATAAGTCCGTTCAAATGGCTTCCGTGAGGATAGACGATCACTTTCACATCCTTATCATAGTGCTTGTCCTTGAGATCTCTTTCAATTGTCCTTACCGAGTATTCCGCTGGCCACGCTTCATCCTCATCACCAGCGATCAACAACTCTCTTGCTGCCGTTTTTTCCAACTGGAGCTTAGCGGCGTTTACCATATCTACATCCATATAAGCATCATGATAAGCCACCCACATACCTGTGACTTTGCATTTTGCATCTGGATGTCTTTGATATTTTCCAGCTCTGACTTTAGAAAAATCGGCGGTGACAAAAGGAATGTCCTTCCCTTTCCAAGTTGCCACGCTTCTGCCTGTCATGGTCTTTTTATCTTTCAGGGTACCCTCAAAAGGTACGTGCGCAGGGCTAACCATGATCAAATTTTCAAAACCGCCTATATACTGCGCAGCAAGCACCGCAAAGATCGATCCCATGGATTGACCATAGATGCTGATATGCTGTATTCCCTTCTGTTCTCGCAAGAATCTGACTGCAGGCAGAAACATATCTACCGGAATCTGATTCGGTGAATCAGGTAACCCCTTAGCTCCAAAAAGGGACACTGATAATCCCGTGATTCCATAATCTGCAAATCTCTCCGCAAACTTTATGCCTGGAAGCAAACTTTGTTCGCCACCCATGACAATGATCACAGCCCTATCACTTCCAGTATCAGGCTCCGCCATATGTCCGACAAAGCCATGTTCTTTCATGTTAAAATCCTTGTATTTCATGACATTTATCCCAACCCTACGTCTAAAGCCATCATAAGAATAAACCCGGCAGCAAACGATATCGTTCCGATATTTGAGTGTTTTCCTTCCGACATCTCGGGAATCAGCTCTTCAACTACGACATAAATCATCGCACCTGCTGCAAAGCTCAATAAATAAGGCATTGTCGGAATAAGAATTCCGGATGCGACTATAACAAGAAGCGCCCCTATGGGCTCTACGATACCAGAAAGTACTCCATAAAAGAAAGTCTTCGCTCTAGGAACACCCTCTCCTAACAACGGCATGGATACGATCGCGCCCTCGGGGAAATTTTGAATTGCTATGCCAAGCGCTAAGGCCAGTGCCCCAGCATAAGTAATTCCAGTGTTGCCGTATAACCATCCGGAACATACGATTCCAACAGCCATTCCTTCTGGAAGATTATGCAAAGTCACCGCCAGTACCAGCTTAGTTGTTCTTTTCAAGCCACTCCTCGGTCCTTCTTCGCATTTATTCAAATGCATGTGCGGCGTAATCACATCAAGAACAAGCAGAAAAAGCATTCCTATTCCGAATCCGATAGAAACTGGAATAAACCCAAACTTCCCCAAATCCTCCGTTTGCTCCAGTGCCGGTAACAACAGGCTGAAAAAAGATGCGGCAACCATGACTCCTGAAGCAAACCCAGTCAGGACTCTTTGTACTCTTTCTCCTAGTGAATTCTTAAACAGAAATACACAGGCTGCTCCTAATGACGTACCTAAAAATGGTATCAACACTATTTGCCACATATAATCACTCCCAGCTTTACATTCATTATACCACAGATCCAAAGACAGAATATTCCATAGCTCAGCACTGTTCTTGAGAATTTTTTGTAATTACCGGACTTTGCGATTAGATCTGCAATCAGACCAGAAGCAATCGTGATCTGCCTCTTTATAGTTAGTTATAGCTAACTCCCGTATTACTATACAATGTTTGATCGCGTTTGTCAAATACATATCATGCAATCTGCCAATTCTCTGCCTGCTTTCGGATGTTTACAAAGCTTGCGTATTTTCCACCTAACTGCACCAATTCATCATGTCTCCCTTTCTCCACGATCCGTCCGTCATCCACCACAAGGATCTGATCAGCAGCTTCGATTGTTGCTAACCTGTGCGCGATGATGATCACGGTCTTGCCCTTTGATAGTTCCGTCAATGCTCCCTGGATCAGATGTTCATTCTCTGGATCGATGCTTGCCGTCGATTCATCCAAAATGATGATAGGAGAATTCTTAAGGATCGCCCTTGCAATAGAGACGCGCTGCTTCTGCCCTCCGGAAAGCGTCCCGCCGCCCTCACCGATCACGGTATCATAACCATTCGGTAATTCCATGATGAAATCATGGCAACGCGCCTTCTTAGCTGCCTCGATCATTTCCTCTTCCGTTACGTTGTCGCGCCCAAAACAGATATTTGCCCTGATCGTATCATTGAATAGATATACATTCTGGAATACCATGGATATATTGGATAACAGACTATCCAAACTGTATTTCTTTACGTTCACTCCTCCAAGATCGATCTCACCCTTCGACACGTCATAAAATCTGGCAATCAGGTTGCAGATCGTTGTCTTACCGCTTCCGGAAGGACCGACGATCGCCGTGGTTGATCCTTGTGGAATGTCAAAAGTTACGTCTTTCAATACTTTTCTGCTCTCAGCCTTGTTCGCGTCCGAATAGGAGAATTCCACGTTACGAAAAGCGATATCGTAATTCTGCGGCTTGATGTCCTCTCCTTCCGCATCCAGCAGATGATTGTCGGAGAACATCTCCATCTTATCAAAAGCATTATTGATCACCGATAAAACATGTGCGCTGTCAGCGATTGGCTCTACGGAATTGAAGATGGACATGGACAGGAATGCAACGATCAGTACCATAAACAATTCCAACTTGCCTGCCAATCCGGCATACATTACCGAAATGATCATCCACACACTCGCTGCCTTCAACGCAAAGATATGCAGGCAGTTGTATGGAATGAATCCCCACTCGATCTTTAACGCGATCTTCTTAGCACTCGCACAAGCCTGCGTAAAATCTTTAACTGATGCGCCCTCCATACCGAATGACTTTACGACGGGCAAGCCTCTGGTATACTCCAGCGCAGCTCTTGTCAATTTTTCATTTTCTGCGTTCAACACTTTCGTGTTATCCTTACTGTGCTTCGAGATCATCAGCAAAAACACAAACGAAACCAGTACCCCTACCAGTGCGATCAGTGCACATTCCGGTACCACAATTCCCAGGAAAATCAGAATGCACAAAAAGTTCAGATATCCTCCGATGAAACCATCCAACATACGGATTCCCATGTTTTCCAATGTTGCCAAACCCGTTGTGATTGCATTTAGGATCGCGCCGGTATCATTGGTCTGAAAATAGCCAAGCGATACGCGCTTTAGCGCTTCACCGATCTTTAGACGATCTATTGCCACCAGTTCATAACCGATCTTTTCATGGCAACGCGCTTTCAGATAGTCGAACAAAAATCGCGCCACTACCATTACGGTGATCACTAAAAAGCTCTTACCTGCCAGCGATACGTCAATTGCATTTCCTTTGCCGAGCTCCTCTATCATCCCACCGATCACATATCCCGCATATCCCACGGGAGCAGCGATGGCCCAAGAGGACAGAAACGAAAACAGAAATCCCAAGAACAAACTGCCCTTAAATTGTCCGCACCAGTCAATGATTCTTTTTACTGTTCTAAACATCTCTTATGCCTCCCTTACTTCGCCATACTTCCGGCAGCCCAGTTTTTCGCTCCAATATGCGCCTGCCACATTCTTTGATATAACGGCGATCTTTCCATAAGTTCTTCCTGCGTTCCCTGTGCCTCAATCTGACCACCGTTTAATACCACGATCTGATCCGCCTTTTTGATCGTTGACAGACGATGGGCGATTACAAGTAAGGTCTTGCCCTTTGTCAGGTTAGCAATGGACTCCTGCAACTTTGTTTCATTCTCCGGATCGGTAAATGCAGTCGCTTCATCCAAGATGACGATTGGAGCATTCTTCAGCATCATTCTTGCAATGGCGATCCTCTGACGTTCGCCACCCGACAGGCGCTTTCCTGCTTCACCTGCAGAAGTGTTGTAACCATCGGGGAGCTTTCGTATAAACTCATCACAGCAAGCTGCCTTAGCAGCCGCGATTACTTCTTCATCCGTCGCCTTCGGATTTCCTAATCGGATGTTTTCCATCAGTGATCTAGAGAAGAGGAAATTATCCTGCGTTACAAAGCTGACAATATCTGCCAGTGTTGTCACTTTCAGATCTTTGATATCAACGCCGCCGATCCGAATGCTTCCGCCGCTCACATCCCAGAATCTCGCGATCAGTTTTGCCACAGTCGATTTACCACCGCCGCTGGGCCCTACCAACGCTGTAAAGCTTCCTTCTTTCATCACGAGGTTGATCCCATGAAGCACCTCGCCATCCTTCTCATCATAGGTAAAACGAACGTCTTTGAGTTCGATCGAATAATGCTCTGGCTTCTTCTCTGTCGTCGGTTCAGGCAGACTCTTGATGTTTAAGAGCTTCTGGATCTCCAGAACGGTATACTGCATCTGTCTCAAACCATTGGAAAAGATCTCTATCTTCGCCATACTGATGACCATGGACATCGCTAGCATGACAGCAAGTGCCATTTCGGATATTGTCATGCTGCCCTTCCCGACTAACAGGATGCTCACCGGTACCACGCCAAGCAAGGTCGCCGGCATGAATGCAAACGCCAATTTCATCGTCACCCAAGTAGATTCCAGCCAATCGATGACAAAGTCTCTGTAATCGCGGATCGAACCTGCAAACTTTTCATAACTCACGCCAGATTTGCCAAATGCCTTGATGACCTCGATTCCTTCCACATATTCCACGATCACGCTACTCATATGCGCGTTTGCTTCCTGGTACTTCGTCATATTCTTACCGCTGATCTTGAAGGTCAGCATCATGAAGATGAGGCCCAGCGGTAATGCCAAAAGCGCCGCGAGCGCGACACGGATATCCACCACCGCAAGTGCAACAAAACATACAATGGGAAGCAAAATGTGTCCAGCGCCTTCCGGAACCACATGTGCCAAGGGCGGTTCAATGTCTTCAATCTTATCGACGATCACGCCTTTAATCTCACCGATTGAGTGTGCGTACACTTCACCAAGCGGTGCCTTTAAAAAGGTATTTGCCACCTTGAGCCGCAAGCCCTCCAGTACGTGAAACGCAACATAGTGTGAGATCCCCGTCGATATGCCAAAGCAAACAACCTTTACCAAATAGGCAATAAGAGCGATCAAGCACCAATGCAGAACAAAATCTTTTTCCAGTACGCCACGAATAAACTGATCCAAGATTCGATATACGCAATAATACGGAATGATTCCTGACAACAGACTGATCATCGAGAACACCACCGATACTCCCAGCCTTCCGCCACTGCCCTTTGCGTAGGACAATAGTGTCCCAAACCACTTCTTTTCTTCTTTTGACATGTCTTCGTTCATTTTATATTGTTCCTTTCTTCAAAATCTTTCCTGTTTTGCCTGCTTCTGATTTTTGCTAACGCTTCCGCGGTTTTGTTAGCTTACCCCTAAAACGGCCTCACCGCCTGATCCTATATAGGACCAGACGGTGAGTGTTTTTCCTCATATATAGTTTTTAATTCGTCTTACCTTCAGAGAGCTTCTAAATTCCCATCAATAATTTCCAGCCAGGCAAAAAGAATTTCTCCAGGGTAACCAATGCCTCGCTTGCCTCCTCACAGGAGTAATTATGTACCACAGGTTCAAACAATGCCGTAACATAAGCAGTAAGCAACAGGTGAACCTGCCGCGGCGGAATCTCGGGCACCTTGTATCCGGCATCTCTCAATTCTCCAAGATACGCCAGCATCTTATTCTGCGCCGCCTCCGTCAGATCATGAAGAAAATTCTCATATTTACTTCCCTTCGATTTTGCGACAAGCAGATGATAGTCTTCCATGCGGGGATAAACGAGTTCCCGCATCATATCGATATTGGAATCCTGCCAGACAAGCTTTTTGCCTTTCTTTACTGGCTCTTCATAACGCATCATGTGTGCCTGTGCCCATGCATTCAGGTTTTCCACTGCTGGAGATACTAGCTGATCGAACAGATCTGCTTTATCCTTGCAATGACGGTAGATCCCCGCAGCCGTCATCTGACATCGATCTCCAATGCTGCGCATCGATGCCTTTTCATAACCCATTTCCAGGAATTCCGCTCGCGCTGCTGCCATGATCTTGATATGGCTAATTGACTTGTCTCTCGGCAATCCATCGCCCCCTTCGTTTGCTAACGCATTATGCTAACATCGTTCGCTAACGAATGTATACTATCACTTTTCATTTCAGCTGTCAAGCGCAAACAAAACTATTTTCTTCCAACCAATAACGTCGAACCTGAAAGGTCCATCCAGCGAGATTCAAATTTGCTCATAAACATACCGCTGGTGGTATCAATCAGCTTGACTTCAGAATAGCCCATGCCTTTCAACTTTTCAGCAAATGCCTGCATATCACCGTATCTTCCCTTGGACATGATGTCATGGATGGCGAAAGTTCCGCCTTTTTTCAGAGTTCTCAATGTTTCAAGAAGAATGCTCTGTCTATCATTGCTCGGAATATTATGGTATACGTAATTACTGGTCACGGCATCAAATGTCTCATTCTCAAAAGGCAATTTGCACGCGTCCCCCTGCATAAAAGAAGTATTGCCAACTCCTTCCGCCTTGGAATTGTTTTCACAGAGAGTCTTACTGAAAGAAGCATATTCCTTCCCCCAACGGTCAATCCCAAGCATCTCTGCCTTCGGATTTCTCTTCGCACAAGCTATGGTAAGCGCTCCGCTTCCGCATCCTACGTCAAGCCCCTTCCCGCCATCGGGAATATCTACGTACGCTGCGATGCCCTCAATGATCTGCTTTGACATCTGACGCTTTCCGTTATAGGAAAATGCTCTATACATCATATACATCCATAGAGTCGTAATAACCAGAAAAATAGTCAGCACCAGAAATATTACGCTGAGCACTGTTTTCAATATTCCAGCCTGTAGAATGGGTGCTATTCCAAATATAATATAGAGTATAAGAGCCACTACTGCTCCACATCCCATTCCAAATACCATGCCCTTCGGCATCCAGTTTTTGTAATCTACTTTCATGATCTTCCTCCAATTCTTTAATTATAAGCAAGGGCAAAATCCCATGCCGCATGAAGCAACACAGGAATCCAGATAGTGCCCGTTTTCTCTTTTAGTGCCTGATTCATACACCCCACAAAAAACAATACGATCATGTCATTCCTAATGAAACTTATGATGTACTCCCCCGTCATCGCTCCCCATCCGGAATAATTAAAAATATGCATCACGGCAAAAAATAAGTTAGGAACGAAAAACCTGATAAATGTCTTCTCATTCTTCAAAAAATAGGTACACACATCCCTGCATATGAATTCTTCTGTAAAAGCAATGATGAAAACATAATAAAATAGCAAATAGATCGCGGTAATCTTGTCTTCCTGCGTTATGAGATGATAGATCAGGATTCCTGCTAAGCCAGCCATCAAAACCAATACTCCGACCCACTGCCACATGCCCTTGATTCGTAGATACATCTCTCCAACGAAATCCCTCTTTAGCACCATAAGAAAGATTGCAAAGATAACGATCGGGACAACAATAATCATAAGATTTTGAAGCAAGATGCCCAGAAGATCAGAGGATGCCTGCGTAGAAGATATCAAAGTACCATTCTCTTTCCACAGATAAATTAGCGGCATATCTGCAAGAAGATATACTGCAAAAATCAATAAGATAAGCAGTATCCGAATAAATAGCGGTTTTTTCAGCATCAGAACTTGATACCTCACTTCTTCGCGATCACCGTGATCCACGGCTTACTCTTATGATGATCTGCTTTCACTTTGGAGAAACCTGCGCTCTTTAGTGCCGCTTCAATCTCTTCGATCGTATGGCATTTCATGCCTTCAATGATCTTTTCAAACTTCAGGCTAGCATCATCGGTTCCATCCGATTCGTTGACGATCATGAATACGCCGCCTGGTTTAAGCACTTTTGCCACCTGTGCGAAACACTTCTCTAGTCCGGGCCAGAAGTAAATGGTTTCAAAGGCAGTTGCAAGATCATATTTCCCTTCAGGCAATGTAAGCGCTGATACATCGCCCTGCCGTACCATGCAGCGACCACTCTTTATGGCCTCTGCATTATACTCCGTTGCTATGCCAACCGATACTTCAGAGTAATCGATTGCCGTAACTTTCGCGCTTGGATATTTTTTGAGAAGTTCTCCTGCATTTCTTCCTCCGCCGCATCCTAGTTCCACAATCTCCTCAGGTGCGATGGTCGTCAGATGTGACATTCCCCAGTCGGCCATCTTCGCATGTCCGCCGTTCATGCCGTTCACCATCATTTTCCCAAGAACTCCTTCCGGCTTCCTAGTCTGACTTACGAAATTTTTGTAAAGACCCATTTTTTCATTCCTCCCTTTTATATATCATCCATAGCTTAAAACAAGCCAAGGAATTTCTTTTTGTTGTAAGCTTCCGTATTCACCGAAAGAACCGTGTATCCAGTCTTGTCAATCTCTTCTTTCAGCCCGTCCAATTTCGGCTCTGTCTCTGAGAGAAAGCTACTCTCACCCTTAGTATGAGAACTGGTTACCTTCTGAGCTTCTGGTACGGCTTTCCGAATCGCATCATTCACATGCGCCTCGCACATTCCGCACATCATGCCCTCAATTTTCAAAACTGTTTTGAACATATTGTCTTCTCCTCTATCTCACATTTTATATAACCGTTTTCTGCTGTATCGTTTTCACAAAGAATAGGAAGTAGATCATATGCGCTACCCAAACTACTGCGAGTATGATGCAGGGAATCCAGATGCCTTTCCGCGACATAAAGAAGAAGCCTACTGCCATAAGAATCGTGACCGTTGTAAGGATGCATGCTTTTGTCGATGCCAACATTCCCTTCTTTTCCACAAAGGATTCCAAGTGCTTCTTGTATAATTTTGTGCTCTTAAACCAGTCATTTAGCCTCTGTGAACTCCTTGCAAAACAATATGCCGTCACCAGATAAAAAGGCGTCGTCGGTAGGATTGGAAGAATAACTCCAATCGTTCCGAGAGCCAGACATATAGATCCAATCACAATAAAAAGAATCTTTTTAATCTCCATTTTCTTTTTCAAGTCTCCGTTTTTCTCTCTTACTTTCTATCACATGCCTGATGGCCATTGCCGGATGATGAAACATCATCCGCGGTCCGGAATATCTCTTCTTTTCTGTCTTATTCATGAAACTCGACCGCCTTCCATAGCCAACGTCTCATCCGCGATTCTCATGGTAGATTCTCTATGTGAAACGAGAATAACTGTCTTCTCCTTTATTTCTTCTTTGAGAGATTTCAGTATCACTGCTTCGTTCAAACTATCTAGATTGCTCGTAGGTTCATCCAAGAGCATAAATGGTGCGTTATGAAGAAATGCTCTGGCAAGACCGATTCTTTGCCGTTCTCCGCCGGACAAAGTACTTCCCAGTTCTCCGACTTCGGTTTCATATCCTTTAGGAAGAGTCATGATAAAGTCATGAAGAGACGCTTTTTTGCAGGCTTCTACAACTTCCTCTTCGCTTGCATCCAATTTTCCAATTCGAATGTTATTTGCGATGGTATCTTTGAAAAGCTGCGTCTCCTGCGTCATATAGCTTTCCATGTCCCTGAGATTGTCCGTGTTGATCTCATTGATATTTTTACCGGATACAGAGATGTCTCCCTCACCCACATTCCAGAATCTCATGAGGAGTTTTAAAAGCGTAGACTTACCACATCCGCTTTTCCCTACGATACCTATGATTTTTCCTGGGGGCACCTTGACAGAAATGTCATTCAGAACATTCTCTCCTGCATACGCAAAAGAAACCTTCTTTACTTCTGCGCCCGTAAAATCTACAGGTGCTTTTCCAGTAATGTCCTCTGTCTCTGGCTCTTCATCAATGATTGCAAGAACTCTAGCTCCGGAAGCCACTGTACTCTGCAAAGTCGTACCAAGTGCGGCAAGTGCCGTGACCGGTCCAAAGGATGACATGAGTGCGATCATCGGGATTAGGAATCCGTCAAATTCCACCTGTCCGTTCTGATAAAGCATGGTGCATACAACTAACATGACGATATCCGAGATCAAAATCAGCATGTTTGCGATTGCCATATTGGTACCGGTAAGCTTACTTAAACTCCCCTGCCTCTCTGATAAGACTCTCGTTTTGTCACTGATTTCCCGCAGTCTCTTTTCTCCAAACGAATACTGAAGGGTGTCATCGATTCCCCTAATGCTTTCTAGCATATGAGCTGAGAGCTGGCCTGACTCTGCCCGCAGCTCATCACCCGTGGTACCGCTACGCTTGGAAATGATCATCGGCAACACGGCCCCCACGAGAAGAAATGCAACCAGTGCCACCAGTCCAAGTAACGGATGAAAGCTCCCGATAAACAGGCACATGATTGTCTCAGATACGATAGCAATACAGATTGGCGAGATCGTATGTGCATAGAACACTTCCAAAAGCTCCACATCAGACGTAATGAGGGATATCAGATCCCCTTTATCCTTGCCTTCCAACTTTGCCGGGCAAAGTCTTCTGAGCGCCTGAAATACTCTGTCTCTGATGATCGCAAGTAGCGTAAACGCAATATAATGGTTTGTCCTTTGCTCTGAGAGGCGAAATATTGCCCTGAGGATTGCAAAGGAAAGAAGTAAGTACACAATCGTATTCCAGGATAGTTTTGCTTGCAGCCCAAGTCCGATGAGTATTGCCTCGCCGCCAAGGATTGGTATAAATTCTGCCGTAAGAAAACCTAGGGTTCCAAGCACAACGGCCAAGACCATAAAACCCGTCAGAGGTTTTACCAGTTTTAGCATTCGGAAAAGAATCCGTGCCTTGCTTTGCTTTTTCATACGGCCACGCCTCCCTTCCCATATTCTTCGAGCTCTTTTTGGGTATTCCAAAGCTCTCTGTAAACGGCATCTGTCTCAAAAAGTTCTGCATGTGTTCCAACGCCAGAAACCTTGCCATGCTCCATGCAGTATATCTTGTCTGCATCTACCACATTCATCAGTCTATGCGTGATCATGATGACCGTCTTTGTTTTCGCAAGCTTCTTAATCTCCGAGAGAATCAGTTCTTCGCTTTCGATGTCGATATTACTGGTCGCCTCATCAAAGATATAAACTTTCGCATCATGCAGGATCGCTCTTGCCAGAGCAAGCCTCTGTTTCTGCCCACCGGAGAGATTTCCCGCATTCTCCGTAAGTAGCGTATCCAGGCCATTTTCACCTCTAAAAAATCCATCGATATTGCATTCTGCTAATACACTCCAAAGCTTCTCATCAGAAGCGAACGGATCAGCTAAAAAAAGATTCTCTCGTACGGTCCCTTTGAAGAAGGTGCTGCCAATGCCAACATAGTTTACCGCTTTGAAAAGACTGTCCTCATTGATCTCACCAATGTTTACTCCGCCAATGGTAAGTGTTCCTTGCCTTATATTGTTTCTGCCCATGATCAGTGATGCGATCGTGGACTTTCCACTTCCGCTCTCTCCTACGATGCCGGTAAAAGTATGCTCGGGGATGTCCAAGGAAACATGTTCAAGCACATTCTTTTCATCAACATAGGAAAAACTGACATCTAATACCTTAATATCCAATCCCTTTTCTGGTAACATCGCCGTTTTTTCTTGGGGTTCTTCTTCACTCAAGAACTTGAAAATCCTGTCGCTTGCTGCCATTCCATTCATGGCGACATGGAAATAACTGCCAAGTTTTCTCATGGGAAGAAAGAACTCCGCTGAAAGCAGGATCATAAATATCGTACTCTGTAGCGTCAGGTTCCCATCAATAAAAGCTTTTCCTGCTAGCGCAATCCCTAATGCCGCGCCGCCGTACGCAAAGAAATCCATGATGATAATGGAATTTAGCTGCATTGTTAGCACCTTCATGGTAATGCGCCGGAAATTCTCGGATTCCTCATTCATCCGCTCATTTTTGTAAGCATCCGCTTTGTAGGTCTTAAGCGTTGTCATCCCCTGAAGGTTCTCTAAGAAAGTGCTGCCGAGCTTCGCATACTGATCCCAGTATTTCGAGAGAAGCTTCTTTGCAATCTTCTGAACCATCATAATGGCACCCGGAATCAGAGGAACGCAAATCAGCAATATGCCTGCCACCTTGAAACTCCCCGAGATTCCAAATAAAACAAACAAAGTGATTGGGGCAATAAATGCATAGAAAAACTGCGGAACATACTGTCCAAAATAGCTTTCCAGTTGCTCCACGCCTTCCACGGATTCCTGTACCAACTCTGCCGTCGTAGCGTGTTCTCTGTAGGTATTCCCAAGTCTCAATATCTTCTTGTAAATCTGTTCCCGCATGACTCGTTTTACAGTTTTGGAAGCCAGATGGCTCATCTCCGTCGTCTTCTTTGTCATAAAGAATCGAATGATTAGGACTCCCGCAAGTATCGCAAGCGATAGAACCATCTCATTGGCAGCCATCTCACTGCGATACAGTTTCCCAACAGCATTGGAAATGATAAAGATCATCACCGTATTCATCATGAGCTCTATCCATTGACAGATAATATTTCCAACAATAAATTTTTTACTCTCCGGGCACATGGCCATCAGCCGTTTGTCAAACATACATTACCCCACTTTCAGGAAAATCCACGCCAGCGCCATAGACACAACAACTTCAATAATCAGTTTATGGATTTCCTTCCCGTCCCACTGCGGATCTACTCTCCGTGCCATGGGCATCTTTCCTGTTTTTTTCTTTAGCCAGAGTCCAAACATATCGGTTTTGGTGAACATCCACCAGTCCAAAACAACTGCGTCAAAAATAGACACCATCCAAAAGAAGATCACAAAGCGAAGGCTTAGTTCCGCCAAACTCATACCGCAGGCAACGCCTTGCTTTCCAGCAAATAGAATCGTTGCAATAAATCCACCGCCTGTGATTGCAATCAGAATCCCCAAAATAATTTTATCCTTCAGTTGAAACTTTCTGCTGATACCAGATTCTTCCAGTATTTTGATTGCCTTAGGCGTCATAAACCAATAGGCGTTCTGCGGTACCAGAAAAGCTCCGATCAAACAAAACGCGGTAAGTAACACAATTCCTATTAGACCATATAAAAAACTCATTAGCATTTATCCTAAATCCTTTCAAACACGAGTCATTCTATAATCGCAGCAATCGTCACCTTCTGCGACAGACTTCGTTCTTTTATAGTTGATCCCGCGAAAACCGTTCATGTATTCTTTGTCCATGCAGCAGATCATCTGTATTGCCTCAGGCGTGCCCAGTTCTTTTGCCTTATCGTAAAGCGGACAACTTATGACATCCATGTTGCATTTGTCATTGGTAACCTCTTTATTCTTAAGCCCATAACCAGCACTCATTTTCGCCGCCAACTTATCCATATTCTTCCACATAAGCGTTGGGATTCCAGGCAGTGCGGTAATCCGCCGAAATAGTTTCTTAAGCCGCAAACCTGTTTTGGTTCCAAAAGCGCGCGTAACTTCTAATGCTTCTCCAGGAGCGTAATTTTCAATTGCGCGATAAATAGATACGGCCGGAAAAACGAAGGATTTGCTTTCTTTATCTGCATTGGGTTTAGCTTTCTCCAACTTCAGATACACCCCCTCTGCATAAGACCAGATTTTTTCCGCATTTTCCGTTCCATACTTTGCCACCAGATCCTTTTTGATCCTCTTAAACATCGTTTTGTCGATATCGTTTTTCATGATTGGTCCTCTCGCCTACGCGTTCTCTTTCACCAATTGAATCATTTGTCTCCAGCCTTCCTTGGCTTCCTTTACAACAGGAAATACAGGATAAGCATGAAACATTCCCTCGCCGACCAAAATCTCGTGCTCAACACCATAGCTATTTAGCACTGTATCAAAAGAAGGAGCTATAGCGTATAGCACCTCGTCGGAGCCATACATAAAGGTTACCTTGGGACAATCCGTAAAATCTCCTTTTTGCAAAAAGATCATGTAGTCCGGTACATTGTCGCTGCCATGGCGCATGACTTTCTCCGCCGTTATAATATACTCTGCGGAAATTAAGATGTCTTTTTGATCCATCTCCTTCAGTCTCTGTCGTTCCTCGTCCGTTACTGCGCCATTGCCTGGCGAAACCGCCATAATATATCTGGGTTTTGGCAGCTTTGATCCGATTGCATTCATATGTGCGATCATTCCAAGCGCCAAATTTCCACCAGAAGAAAGCCCGATCAACGACACATTCTTCGGCGCGTACTCCGTGAGCATTTGCTCATAGGTATCCAAAATCATGTCGTAAGCCTTTGACAGTGGATAATCCGTACAAAGTGGATAATACGGGAAATAAATATCCAACTCTGTTTCCTTGGCAAAGCGAAGTGCTTTCTTAACCATGCTTGGTTGCGGTGCTCCTACCATGCCGCCACCGGTAATAAATAACATGGCCTTTCTTTTTTGAGTAGAGTGTTTCATCGTGATCACTGGAAACCCAGAAACCTGTATTTGCGCTATGGAAATTTCTGCATCTTGCAATTTAGGAATGGAAATCTTTGCATTCTGCTTTTTCTTAAACGCAATGATCTCTTCCGCCGACATGGTGCCGCGCTTTTTTAATCCCAATTTCTTTATGGCCCATTTGATCATCTTATATTTCAGCGACATATTTTCTCATCCTATCTTCTCGGTATAAACGGAATACATCTGTTTACCCGTTTCTTATATTGCGCATATTCCTCGCCATATAGCTTCATAAGCCATTTCTCTTCCGTGTTAATCAAAGCAATCGTCATGATCAACCAATTAATGGCGGGAGCCAACAAAAGCCACGCATTGTGCCACATAAGAATCAGGCCAATATTCAAAATCCATATGCCGCTATACATTGGATTTCTGACCCATGCATAAATCCCGTCCGTTTTTAGTTTATTGTCCGATATATTTTCATCCATGCCAGATCCCAATGCGCCCTTATACCATACACATGTCCCAATTAAGATCAGGGCAATACCCGCCATTCGAAATGGCCATATCCAGGGATCCTCCAAGATGCCTATCTTAAATACATATCCAAAGAAAATGATCCCCAGAATGCTCACCATCACCATTCCATATACGATATAAGGGCCTACGCCATAGAGCGGTAATTTCTGGCCTTCTTTCACAAAGTTCTTTAACTTCACTTAACTACGCCTCCTCGCTTGACCATTCATCTTTTTATCATTTCAAGCTATATCTGAAGTCACATAGGTCTGCGCCTTCCGCCAAGGTCTTCGTCCTCACAAGTTTTGCATTCATCATATCCGCCAACAAATAATCTAATTTGCATAAATACTTTGCAAGCTCAGGAACCCCTTCATCCTTACATATTTTACAGATCCCACATTCATAATAATTGTAACCAAGGTCATATTCGTCGCATCCCGGCAGCACGTCCAATACCCAGTTGTTTTCGTTTTTCCTCTTTTTGCTTTCCTCTGCCCATTGATATCGCCCCGGCATCTTTTTCTCATCAAGATACTCCTGCGCCGTGCCAAGAGCATTCCGAAACATCTTTGAATTCTTAAAGCCATCTTCCAAAATCTGATAATTCTCTTCCGGAGAAAGCCCCGTGGAGCGATTCATGGCAATAAAATAAATCCCCATGATATAGGATGAAAGCAGCTTTTCATCATTCATGTCCTTGGCCCTTAACGTGATTGCCTTGTGCTCTTTAACGATGTTCCACATTGCTTTATTGGATATATTCCGGATTTTGTATTGCGGCTTACATGTTGAATGAAAGAAATGTCCGTAAAACCATGCTTTAAAAGAATATTTCATGTTCCTGTCCTCCAAAACACCATTTCCTTTTAGGTCTGCCTATGCCTTATATTCCAAGCCCTGCTATGGTCAGTAATACCGCAAACATCATAAATCCAACGCCCAGTGCACCTATAATCCTCACTTTCAATTTCTTCAGGATCAGCAGAATAATAGTCGAAGGAATTGGATTGAGTAGCAGGCAAATCTTCGGCACCTCAAGTGAGCCGTTTGCAATAGCGATCATGACCATGACCGTAGTACCTAACCATAATGTTGCAAAGCCCAGGATCATCGGAGCAACCGATACTTTGTCCAGTACGCCAACCGCTTCTTCGATTTCGGCTTCGTTTAATTTTTCATGAATCTTTCGATATACAAGGGGTTTCATGCAATATATCACATGACAAAGCAACCCCGTATAGCAACCAATAAATGTGTTGATCTTTAGCGCCAAGCCTAATCCCGAGTCGTTATTTGAAATCAACACGGCTAACATCCACATGGTCAGATAGGTTCCAGGTTGTCCCAGAAAAGACAACCAAAAGGAGATCGTAAACCTTCTCTCCGGTACCTCTGCCCACCATTTTTGAGGTTTCCGGCCCGGCATTTGATCCGATTCTTTTCCCGGCTTTACAAGCGGCACGTCCGCAAGTGCAGCAACGAGGCCGCTTATGATTCCAAAAACACCTGTTAGTACGTATACGTTCATGGTCTTCTCTCCTTCGCCCGGCTTTGGGTTAGCTGTTTCTAACTAATGATAATATCACAGATTTGCATAAAATGCTACTGTATTTTAAAAAATCGAGTAAGTCTTAACTTACTCGATTGTCACTTACCCGATTTTTATTCATTATTTAATCCGCCAGCTGCCGGCATGATTTTGTTCGCTCCAAAGCTTGGCATATAAGCCATTTTTCGTAAGCAGTTGCTCATGGGTTCCCTTGACGCTTCTTGTATCCGCAATCACAGTAAGGGCCTCCTGAAGCGAGAGTGTACTCTCTCACAAACGTCGATGCTCCGCCAAGGTCACTCATGACATAATCCAAATGGCACATGGCCGGAACAAGATCAAAAAAGCCATATTCTTTCATCAGCGTGCAGATTCCGCAGGTAAAAAACCTCGCTTCATATCCACTTCCGTCCTCGTAAGGGATATACTTCATTGTCCATGAGTACGGATTGCGATCGCCTGCCTTTAGTGCGGCCGTTGCCTTTTGCGCTTCTATGTCCTTTTCCGAAAACTTCGTCTTCCCGGCTTTCCTGCAAAATACCTTCGTTGCCGGCATTGTCATTGCCCGCTCATAGAACACCGTAAGTTGCTCAACGGTTGGTCTCTGCTCCATCTTCAGCAAAAAGGCGATTAAGAGTGCACAATTGACGATATTCGTCTTAAAGCGATCTCCCTTTTCAAATTCAGGCAATTTCTCAATAATCTTTCGATATTCCGGCTTCGCCTGCTTTGTGATCTTTACTGCCACGTTTTCACTTATTCCGAGGTCCGAAACCAAATGATCGCGAAAAGACTTTTTATAAAGCATCCACATTGCCGCTGGCATACCTGCATATTTCATGTTTTTCCTCCATCCTTGTGCCATTTGAGTAACTCAATACATATTTAATAACCTTCTTTGACTGATTGCATAAAAAATCCCCAATATGTCGGATTAATCTTCTACCAGCCTGCACATCATGCGGATTGCGTTACGACCCTCTCGTAAAAAACTGCAAAGCGCCCAATCATGACACATGGGCAATTTCTTCTCCCAGAAAGTGACACCCTTCCTCCGCAACAAACTCAAGTAATCATAAACGAGCGGATAAAAGAGTTCATGCTCGCCATAGAAGAAATACATTGGCGGGAAGCCCTCGTAATCGATGTATTCCGGGCTAATGTCAGGGCTATCTAACGGTACGTTCCTGCACCAATTCGTCGCTATCACGTCATTCATTTCAACTGTCAGGATTGGATCATATGGTTCCATCGCCAACCGAATATTTCTAGTCTTCCCGTTTTCCAATCCGCAAGCAGGCGAGATCACCAAAAGCTTTCTCGGCTTCTCTTTCAAGCGATAGGTTAGACTTAGGATCAAATTGGCTCCGGCGCTGTCGCCCATGAATACGATGTCCTTGGGATCATGGTTCTTTAAAAGAGCGGCATATACTTTCTCCAACCAACAGAGTGCGTCACGAACATTGTACTTGGGTGCCAACGGATATGCCGCAATATAAATATCCGCGCCGGTTCTTTTAGCGATCCTAGCTGCCGTATCATAATGCAGAATAGTAGCGCTTTGCATTCCTCCACCGCCGGGCAAAAATAGAACGATCCTTTTCGTTTGTTTCTTTCTGCGGTAATAATGAATCCTGTGAATCCAGAATCCTCGAAACTTTTTGCTCCTTGTTCGAAGGCCATTTCGGTTCAAAAAACTAGGTACCTTTTCAGCCTTTGAAGGATCCTCTCCTTCCCCCATGCGAAAGAACTCTATCCCGCCTCCTGGCAGTCGATTCATTAAAAAAACCGCTTTCTCCAAGCAATTATATAGAATCATTTTTTTCTCCCTCTTTTTGCATGAAACAAAACCATGTGATAAAGATAATAATTCCTCCGAGGCTCATGTTGGAACAACCCAAACCATTCAGGAACGCAGACGTTCCTAGATTGCCAATCATGTTGATCAAAATCTTCAGCGTTAATGGATTGAGTATCCACATCCAGCTGGGTAGATAGGTTTTTCTTCTGACGATCAATAGAATCATCGTTATGACACAGAGAAGATAAAATGCAAAAAACACGATTACGGAAGGAATGACATAGCCTCCCTGTTCCTCCAAAACGGTCTTTAATAGGTCGTCTGTTCCGCATTCTAAATCCTTCTTAATCCCTGTTAGGAGATAACAACAGATGACATGAATTGCACCGCCAAGCGCGCCAAATCCATATAAAGAGAGTTTGTACAATCTAGCCGTCCTCGTCTCTTTATCCCTAAGGCTTAAGAAAAGTGCATAAAAGCCTAGTACAGATAGAGGAATCCCAATGAAGCCGAAGAATGCGCCCAAACCAATTCTCGTATAAGAGACACGCGTCGCGATCATTGCAAATTTATCTAATGCACCGCTTCCAGCGCCCGTGGAATCTACTCCCAGAAGCAGGCAATCGCCAATCATGGTCAAAATGCCCCCAATGATTCCCCAAATCAGATACTTCTTTTCCTTCTGTTTCATCTGAAAACTTCGCCCCCACTACTATCTTGTTTTGATATACTTGATCATTCTACGATATCCAGGCATTGCATCCTTCACAAATGGCATAACGGCATAGCAATGATACATGCCAGGCACGATCTCCATGGTGACATGAACGCCATACTTTTCCAATCGCTTTTTAATGGAATGCGCAGCGGCAGTAAAAACTTCGTCCCCGCCAAAGCTTAGGTACACATCTTTAAGGCCTGTATAATTGCCCAATTGCAAGGATTCCATGTAGTCAGCAACCTTCTTGCCTCCTGTCATACCTTCCCAAACGGAAAGCGTTGCCTTCTGACTCATGATAACGTCAGTTTTATCAAGCTTTGTTGCTTTCCTTTTTTCCTCATCCGAGATCAGCAAGGATCCCGGCGAGCCTGCATATACCTTGCCTGGCATAGGTAATCCTTCTCCCTTGTCATTGATGTAAGAGATCATGCCAAGCGCTAAATTTGCACCACTCGAGCCTCCAAGAAAGCTTACCTTATCTGCCTCGTACCTCTCCAAAATCTCTTTGTAGAGTGCATAGATCATCTCATAAACATCTGGTAATGTATTTCCCGTATGCACCAGCGGATAATAGGGAAGTACAAAATCCATCCCCGTCTTCTTTGAGAGTTCCAAAACCTCTTTTGCCTGCTTAGGCTTAGGATATTTCAGCATTCCCCCGCCAACCAGATAAATACATACTCTATCGTTTTTCTTTTTATGCAGGTACCATAGGCAAGTAGAGCCAAGCACCTTCTCTTCTTTGATGCCAATCTGTTCATCGTACATCTTTGGGATGACAACTCCCTTATAGGCTTTTCGAAACAGCTTTTGTGCCTTCTCCGGTGGTAGTTCCATGACTCTCTGCAATTTAACAAGCTTACACAATCCCAACAATACCGAGTATTTCAATGACCTCTTCATTGCTTTCTTACTCCTTTAGCAATACTTACTGAAACAATGTACATATCCATGCCGCCAGCGCACATGCCGCTGGGAATATTACCAAAAGCTTAAGTAGCTGACTTTTGATATTGTACCCGTATTTTCTGTTTGTATATACTGGCGTCACTTCCGGAGTAAAGGTCTGAAAAAAGTGGAATTTACAAAGCAGAAAATAATCAAAGAAAATCATATCGTAGATCTTATATGTCGTAAAAATGAAAATAAATCTAAAAAAGAACTGCCAGAACGTAAAGTCACTTCTGAAGCCATCCCATATGGAGATTACACCGATTCCCAAAATCATGACCATACTCATGATCATCAAGGTCCAGCCTACCTTACGAGCTCCATAAAACTCCTCCTGCTTTCTGTCTATCACAAGTTCCAATGCCTCCTTGGGTGCAGAAGAAAAGAGCTTCTTATCCTTGATAAACACAACGGCTGAAATAAGCATAATCGTGATGCACGCACAGAATGTGATTGCAAGAAATAACGTTAACAACATTTTTCCTTCCTCCTCGGTTTACCGCATCATACAATGATCCCTTTATAGTTTTTCGCAGTCTCAGACTGGTCAGGAACATACCAATAGTCGCAGGAATCTGCTCCTGTCGCAACGGTATGCGTACGAATCAGTTTAGCATGCATCAGTTTAGCGTAGGTATGATCCAGAGCACACATATGCGGCATCAAATCCATATAGCCATATTTTGCCGCATAATCTGCAATTGGACATCCTACCAAAGTAAATGCAAAACCTTCTGAGGACTCGTTAGGGTCAACAATCATTCCCCAGGTTTCAAGCCACTCACCTTTTGCCCGCTTCTTTTCTACCAACTGCGCGTACTTACGATAACTCTTATACAAAGCATTTCGGAGCGTGGAAAGAATACCTTTTTTATTGATATTCATGAGACCGTTTAACCATTTCACACTGTTGTATAAATCTGCGATGATCTCGTCGATGGCTTCTCCCGCCATGCGATGGTCCGTTGCCTCATAATAAGAAAGGAATAAGAGAAACATCTCCAAATTGCTGGCCAGAGAATTCCCCTTTCCTCCGATATTCGGAGCCTTTGCTACAAGCTTCGGAAAAATCTCCTCCGCTCTTTTTAGGATCACCTTCTCTTCCCTTGGAAAGTGTTTCCGCAAATATTTCTTAATTGCATGTTTAATCAATGTCTTCATGATCAACCTCGACGATCTATATTTTTCTTTTTATGCCTTTCTTTTTATGCATTTCTTTCCATGCTTGCCTTTCTAAACTTTCCATGACTTAAGCGTATTCAGTATAATGCCCAGTGTCTCCTCGCGCGCCTTCTGACATTCCTTGGGATATTTTTTCTCTCTCGGTAACATGTTGTTATTCACGGGAAAGTATCCGAGATTATGACTCCCGATTTCAGAGTTCACATGTCGAAATCCATGCTCGAAGTCATTTCTCTCCAACCTTTTTATCAAAAGCTCCGCATCCCTTTTTGCTGGAACCGACTCGTCATGGGTGGAGGTAAATAAAAGAATATCGCCATGAATTCTCTCAACTGGAATTTCATTCTCTTCCGTGCCTTTCTTGTCCCATTCATCGAAGAAATAGAGAAGTCGGACATGCCGCTCCCTGATACATCTTTTGAGGAAATCAGAAAACAGCTTGCCCGTTTTCACATAAGGAAAATCTTGTCCTTTGTAAGAGACCATTGCCTTACACGGATCATCCTGCGGTTTTCCTGTCCCTTGCATCACATGTCCAAAAGAAGATGCAGCGATCACTAAACTAATGTCCGGAACAACACTCGCCGCCAGAAGAGCCATCCCAGCCCCCTTTGAGTTACCATAAATGCCGATCCTCTGATATCCGAGCCTTTTCATTTCGTTGCTGGCAACCTCAAATTGTTCCAATGGGATCGCCCTCATATCTTTCTTCTGTCCTTCTCCGCCATAGTATGACATTGCGAGGGAAGAGTATCCTTTTTCAGCAAAAAGCTTTGCGTATTTTTCTGGCAGTTCAAGTCCTTTTAGTCCTTGAATGACAATGATCAGTCGATCATCACCATTTTCCGCATTATGTAATATTCCTTCAAATCCATCTTGAATATATTTATACTCTTTTTTTATCATTCTTTCATCCCTTATGCTCTATCGAAATAACATAAAGATCCCAGCTGTCAGCATACATAAAAACGGATAAGCAATAATTCTAATAATCTGATTCTTGTTATTAAAACCTCGATCCTTCCATCCTTCACACTCGGCGGTTTCTGGATATAGTTTCTTGAAATACCCGATAGTCATAACTAACCATTGATCTTGAACAAGGATGTCAAAAGCCTTCATGACATAAAGCATCACGATAAATCTTAATGTCATTTGCCAAAAGCCATATCCACTCTTTAATCCATCGATACCCAGATAGATCATTCCACCAAACATGGCGATCAGAAATATGGCCAGAAGGAGATGTGCTATCATTTGCTTTCCCTTTGGCGGTTCAGGATGATTCGAGGCGGCCAACCTTACATCTTCTGGCAGAAAACGCAGTACAATGGAAGGCTTCGCCATGGGACTTGCGATCACGATCACAAGTATTTCAATTATGCACAGAATCAGTGCTATCAGAATTGTCTTTAACATCACCTTTCTCCTCAACCAAACACATCAGAACAAAAAGAACAATCCTAAGAACATGAATGCATTCGCGATATTTCCTTTTGCAGGGATCTTTGTTAATGCCAGGGCCAAAAATGCAGGAAAGGCATTAAAAATGCAGGCCCATCTAGGCAATTCGGTTTGTCCAGTAACCACCAGAATGAAAAAGAGGATAGCAAATACTAACAGTCCCAAATACGCGATCGCAGCCGCCGAAGTTCTTTTGAAAAATAGGACGACGGCATTCAGTGCCTCCTCTGTTCTCCCGAGTTTCACAAAAAACCATTCTACGGCACCACAGAGAACATGGTGCGCCGAAATCAATACCGTAAAGAATAGCGAAGCGATTAGCATGGCGTAGCCAGCCATCGGCATCGTCTCTGCGATTCTAAAGCTTACGCCCACATATCCAATGCTCGCCATGAAAAGCGCCACAATACCGACAAGCATTGCTAGCTCCAACTGTTTCAGTGGCATATTCGCAAAAACTTTCCGCATCTTTTCCGGATCTTTGACATCGGAAAATTCAAATCTCCCGTCTTTCGTGTAAGCCATCATGCAATCCGTAATTCCACAGATTACATGTCCCATAAACGCTATTGCCAACGCTGCCTTTAACATTATTCGCGCCTCCTACGATATCCGATCAATCCAGTTTGCCGTCATACGCTCTTTCAATGAGTGAAATAAGCCTTTCGGGATTCTTGTGTACCAGCTCTGCATGTCCCGTATTCTTGAACATCTTGTGCGTAAAACGGATGCCCTTACGCAAGAGCTTATGCACCTTTCGAGCAGCACCCCTCTCCGCGCTGCCATGAAAGACATAGGAATCAGTTTTGTTAAAACTTTCGAATTTGTAGCGATAACCGATTTCCGAAATGACGCTATTCTCTATGGATTTATGGCTTACTTCCGTATAGAGCGATTCTCTGATCGACTCCGTGGTTCTCCCCAGCGCTTTCGCAAGAAAACCCTGATGCTTTGTAAGAACGGAATAAATCAATGCAGAGTAGCCTTTTATGTAAAGCTTCTCGAAGCATTTGAATCGAAATGTAGGCATCGGCATAATAGTGTATCCATCCGCAATAAATGTATGCACTCTGACCCTGTCATCCATTAAGATTTCATTACCAACCATACCACCGAGAGAAATCCCATATAGCACATCCAGTTTACCCTCAAATTCCCTCACAATATAATCTGCTGCCATGCGTGCTTCTTCCATTATAGAGCAGAAAACACTGTCCGGTTCCTCACTGTTAAAGCCATCATAAGCCTGTACAATGACATGAAAATGTTTGCTGGCCTCTTCAACGAACGGCATCAAACCAGGATGCCACTTGGCGAGATATCCGCTCTCAATGAGCAGCGTCTTTTCCTGCTCTTTTCCGAATTCAAAAAACTTCATACACCCTCCGCATCCATGTTGCAGATCCATTCCTCTAGGAACTTAAGGATCCTCCGAAAGCTATCCTGTCTGGCTTCTTCGCACTCTTTCGGGTACTTCTTCTCCGCCGGTAAGAGATTTTGGAATGCCCATCTTGCATAGCCCGTCATTTCGTCCAGTCCGTCAGCAAGTGCGTGACTAGCTTTTTCGTAAATATGCGCCTCCACACGATAGGAGTAATTCGCATCTTGGAGTACCTTCATCATCCTTGGAACCGCAATGTCAGAAGGCCAAGCATCATCATCCTTTGCAGCAAGGAAAAGCACGTCCGCATGCATGTTTTCCACTTTGATCCTCGATTCCTCCGTGACGGGATTATGATCATATCCATATCGCATAAACCTTCTTAATCCATAACGCTTATCCATGATAGCTCCCGAAAAAACCTTAAGTAGTCCTTGATCGATCAAGGTCCAAGGAGAATATGGAACATCTTTGCCATGCCAGGTATAAACTGATCTCCCAAGTCGTTTGAAGTTGTTCGTGGTGCCTTCCATCACATGATCAAAAGGTACCACAGGGATCACGCAACCTATCTCAGGTATCAGGGACGCCGCAAGGAGCGTATATCCAGCTCCCGTAGAAGTTGACGTCATTGCAACTCCTTGGATACTTTTCTTCTCCTTAAGCCATTTTACGGCTTTCTCAACATAATCCACAGGTACGGAAACTAATTCCTTAGAGAGACCTTTCCACCCATAGAATCCAAGAACCAGAACATTATACCCCGCCTTACGCAGGAATCTGCTCATGGATATGCTGGTCTTCTCATCACAGGATGCGCCCCCGGCTGCAATCACCGCCTTCTCAGGATGAATATTCCCAGGGTAATATATTCCGACAAAACCATTCTGTTCTAAAGTACATCTTTCCATCTCCGGCATCTATCGAGTCCTTCTTCGTATCTTTATTTCTTAAGTTCCATCTTAAAATCGCAGAGACCATTGCCCGCGCCAATTGTCTTCGTTCTCGAAAACTTTAACCCTGGCAAATTGCCGTAAGTGTATTCATCATTCTTGCAAAATAGAATATTGATCTCGGGGCATCCCATCTCCGTCAGGTATTTGTTGTACGGGCATGCAGTAACATCCATGCGAAAGCATCCTTTTTCCTTCGGATAGAACACATTCTGAAATCCACAGGTGTTGCCAAACATCTTATGGCTCATGGTGTCCCACATGCCAAGGAAGAATTTTCGGAACCATGCATGCTTGCACATTTTCGCAAGACTGGCGCCCATCTTTTTCGATTTTTCCGCCATCTTCTTTTCCATCACTTCATATGCCATGAATTCATCTTTTTCTTTCATGGCGAGATAAATGGCTCCCGCAGGAAAGATAAAGGAATCCGTGTGTGATTTGACGCCTTCGGGCAGATCCGTATGCTCTGCATAAGCCTTGTAGAGTCTTTTATGCGCATCTCGCCATATCTTTTCGGCTTCGTCTTGAGACATTCTTTGTTTGAGTTCTTCCAAAAACATCTCCTTACTCTTCATCGTTCTGATAGTCTTCTTTTTCAGCTTTTCATCTATGTTATTCGACATCGCATTATTCCTCCAATAGTTAGCTTATTCTAACCATTGAGTATATTATCACTAATATTTGTAAAAATCAAGTAACTATTCAATCTCCATTCACAAAAACGCCCAAGGATATTCTCTCCCTGGGCGCTTTGTAACATTTTTGCTAGCCTACTGATCCAACTTTTCGTACGACACCGACAAAACATTCATATCAAACACATGATTCGTCAATTTTACGAAGTATTCATCATTATGAGCTGTGCCGATTTTCACGCAGATTCTAAACTTATCTGGCGTAATGCTGTTTACTGCTATGGCGTTTACAATGTTGTTGTCTTTTATCACCTGCTCATAGATGCTCTCTTTGATGCGATTCACGTCATCCTTCATGCAAACAACATTGATTTGATATGCATTACTGTCATTATCCACAAGTACTTTGATCGGCTTAATCTGCTTTGCGGTGATGTTTAATACAATGTTCAGCAAGACCATGGCTCCCGTAATGATGAATGCATACTTAAAATACCCGTATGCTACTAAGATGCTTATGCCTGACGTTGACCACAGTGTCGCACTGGTATTTAAGCCATTTACGGTAAATCCATTCTTAAAAATGACACCGCTGCACAAAAAGCCAATACCCGTAACAATATTTGCCGACATCCTGATGTCAGGGTATCCAAGAAGTATCTCGATCATGCAAAATGCAAATGTACCGATGGCAATCAGAAATGTCGTTTTTATCTCGATGTGGTGACCGCCAATCTGTCTTTCAATTCCTATGATAATGCCGATTGCAACTATGACACATAATCTAATGACAAACTCCGGTATGCTCATGGCCCACCTTCTTTCGTGTTTGATTATTATCTAGTATATCAAAGTCACTGAATACAGTCAATCAAAGCCGCATAAATCACTGCCCCTTCAGCAGATTCTCCGTGAGCTCCACTGTCTTTCTCCGCATATAAAGAAGCTGTTCTTCGCTCATGGTTTGATGCATATAGAAATGGCAATAGTTTTCCATAATTCCGATCGCGATATAAAGATTTTCCAACGCATTAGGTTTCTTCCGAATCTCTATGGGCAGTGCTCGGAAAACTTCAGCAATGGCGTTTTGGGTAAAGTTCTCATAAAGTCTTCCCACATCAGGGTCGCTATGGCGAAGTCCTTCTAGCTCTTCATGCATATCGCGGTATTCTATATGGATTCTTTCGAAAGCGATAAGCGCTTTTTCCAAGTCCTCTCCAAATATATCCGTAGCCTTTACGCCTGCCATTTCTCCGATCTTTGAAAACCCATATTCCAAAGCCATTAGCAACAGCTCTTTTTTGTTCTGAAAGTATCGATACGCAACGCCGGTAGACACTCCCGCATGTTCTGCAATCTCATCAACAGTTGCCTTGTGATATCCTTTGATCGCATAAATTTCCAAAGCCGCTAAAAGAATTTTTTTACGTGTTTCAAATGCTCTCTCTTGAATAATCTCTTTGTTCGTTACTCTCTGCTTCATAGTCAACTTTATCTTCTTTCCTTGAGCACAAAGGGTCTGAACAAATCCGGCCCCATAATCTTCACTTTTATTCCATCCGCAACCGTTTCCAGCAGGTTCATCTCTTGATCGGTAAGTCTTATCCGTACCGCCTCTGCCAAATCCTTCACCTGCTCAGGTTTTCTGCAACCGCACATAGGAATCACCCCTTTTGCAGCACAATATGCCATTGCAATCTGCGGAACCTTTGCTTCTCGCCTCTTCGCCACCTTGATCATGGTCTTATACAGTGGCGTAAGCTTTTTTACTTTTCTGTTGAAAAAGAATTTCATGGGTGATTTTTTCGAAGCCTTGGATCCGTCAAAAGGCCTTCCTCCAAAACAGCCCACCCCCAAAACAATATGCCATTTTCCTTACACCAATCTAGCAGTCCATTCTTTTCCCAGTCTCTGCAGATCAGACTATAATGGTTTTGTACGCCATAAAGTGGAATCCCGTATTTATCCAAAACGGCCTTGGATCTTTTACATTCCTCCAAAGTAAAATTTGAAACGCCGACATGTTTGATCTTTCCCTCTTGATACAATGACGCAATTTCTGCCAAATGTGCCTCGATGTCTGTCGGAAGATGCAGCCAGTATACCTCAACATAAGACCTTTTGAAATCTTTTAAATCTTTCTCCAAGGATTTGCGAACACACCCCTTTTTGTAATGCGTGAATGGCGTATATTTGGCCGAGAGCAGAATGTCAGCGGTTCCGAACTCTCCAATCATTTTTTGTGCCTTTCCAAGCCCATAGTCTCTTGCAAGATCATAGAGACAAATATCCTGTCTTTTTGCCTCCTTCATGGCCTCTAAAATGACTTCATCCGTAACATAACTGCCTCTTAACGCTTTCCCGTAAAGCTTTCCTCCCCAGGAATTCGTGCCAATTACTGCCGCAGGGTTTAATATATCCATCTTTATCATCCTCCCATAAAATGAGATATCTCTCGTTTTTAATAATTTAGCATATGCCGGCCTGCTTTACAACATCCGTTAATGATCATTTTTTCTCAGTTCAAGAAATGGATCCATGAAAAAAAGGCTACGAGAACACCTTAGCAAGTGTTCCCATAGCCTTGTGGCTCCTGCTTAATGATAAGTATTATTTTCCAGAAAGCATGATGTTATTTAGTACGCCCTCCAAGTATTCTTGCTTTCCAGAGATGGGTGTCTTTATGCTCTTCATCTGCGCGGCTCTGTCCGCCAGCTCCGTCAGCGTTGTTTCACCACGGCGAATCTTCTGTCCGAGCTCCGTTTCAAAGCTTTCATACTTCTTCTTAACAAAGCCTTCCATGCGGCCATCTTCGATGATCTCAGCTGCCTTCAAAAGGCCAAAGGCAAAGGAATCCATTCCAAGGATGAATGCATGGAACATGTCATCATATGTGTTGCTGGGTCTGCGGTTCTTGGAGTCGAAATTGATTCCTACCGGCAGTCCTCCATTCTTCACGATCTCATACATGGCGAGGGTCGTGTCGTAGACATTGCTTGGGAAGCAATCCGTGTCCCATCCAAGCATCACGTCGCCTTGGTTTGCGTCTATTGAGCCCAGCATGTCATTGATACGGCTGATGCGAAGCTCATGCTGGAAGGTGTGCCCTGCAAGCGTTGCGTGATTCGCTTCAATATTCATCTTGAAATCCTTGTCAAGTCCATACTGTCTTAAGAATCCGATCGCCGTCGCAGCATCATAATCATACTGATGCTTCATGGGCTCCTTGGGCTTGGGCTCGATCAGGAACATACCTTCAAATCCTATGCTGCGTCCATAATCTCTGGCCATCCTCATCAGATTCGCAATGTTCTCCTGTTCCAGCTTTACTTCCGTATTCAGAAGAGTCTCGTAGCCTTCGCGGCCGCCCCAGAATACGTATCCGCGTCCGCCAAGCTTTACCGTCATTTCAATCGCTTTCTTCACTTGCGCCGCTGCAAAGCAATAGACATCAACGTCATTTGTACTTCCTGCGCCATTCATAAATCTGGGGTTGGAAAACATATTGGCCGTACCCCAAAGGCACTTGATGTTTGTTCCTTTTGTCTTTTCAAGAATATAGTCCGTGATCTCATCCAGTCTTGCGTTCGTTTCATTAATGTCATCTGCCTCAGGGACGAGATCAACGTCGTGGAAGCAATAATACTCAATGCCCAGCTTCTGCATAAACTCAACTGCCGCATCAACTTTTGCCTTGGCATGCTCCATTGTTCCTTCCGTTGTGCTCCCAAATCTTTTATCAATGGTACCGCGTCCAAACATGTCAACGCCATTTGCTCCCAGATTGTGCCACCAAGCCATGGCAAAAGGAAGATGTTCTTTCATCTTTTTCCCTAATACCATTTTCTCAGGATCATAATACTTAAACGAGAATGGATTCTTGCTTTCCGGTCCCTCATATTTGATCACCGGAATGTTTTCAAAAATTTCGCTCATTGTTCTAATGTCTCCTTCCATTTTTTACGACCTTCCTGATCGGAGGGTACCCCTCCCTCCGATCAATCGGTCAACACGAGAATTGAAGTTAGAATTAACTAATTCTTCTTGAGCATACTGGAAGGAGGTAAAATTTGCAAGCCTTATACTGCAACAATTTATCAACAACGCTGAAGTGATAAGCTTTCTCATTTTTCGGATTGACCATAGTTTCCCAATCCTTTATACTTCTCGCTAGGTTAGCTACTTTTAACCATAATCATATCATGTCATAAGGCATTCAGAAAGGAGTTATTATTTATGGATAAGGTTTATGTTGTCTATTGGTCACAGTCGGGTAATACGCAGGCTATGGCAGAGGCTGTAGGAAAAGGAGCTTCCGATGCTGGAAAGGAAGCAAATGTCTTATTTGTCAGCGACGCTTCCGTAAATGACCTTGCAGACGTGAAGGGCTTTGCTCTTGGATGTCCCGCAATGGGTGCAGAAGTTTTGGAAGAGGATGAAATGGAGCCTTTTGTCAGTTCAGTAGAGGGCATTGCGAATGGTAAGACCATCGTATTGTTTGGTTCCTATGGATGGGGTGACGGTCAATGGATGAGAGAATGGGTTGATCGCATGAAGGCTGCTGGCGCAACCGTTCTTGGTGGTGAAGATGCAATCTGCTCTGGTTTCCCTGGCGATGATTGTCTTGCAACATGCGAATCACTTGGCAAGCAGCTCGCTGCTCTTTAACTTCAGGTGTTCCGTCATGCTCGAACAGCAGATCATAGAAAACTGTGCCCCAACTCTTGCAGCGCTGAAAACTGGAAATCTTTTTTCCTGCCCCTGTAGTATCGCGGAAGATTTGGTCCTTGAACTCCAAAAGCTCAATGAAAGCTTAAATCCCAAAGGTGTTTTTCTTGAAATGCTTTCCTGTCGCGAAGGACGCGCACTAATCTATGCTTATCGTCCAGATCGACTATGGAGAGATTTGTCGACAGAACGCGTACAAAAGCTTCTATCGGCCTATGGGTATACTTTTTCATCTGTGGCAACTTGTTTGGGGAGGTTAAAGGCTAGGCTTTATCAGTGTCCTTGTTTTCCACATGAAATCGGCGTTTTCCTTGGGTATCCCATTGACGACGTCATCGGCTTCATTCGTCATGGCGGAAGAAATTGTAAGTTCTGCGGTTTGTGGAAAGTCTACTGTAACGAAACACAAGCGCAAAAAACCTTTGCTGCCTTCAGGAAATGCTCCGCCGTCTATGCTCGAGTTTTCGCTGAAGGAAGAAGCATTATACAAATGACCGTGGCAACCTAATGGCTGCCACGGTCATTTCATTGCAAGTATATCGTTTGTTCCTTATTTTTTACATTCTGCATACGCCAGCGGAATTGTGGACGGAAGTTGTTTTGCTCCCGTAACCTTAAATCCATTTTCTTCCAAAAATGCCAAGTACCCATCCATGCTCCATTTTGCCTTGAATTCCACGCCCGCCGCTGAAAGCATTTTGCTAAATACTTCGCTGGCCTTCTTTTGATTGTCATGAACAAAGTTCGGCGCGATCAAGATGCCATCTGGTCGAAGGACACGCTGAATCTCCCGTAAAACTCTTTCTGGATTCGGAATCACATGCAATGCATTGGCGATGATAACCGCATCAAAGCTTTCGTCCGCATATGGCAAGTATTGTGCGTTTGCCCATTCAAACTTCAAATTCTCAGGAACCATCCCACGCCTTGCCACAGCTAACATCTTATCAGAGAAATCCGTCGCGATCATACTCTTCGCTTCATCCGCCACCTGCTTTGCGATCACGCCAGGACCAGTGGCAATCTCCAATACTTCTTTGTCCTTTATAACCTTACGGATTCGCTTATACATCATCTCGTAAGCTTTCTTATTGCCAGGTGTTCCCGTCACGAAATTGCTATACACGGGTGCAAATCGATCCCAGATGTTTTTGTTTTGTTCTTTGAGAATCCGCTCGTCCGCGAGCACCGTTTCGCTCTTCCATTCCTTCGGAAGGTTTTCCGGCTCATATACTAAGCCATAAAGTTCCACGCCATCCTCGAAATGCTGTGTTGTAACGCACTTCATTCCAATGTGCTCGTACTTGTCCTTTTTCAATATGGCATCCGTATCCAGCACAACAGGAAGTGCATGCTTTCGCCCTTCCTCAAATGCAATCTCTAGGAGCTTTCGCATGAATCCCTGGCCCTGATACGCCTTTGTAACTGCGACCATTCCCACATAAATATGTGGGATCTTTAGCTTCACAAGAATCTGTCCATAGCTTTTCCCTGCATGAAAGATTCCCTTTGCCATTTTGCATGCATGACCCAAGTCAAGAAAGCCAGGGAGAGTACGGAGGATCTCCGCACCTGCGCCCGGATCTGTTTTTTCTCCTGACTTCTTAAAAGCGATGAACGCCTCATGCCTATCGCTCGTGGAATAAAGCATTCGATCCTTGATCGACATGCGTACGTAAGCGCAGATGTAGTCGCTCACAGCCTGTCGATCCTTTCCCAAATAGCTCATGCCCCATTCGGCATTTTCATATTCGAAATCAGCAAATGCATCGCCTATTGCCCGTATTTCTTCTTCCTTCAGCGTATTGATCTTGACTGCCATTTGTTATCCTCTCCGTTCATCAGAATGGATCTCCGTCATTTCACATCCCGAAATTCAATTTTCACAATGCGCATGTTTACCATACTGTCGCAGAACTTGATCATGCATTTATGCAAAAATCCCACTTTGTCGTAGATATCCCTGTAGCCACGCATATAGCTTTTCGACGAGACTCTGGCGAAGTCTCTGCTCCAGCCCTCAAGCTCTGATGGGTTCTCCAGCGAAAAGAATGCCGCCACATCCTTAATTCCTGCTTCCTTTAGCCAAGTCTTTGTCATCATCCTGGCACCGCGCTGATTACAGGAATCAAATACCAGCGCAGCGCCGGGAAAACGCTTGGCAAGCTTGCAAAATAACCTTCTTACGTCTTCTGTCTTAAAGTAATAGAATACACCTGTTGCATAAAAAATCGCACCTAAGCCTGCATCAATCTCGTCCATCCACGTATCATCGTTTAGATTGTAACCGAGATTCTTTTCCCGCTCACCCTCCGGAAGCAACTCATTTCGAACCGCTATTACGTCAGGCATGTCAATGTTATAGCCTCTGCAGGTTCCATTATCACATTTTCGAAAAGTATCGTCAAGTCCGCAACCAAGGTTCACGACGGCAGCGTTTGGACATTTCTTTAGATAAGCCTTTACTTCACAGGCAATGTCGTACTGGCGCTGCGCCACCTCGAGCGCACCGAATAAGCCCACGCCCGACTCCATGCGCTTGCCTTTTTCCGCGAAATCATAGTCCAGCATGTTACAGATTCGTTCCGCCTCCGGATCCTGAAACAGATCCGGGAAGCGGTCTGAGCAAACCTTTCTGCCGTAGAGGGGAATGATCAGCGTCTCTTGTACCGTATTCTTTTCAATGTGATATTTTTTCATGTTCAGTCCTTTCTCAGCTTCCGAGCATCGCAAGGATCGTTGGATTTTTTATCTTTTGACTACTTCCCACATGTCTCCCATATGAAGGAGATCTCCGCCCGGCATACACCCCGAGCAGCCACCCTTGCCATCGCCATGTCCTTCTCCGCCACAGCCGCTACAGCCTTTACAAGAGCCTGCGGTCATGGAGATGCGCCGGATCACTCCGATCATCTCCAAATACTCCACCTTTCTGCGGACGTCCTCAGAGGAGGTATTGAGTTCCATCGCAAGCTGCACGATAGTTCTGGCATGTCCGTCTTCCAGTAATTTCAATAATTCATCCATGGCCAGCCTCACCAGATCAGCATACCTACATGATATGCAATGCATGCCAAAATCAAAGCAGTTACGGTATAATATAATGCAATCTTGGCCGTCCACTTTGCGGAATGAATCTCCTGGTAGGTCGCAGCCAGGGCAACAACGCAGGGAAGGTTAAATGTGATGGCAAAGATAAACGCAAGCGCTTCAGGGCGTCCCACGTTCGCCAAAAGGATCTCATTTAAGTTGGCTGCCGCTCCACCGCCGCTCATGGCCTGGGAGAAGGCCGCGCCGTAATCGCTTCCCGTATACAATGCGCTGATCACGCCAACGGCACCCTCTTTACCAACGGAAGAAGCGATAAATGCCAGGAAGAGTTGCCAAGGCAGTCCCACCAGCTTTGTCACCGGCTCAATTGCCACGCCAACACGATATAAAATGCTGCTGCCATTACCATTTCCACTGTAACTAAGCAGCCAGAAGATCACGCAAACCAAAAGCACCACTTTAATCACACGAAGGAAAGTATCCTTTGTGCGTCCAAATACGTAACGAAGAAGTGCACCCCACTTAGGTTTATGATAAGGGGGCAGCTCCATGATCATGCCATAACGATCCTTCGTTTTTACCAATTTCGCGCCAAAAATCTTTGCGGTGATCCACATGTGTAACAGCATTACAAGTAAAAGTGCTACGATGATCAGCGGTGCGCCCGCTCCAAAGAATACGGTGGAAAGCATTGGTATAATGGCCCAAGCCGCGCCGCAAGGAACCGCCCAAGCAAGTGCGATCGTCAGCACTTTCTGGCCCCAGTTGTCAATGACTCTTGCGCCCGCAGCGCCGCCCATGGTACAGCCAAAGCTTACCAAGAAAGGCATTACGGATTTACCCTGCAATCCCAGTTTGCCCATCGTATTATCAAACACATAGGACATACGCGCCATAACGCCAACTTCCTCGAGCATACCAAATACCAACGTTACGCCAAACACAAATCCCAGCATCTTAATCACGTAACTCAAGGACTGAATGCATACGTCACAAATGAGCCCCATCACAAAGGCAGGACATCCCGCATTGGCTAGTGCCGTAGCTACAACGCCCTTCAAAGCGTCCACGCCCATGCCGACGCCCATTACGGGTAGCGCCGGAATAAAGGACGCAATCAAACCCAAAATGACCGTTAGTACAACTGCTGGCTTACCCCAAAAACGATGCGTAAAAATTCGATCAAGCTTACCAAGGGATACGGAGGTCTTACTGCTGCTTACTGCGCCATCCAGCACCGAATCAATCCAAGCAAATTTGCATTCACCCGTAGCGATTGCGCCCTTTCCACTTCCTGCAAGACTCTTAAGTTTTCCCATTACTTCATCCGGCAAGTTATTCGTCAGCTTCGCCGTAACAACCGGGTCATTTTCGATTGCTTTTGCCGCAAGCCACGTGGAAGAATAGCCAGAAATCAATCCATCAGGAATCAGACTCTTAATCTCCTGATAGCCATCAATTCTATTATACGCCTCTTCCAATGCAGATGCATCAATTGTTTTTCCACTGCTGATTGCCTTTTCAAGTGCAACATAAAAAGGATCATAGGACTTTGTATCCGTTGCAGAGAACAGGATGACGGGAACACCCAGCTTTTTCTCTAAAGCCTTGGCGTCAATCTTCTTGCCCTGGTCCTTGGCTACGTCGCTCATGTTCAAAACCAAGAAACAAGGAACCGTAATGCCCACGTAATCTGCCGTCATGAACAGACTTCTCTCCAGCTGGGAGCTGTCTGCCAAAATGCAGACCACGTCAGCCTTGCCAGAGGAAATGAAATCTCTCGTGATCACTTCCTCATCCGAGTTTGCTGAAAGGCTATAGGAGCCAGGGAGGTCTGCCAATGCGTACTCTTTGCCATCATGGGTAAAAGTACCTTCCTTCTTCTCGACCGTTTTACCAGGCCAGTTGCCTACATGCTGATGAAGTCCCGTCAATGCATTAAAAAGCGTCGATTTTCCCGAGTTGGGTTGTCCCAAAAGGGCGATTGTCGTTAGTTTACTCACCTTCATGCCTCCTTCACTTCGATCCCGTTACATTCATTTCTGTTCAGCGCAATCATAGTATCGCGCGAATACACAAGTACGGGTCTGTTTTTGTCATTCTTGATCACCTTGACCGTACATCCCGGCGTCAGGCCGATTGAAGTGATTCTGCCGATAAAGCGGCTGTCGCCTTCCAAGCCTGCAACTATGGCAGTTTGGTTTTCTTTAAGTTCACTTAGTTTCACTGCTTTTCTCCTCCTCATACTCCATTAACGTATAACCAGCCGCATCAACGATCTTTGCGAGTTCTTGTCTGTTGACGCTCCGCTTATAACTCAACTTTACTTGCTTGGTTTTCAAATGAACCCGTGCCTGTGCCTCTCCCGTCTGATGAAAGGCATTTTCCACGCACCTTGCGCAATTGTCGCAAGTCATTCCTTCCACTTTTATCACATAGTGATACGGATAATGGGAAGGATCCGCATCAGGTGCCTGAACGCGATCCACGGGTTTTTCTTTTTCCCCGCAACAGGATGAACCATATCGGATTTTTCTTTTAACAAAGACAATCAGCCCAGCAAAAATAACTGCTGTTGTGATTCCGATCAATATGTCCATCTTCTTCCCTCCTCCGAAATCATTAAGCCTTACAGGTTAGCCACTTCTAACCGCGTAAATTATATAAAATTTTATAATGAAATGACAAGACGGTTATTGAATGTTTTTTATCATTAAGAAATCTTTGCCGTCATAAAAAAGACGTTCTCTCGCTTGTTGTTACAAGCAAGACGAACGTCGCACAGATATCCTCTTTTTGTTCCGTTAGATTTTTCGTTACTTCCTGACTCCATGCCAGTTTTTCGCCACGGTACTATCCTCCGAGACAATCCAATAATCGCAAATCTCTCCGCCCGTTGCTAGCGTGTATTCTCGAAGCAGCCTGCCATGACTGGCTTCCGTCAGCATGTGATCCAATTCGCAGCAGACCGGCAACACCTCCAGATATCCATATTTTCTGGCAAAATTGTTGATCGGACATCTGGTAAAGTGATAATAACTGCCCTCTTGATGCTTTGTTTCATCAAAATTGAAATCCCAGGTTTTGTCCCTATATTGTGGATGTGCATCCACCCACGCCTGCATTCGATGGTACTTCTCTTTGGCATGTTCTATGCCCTCTGGCGTTCGCAGGTCACTCTTCCCGATAAATTTCCGAAAAGGTGTTTCCGTCAAAAGTCTTTTTACAACCGTTCGGTAGCTTTCCGTATCGATTTCTCCGTCAGCCGCCTTCCAAATTGCCATGAGAACAAAGGCCATGTAAATATTCGCAGCCATCGGATTGTCTGCACCAATGTCATCCACCTTGGATAACATGTCACGATAGATTACCGGGGCTTTTTTTAACGCTTTTTTTGTCACGGCAGTGCCATATTGTTCGATCATAATTTTCTTCATAAAGATTGGAAATAAGGTGATAAATGTCCCCTTATACTTCATCATGATTTTTTTCTCCTTTTGCGAGCATTGGTTTTCGATCTTTCGGAACCGTCAACAGAATTCTAGCCATCGTTTTATAGGCCATCGCTTTATAAACCTTCGTTTAGGCGATCTTCCAGGAAACGGCTTCCTTTCTCTCTGATACAAAGCTCTTATAAATGCCCTCTTTGGCCATCAGCTCGTCATGAGTTCCCTGTTGTGCGATATGACCGTTTGAGATGACCAAAATCTGGTCTGCTTTTCTGACCGTCTTTAGTCTGTGTGCGATCATAATGATCGTTTTGTTTCTTGTGAGTTCTTCGATCGCCTTGGTCAATTCCGACTCATTCTCCGGATCCACGTTTGCGGTTGCCTCATCCAGAATAATGATCGGTGCATCCTTCATAATAGCACGCGCAATGGAAATGCGCTGCTTCTCTCCTCCGGAAAGGGAGGCACCACCTTCTCCAATGATCGTATCGTATCCATTTGGAAGGCTCATGATAAAGTCATGGCATCTCGCCTTCTTTGCCGCTTCGATCACGCGTTCCATGGATGCATTCGGCTCGCCAAAGCGAATGTTATTAGCGATGGTATCTTCGAACAGATAAACTCTCTGGAACACGAAGCTAAAGTTCTTCATCAAACTGTCAAAGCTGTATTCCTTGACATTTTTCCCGCCAAGTAATACTTCTCCACTTTGCACGTCCCAGAACCTCGCAATAAGGTTCGCTAGCGTTGTCTTACCGCCGCCGGAAGGGCCAACGATTGCCGTTGTGGTATTGGCGGGAATTTTGAGCGAAACATTATCGATAATCTTTCGGTCCTCATAAGCGAAGGAGACATTCTTCAGCTCGATATCCATGCCAGCAGGCGTTGCGTCCGCGCCATCAATATCCATGGGCGGAAGTGCCAATACTTCATTTGCCTGGTCTACCACGATCTTTACGGTTCGCATCAGCGCTGAGAAACCACCCATGAGGTCGAGACTCTCATAAACCATAAAGGAAGATATGATCAGTAAAATCGTATACAGAAGCGACAGCGTTCCATTCAGGTAAAAACAAATGGATGCAATACAAATCAAAACGCCAGTGAGCTTTGTCGTAATCCCTTGCAGGCACATAAAAGGAATGACCGCATACTCCAAGGTTGTATCGGATGCCTGCTTTTCGCTAATGGCTCCTTCGAGCTTTCTCGCCGTTTTGTCCGTCAGGTTAAAGTTCTTTACCTCAGCAATTCCTTGTACATACTCAATCACTGCCGTTACAAGGCTTTCATCTGCGCGTGCTTTTCTGGGGGCTACGGGAATGGTTGCCTTTTGCATCATCGTGTTAAAGAACGAGAATACCAAAATACCTACCAGCAGGATCAATGCGATACGCCAGTCAAAGAACAGGAAGCATAAGAAGATTACGCTTGTTGTCACAATGCCCTGGGTTGTCATCATAACGACTAGCGTTGCCACGTCCGCAAGCTGTTCCATGGTATTCGTTGTGATATTCGTAATACGGCCGAGGCTGTTTGCGTTAAAGAATCCCATGGGGAGGTAGCGAAGATGCTCTGCGATCTCAACGCGTTTTGCGCTACAGGTATTGTAACCTCCTTCACACTGTAACATGGTCGTCTTTAATCCAACGCAGACCTGACCAAGAACGGAAATACCCATGATCAGAAGTGCGGTCCATACATTTTTCATGGACATGTTGTTGTCCAACATACCTTGTAGGATCACGGCGATCGCCGGAATGCGCATCATTGAAAACATTGCTTTTAAGATGCCAAGTCCAAGTGCCAGATAAAGCTTGTTTCTATTCTCTTTGTTACAAAAATCAAAGTATAATTTCAGCGTCTTAAACATTATGCCACCTCCGAATCCTTTGCGGATACATGTGCATCCCACATGTCACGATAGAGCTGCGAACTTTGTAAGAGTTGCCCCTGCGTTCCCGTTGCTTCCACGTTGCCATCCTTGATCACGATAATCTGATCTGCGGAAGTAATTGTTGAGAGTCTGTGTGCAATCACGATCAATGTCTTTCCCTTCACGAGCTTGGCAACGCTTCGTTGCACCAAAGCTTCATTTTCGGGATCGGTATAGGCCGTCGCTTCGTCTAAGATCACGACGGGTGCATTCTTTAACATTGCCCTTGCAATACTAATTCTCTGCCGTTCACCGCCCGATAAATGACCGCCTGCGCCTCCGGCAATCGTATCATACCCCTTCTCCAGCTTCATGATAAAATCATGACAGCCACAGGCTTTGGCTGCATTCATCACTTCTTCATCCGTTGCGCCAGGTCGGCCCATGCGAATGTTTTCCATGACTGTCTCATCAAACAAGTAATTGTCCTGAGAGACATAAGCGATGTATTTATTATACTGTGCCAGTGGAATCTCACGAAGGTCAACACCGCCATAGGTAATAGAGCCACCATCCACGTCCCAGAAGGAAGCGATCAGCTTCGCGATGGTTGATTTACCTGATCCAGAAGGGCCTACAAGCGCATTTACGGTGCCTTCCCGTATCGTTAAGTTGATGCCATGCAGCACCTCCTGGTCCTTGTATCCGAAGTGTACGTCATGGAATTCAATAGTGCTGCCCAAAGGCTTTTTCGTCATTTCCGAAGGCCTGTTCATCTCTCTCTTTTCCAGGATTGCCGTTGCTTCTGCGATGATGGAACCCATCTTGGACACATTGTCAACATGTCCTGCGATGATCATGAAGGGTGATACCAAGCCAAGAGACAAAATGATGAGGAGTAGCGCCGTCGGACCATCGACTCTTCCCGTCAAATAAAACCAACCCGTAAAAGGTAGGAGGCTTAAGAGCTGTGCAGGCAATAGTGCCATGGCGATATTCTGCCATACGTTACAGCGTCTCATCCATTCAACGAAGCAGTCAGCACCTTCCTTCGCGGCAATCTTAAACTTTTCATAGGAGGATCTGGTTTTTCCAAAAGCTTTGATCACTTCAATGCCATTGATGTATTCTACGGCCGTGTCATTTAGAGCCTTCGTTTTATCAATGGTATTCTGAAAGCTTTCCGTCGCTCCCACCATCATCAAACTATAAAAGATCATTCCCACTGGAACGCTGAGCAACGCAAGAAGCGTTAATCTCCAATCGACGCGGAACATAATCACAAGAATGCCAACAGGTACAATGGCGTTGGAGATCACTTCGGGAACAATATGCGCAAGCGTTGTTTCGATGGAATCCACGCGCTCCACAATAATGTTCTTATAGGAACCTGACGCCTCATCCAACACATCGCCTAGCGGCATAACACTGAGCTTCTTTGTCAGCCTTCTTCGAATTTCTGCGAGTACGCCAAAGGTGGCCTTATGAGACAGCGTTGTGGATATCGTATGGAAGATCTTATTCACCAGCCAACAGATAGAAATCAAACCGCATTGTGCCAAATAAAAATGTAAATCCTTCTCTCCATCGATCAATGCGCGAACGATCTTCGCTATAAACCAATATGGCAAAAATCCTGCGCTGACGCTGATGATCGCCATAATGACGCTTGTTAGATAAGCGCTCTTGTTCATTCCGGCGAACTCCATAATCCAGCTTAGCGTTCCCCGTTTCTTTTCTTTTTGTTTCATTTTCCCTCTCCCTCGTATTATATAGTCATACCCCTTCTTTACCTTTTCTCAAGGTTAGGGTATGCTGTTGAAGATGCTGTGGCTTGGTATCATTCTCCTACCGCACGGACGGTTA
>JAEEGG010002911.1_pt1 | contig 43449 bp, 29 predicted proteins | sample 9134161 | NCBI WGS metagenome assembly JAEEGG01 (sample SAMN16246543, study PRJNA631951) | gut metagenome | biome: gut microbiome; feature: rumen; material: CR-attached | host: Bos | place: Iran: Karaj | collected 2018-10 | reverse complement strand
GATATTACAGACCCCACCCCTCGCTCGGCCGAAGGACGCTTGCAAGGCAAGAACCCCTCCCCGTAAGGGCAGGGTTCAAGAGGGGATGGCTGCGCATGAATAGGTCAACTGCTATATCATTGCCTAATTTTGCCGGTGGGCTGACTTGGAGAGCTTGTGCGTTTTACCCGGCCTAAAAGTGCTGCAGAACGTAGGGAATGAGGAAGAAATGAGACATTTATCGCGTGATGATACATTTTTTTAAAATAAATGAGACATTTATTGAACACTCTTTGGTTTTTACTTTGTAAATTTGTGCCCAAAATCTAACAACTAACAATTGATTCTAAAAACATGAAGAAGGTTTTACTGCTTTTGCCCTTTCTGGCAATGATGATTGGCTGTACTACCACTGAGAAGCCTGCCGACAACCCTGTGTTGACTATTGAGGGTGGCAAGATTCAAGGCGTGCTGGCCGAGAATCCCGGTGTCTATGTCTATCGTGGCATCCCCTACGCTGCACCTCCCATCGGCGATTTGCGCTGGAAGGAGCCTCAGCCCGTGGTGGCGTGGGACTCGGTGCGCGTCTGCGACCGTTTCGGCCATCCCGGCTACCAGGCGGTGCACTATCCCGGATTCTATGCCTCAGAGTGGGGCTATGGCGACGAAGCTCCCTACAGTGAGGACTGCCTCTACCTGAATGTGTGGACGAAGGCTCCCGGTCAGGTGGACAAGAAGCTGCCCGTGGCTCTCTGGATACACGGCGGCGGCTACCGCGAGGGCTGGGGATCGGAGCCTGAGTTCGACGGACAGGAGTGGGCGTCGAAGGACGTGGTGCTCGTCTCAATCAACTATCGCCTCGGCATCTTCGGGTTCATGACCTACCCCGAGCTGTCGGCAGAGAGTCCTCATCATGTCAGCGGCAACTACGGCATCCTCGACCAGATACAGTCGCTGAAATGGATCAAGGCCAACATCGCACAGTTTGGCGGCGACCCCGACAACGTCACCATCTTCGGCCAGAGTGCTGGCGCCGGCAGTGTGCGCACGCTATGCGAGAGTCCGCTGGCCCGTGGTCTCTTCCACAAAGCTGTCATCATGAGCGGCGGCGGCATCAATGTGCCTGCCAAGGAAGGTGAGGAGGCCAAGCCTGCCACGCCCGTCAACCGTTTCTTCATGTACAACCCCACGCTGGCCGAGAGCGAGGCTGAGACGAAGAAGGTGATGGACTGGGCCGGACTGACCGACCTGGAGAAGCTGCGCCACGCCTCCACCGAAATCATGTACACCGTGGGACAGCTGTACAACATGGTGACTAAGAATGATGTGTTCCTCATGCAGCGCCCCATCGTCGACGGCTATGTCAGCCTGAAGAATTTCGACGAGGCCACGCGTGAAGGCACCATCGCCGACGTGCCCTACATGATTGGCTACACCCTCAACGACATGGGCGCCATGGGTCCCGGCATTGCAGAGTTCTGCAAGGTACGTCAGGAGAAGGGCGGCAAGGCCTGGGCCTACGAGTTTGCCCGTCCGTTGCCCGACGACGGCAAGCACCCCGAGATAACCGACCGTCTGAAGGGCGCGTTCCACTCCAGCGACCTCTGGTTTGTGTTCAAGAGCCTGAAGCACTGTTGGCGCCCCTGGACACAGGGCGACTGGGACCTGTCGGAGAAGATGCTCACCGCTTGGACCAACTTCGCCAAGTACAGCGACCCCAACGGCGAGGACGGCAAGGCACTGGGCTGGGAGCCATGCACGGCCGAGAAGCCGCTGTTCATGCTCTTCAAACTTGACGACAAGGATGCCGAGGCTTCGGCCATGGGCGAGCCTATCGTGCCGGAACCCGTGCCGTTCCCGTCACGCTAAAATCGTACGAAGAAAATACGAAACGTTCGGATTCTTGTCCAAAGCCTGCGGATTTTTCCCAAGAAATGAAGTAAAAAAACATAGAAACTCATGAAAAAGATTATCAGTTCACTTTTCGCATTGTGCTGTTCACTAAGCATGACGGCACAGCCTGCCGGCGGTTTTGGCGGCTTTCAGATGCCTGAAGTCAAGTTGGAGACCAGTCAGCAGTGGAAAGACGTCAACTATGCCGGCGATGACCAGGCCTATCACACCTGCGACATCTACCTGCCCAAAGTGGTGAAGGACAGCTATCCTGTCGTCATCCATATCTACGGCAGTGCGTGGTTCAGCAACAACAGCAAGGGTGCTGCCGACCTGGGCACCATTGTGAAGGCGTTGCTCGACAATGGCTTTGCCGTGGTGTGCCCCAACCATCGCTCCAGTATGGACGCCAAGTGGCCCGCACAGATCAACGACATCCGTGCCGTCATCCGCTTTGTGCGCGGCGAGGCGAAGAAATACCATTTCGACACCAGCTTCATCGCCACCAGCGGCTTCTCCTCCGGCGGCCACCTCTCCTCGACGGCTGCCACGACCAGCGGCTTGAAGACTGCCACCGTAGGCACCGTCACCGTGGATTTGGAGGGTACTGTGGGCAACTACCTCGACCAGCCCAGCACCGTCAATGCTGCCTGCGACTGGTCCGGCCCTGTGGACCTGACGGCCATGGACTGCGGCGAACACATGACGATGGGCGAGAACAGTCCCGAGGACGTGCTGCTGGCTTCGAAAATAGACAAGGAGCCCGACAAGTACCGCAGCCTCAGCGCCACCAACTATGTCAGCAAGAACAACCCGCCCATCATCATCTTCCACGGTGAGAAGGACAACGTCGTGCCCTGCTGCCAGGGAAAGAAGTTCTATGAACTGCTGAAGGCCGCCGGTGTCAGGACCGAGGCCACCTTCGTGCCCGAGGGCGGACACGGCATGGGCATGTACAGCGAGGAGAACCTGAGCAAGATGGTGAACTTCCTGAAAGAGACAATCGTAAACAAATAACTCTACTTTCGCCAGCATCCATGTGCAGCCAAAATCTGTGCAATCTGTGGTGATGTCAAATTCATTCAATCCGTTGTTAAATTAAATTGAGAGTATGAAGAAATTGCTTTTATCCATATTGTTGTTGAGCTGTGCCGTGGCTGGCAGTGCACAGCCCAAGTGCAACGCCGACGGCACAGTGACGTTCCAGTTCAGGAATGACTCAGCGCAGAAAGTGCTCGTCGACGTGCAGTTTGCCGGACGTAAGGAGATGTCTCGCGGCGCCGACGGTCTCTGGACGTTGACGTTGCCCGTTCCTGCCCCGGATATGTACCCCTACTGTTTCATCGTCGACGGCGTCAGCGTCATGGACCCGGAGAACCCGCAGTATTTCCCCAACGAAGGCTTCAAGAACAGCCTCTTGGAGGTGCCGTCGCGTGAGGGCGCACTGCCCCATGACATCCGCAGCGACGTGGAGCACGGACGCGTGGAGTACATCCACTACTACTCGAAGAGCCTTGGCGCCACCAACAACGCCGTGGTCTATCTGCCGCCCTCATACATGATGGACATGCAGAAGAAATATCCCGTCTTCTATCTCATCAGTGGCACCACCGACACCGAGGAGGTCTATTTCAAGGTGGGCCGTGTGAACTTCATCCTCGACAACCTGATAGCCGACAAGCAGGCCAAGGACATGATTGTGGTGATGCCCTACGGCAATCCCATGAAGCTGAAGCTGCCTGATGCCCCCACCACCGTGCCCGGTGCAACGACGAAAGAGCGCTCAGAGGCCATGGCCGCTCAGATGCGCTTCGGCGGCGATGTCTTCAGCAAGGATCTCATCAACGACCTGATGCCCTACATCGAGAGCAACTACCGCACCATCAACAACAAGGACAACCGTGCCATCGGCGGCTTCTCGCGTGGCGGCAACCAGGCACTGTTCAACGGTCTGACCAACCTCGACAAGTTCTCCTATCTGTGCTCTTACAGCTCGTTCACATCGACCGACATCCCCGACGTCTATGATCAGGCTGCCGAGACGAACAAGAAAATCCAGCTGTTCTGGCTCGGCGTAGGCACCGACGACTTCCTCTACGGCAATGCCCGCGACTACATGGAGTTCCTCGACAAGAAAGGCATTACCAGCGTCAAGGAGTTCACCACCGACAAGTTCGGCCACACATGGATGAACGCCAGGTATTTCCTCTACAAGACGCTGCCGCTGCTGTTCAACAAGAAGGCCGCCGAGGCCGCTATGAAGGAGGCCAAGCCAGCGCCTGCCGCTACCGGCCAGGAGCAGCAGTTCACGCCTGGCGTCATGGCCCGCCTCTTCCCCAAGCCCATCATCTCGCCCGAATACACCGAGCAGGGCATCACCTTCCGTTTCAAGGCACCCGAGGCCAAGAAGGTGGAACTGGACACCGAGTTCCGGCCTGAGAACATCGTCATGGAGAAGGACAGCGACGGTGTGTGGAGCACCACCGTCACCGACTTCATCTTCGAGACCTTCGAATACTGCTTCGTTGTCGACGGAATGCGTGTCACCGACCCCAACAATATGTTCATCTCGCCCGAGAAAGGCTTCAAGTACAGCATCGCCGACAATCCTCACTCGCCCTTCAACTTCGCTTCGCAGGGCGACATCCCGCACGGCCGCACGGCTTACGACATGGCGCGCCAGGAGGCTTGGTACACGTCACCCATGCCTGGCAACACGATGACCATGCCCGTCTTCATCCAACTGGTGCCGGGCGAGGGCGACACCATGGAGAGCTGGTTCAAGGTGGGCAATGCTGATGCCATCGCCGACAAACTGCTGGCCGACGGCAAGACGAAGCCCTGCATCATCACCACGAGCACACTCGACTTCATGCAGGGAATGCCTCAGATGCCTGGCTTCGGCGTGAGGACCCTGAAGGCCGACGACTATCCTACGTGGAGCCTGCGCAAGCGTGCCTTGGTCAAGCTGCTCTTCGACATCGGCAAGGAGCCCGACCGTGGCTTCCCCGGCATGGGCGGTCCCGGCATGGGCGGCCCGCGCGGCGGTCAGGGCGGACGCTTCCCGCGTGGCGGCGGCTTTGGCGGAGGCGGCGGCTTCGGCGGCGGAGGTGGCTTCGGCGGCGGATTCCCTCGCGGCGGCGGATTTTAATGTGATTTCTCAATGACAATGCAAACAACATAAGGACAATAACTGGTTATGACAAAGAAAGTTATCCTGACGGCCATGGCGCTCACAATGAGTGTCATGGGCGTCTTCGCACAGTATCAATACAGTTGGCAGAATCCTCAGCTGCCAAGGACTGAACGTGTGGAGAGTCTGCTGAAAATGCTGACACCCGAGGAAAAAGTGGGACTGATGATGAACAAGAGCATCTCGATAGACCGTCTCGGCATACCGTCCTACAACTGGTGGAGCGAGGCCTGCCACGGTGTGCGCCAGAGCGACTACACCGTCTATCCGCAGCCCATCGGCATGGCCGCCGCCTTCAACGCGCAGCTGGTCTACGATGTCTTCTCGCAGGTCAGCGACGAGGCACGCGCCAACTGGAACCGCTCCGACCACAGCGTGCAGCACGTGGACATGGGCGCCATCTACTATCCCGGCAATCCTGAGCTCACATTCTGGTGCCCCAACGTCAACATCTTCCGCGACCCGCGCTGGGGACGCGGACAGGAGACCTGCGGCGAAGACCCTTACATGAACGCCGTGCTGGGCGTACAGACGGTCAAGGGTATGCAGGAACCAGCCCCCCTGTCGTCCCCCGAGGGGGACACAAGTGTTGGCAAGCCTAAGTATTACAAGACCCACGCCTGCGCCAAGCACTATGCCGTGCACAGCGGTCCGGAGCCCCTGCGCCACTCCATGAATGTGGAGCCGTCGAACCGCGACCTCTGGGAGACCTATCTGCCGGCCTTCAAGGCACTGGTGAAGAAAGCCGATGTGCGCGAGGTGATGTGCGCCTACCAGCGCTTTGAGGGCAAGCCATGCTGCTCAAGCGACCGCCTGCTCATCGACATCCTGCGCAACAAGTGGGGCTATGAAGCCATTGTCCTCACCGACTGCGATGCCATCAACAATTTCTTCAACCGCGGACAGCATGAGACACACAAAGACCCGCTGTCAGCATCGGTCGACGCCGTGCTCAACGGCACCGACCTGGAGTGCGGCAAGGTGTTCATGTGCCTGACCGACGGCTTGAAGCAGGGCCTCATCAAGGAGGAAGACCTCGACGGACACCTGCGTAAGACGCTGATGGGCCGCTTCGAACTGGGCATGTTCGACCCCGCCGACATGTTGCCCTGGGCCAACCTTGGCGAGGATGTCATCAGCAGCGAGGCCCACAACCAGACGGCTGTGCAGGCCGCTCGCGAGTCGATGGTGCTGCTCTACAACGGGCCGCAGAACTCTGTCCTTCCCCTGTCGAAGAGCATCAGGACGCTGGCAGTGCTCGGCCCCAATGCCGACGACGTCGAGCTGCTGAACGGCAACTACGGCGGCTCGCCCACGAAGGCCCACCAGCACTCGCTGTTGGAGGGCATCCGCAAGGCTCTGCCTAACACCAACATCATCTATCACAAGGCATGTGAGCTGAACGACGAATACGAGACCGTGCCCCACCTGCTGGACTTCAACAATGGCCAGGGCGTGCTGGCAGAGTTCTGGAACAATGCCGACATGAGCGGCGAACCTGTCACCAAGGGCTACTACAAAGAGCTGAACTTCTCTACCTTCGGTGCCTGGGGCTTTGCCGACGGTGTTAGCCGCGACACCCTCTCCGTGCGCATCAGCGGACAGTACAAGGCCACGTTCACGGGCGAGATGAAGTACACCCTCACCACCGACAACGGCTACATCCTGAAAGTCAATGGCCAGGTGGTGGAGGAAGGCAAACCCAGCGGCCGCCGCGGCTTCGGCTTTGGACGCCGCGTGGAGTACAAGTCGTTCCCCGTGGAGGCCGGCAAGACCTACGACGTCAGCATTGAGTACAGCCACGACCACGGACAGTTCGCCATGCTGCGCGGCGACATCTGTGAGCGCAAGCTCATCGATTTCACCGACCTGGCCAACGAGGTGAAGGTGGCCGACGCCATCGTCATCATCGGCGGCATCTCAGCCCGTATGGAGGGCGAGGGCGGCGACAAGCAGACCATCGAGCTGCCCACCGTGCAGCAGAACCTCATCAAGGCCATGCACACCACGGGCAAGCCCGTCATCTTCGTCAACTGCAGCGGCTCGGCCATCGCCTTCGGCAGCGTCGAGGGACAGTACGACGCCCTGCTGCAGGCATGGTATCCCGGCCAGGGAGGCTCGCAGGCGTTGGCCGAGGTGCTCTTCGGCGACTACAACCCCGGCGGCAAGCTGCCCGTCACCTTCTACCGTTCCAATGCCGACCTGCCCGACTTCCTCGACTATTCGATGAAGAACCGCACCTACCGCTACTTCACCGGTAAGCCGCAGTATGCCTTTGGCTACGGCCTCAGCTACACCACCTTCAGTGTGGGCAAGGCCAAGGTGAAGGCCAATGGCGGCAAACCCGAGGTCACCCTGACCATTCCCGTGAAGAACACGGGCAAGCGCGAGGGCACCGAGACCGTGCAGGTCTATGTGAAGCGCTTAGGCGACCCCGGCGCTCCCATCAAGGCATTGAAGGGATTCCAGAAGCTTAGCCTCAAGCCCGGCGAGACGCAGAAGGCCGTCATCACCCTCGACGGCGAGGCCTTTGAATACTATGACGAGAACATCGACGAACTGGCCGTGAAGAGCGGACGCTATCAGCTGCTCTACGGCACGTCGTCGCGCGATGAAGACCTGCAGACGGTCGATTTCGTAGTGAAATAGATAAAATGAACGCGAACATATTATAATAAAAACACAATGAAAAAAACACTAACAACTATCCTCATCTGCCTGCTCTCCTTCATGGGTGTGCAGGCTCAGTTGTCGACCAATCCCTACAAGTTCCTCGGCAACATTACTACCCGATATAATGTGGATGCCGGTGGCGGCGTTCCTGCGTATTACACGCTCTGGAACCAGATTACCTGCGAGAACGAGTCCAAGTGGGCTTCCGTAGAAGGCACCAGGGGCAGTTTCAACTGGGGCTGTGACAAGGCTTTCAACTATGCCAAGCAGCATAAATTCACCTACAAGTTCCATGCACTGGTGTGGGGCGCACAGTATCCCGGCTGGTTAGAGAGCCTCTCGGCCAAGGAGCGCTTTGCTGCGCTCACCAACTGGTTCAACAAAGTGAAGGCTAAGTACAACACCTTGCCCATGATTGACGTGGTGAACGAGGCCGTGGGCAATCACCAGGCAGGAAACCCCATGATGAAGGAGACCCTGGGCGGTGGTGGCAAGACTGGCTATGACTGGCTGGTCAAGGCCTTCGAGATGGCCTACGAGCGCTGGCCCGATGCCATTCTCATCTACAATGACTATAACTCACTGCGCTGGGATGTGGACAACTATATCACCTTGGTGCAGACATTACGCGATGCCGGTGCGCCCATCGATGCCTACGGCAACCAGTCGCACGATGTCAACGACATCAGCTCAAACGAACTGAGCAATGTGCTGAAGAAGCAGCAAGACGCCCTGCAGATGCCGATGTTCATCACCGAGTTGGACATCGACAAAGCCGACGACGCTCAGCAGAAGGCACAGTATCAGAAGGTGTTGCCGCTGATGTGGGAAGCACCCTATTGCGCTGGCGTCACCCTCTGGGGCTATATTCACGGCGCTACCTGGGTGGACAACTCTGGCCTTTACAAGAACGGCGTGGAGCGTCCGGCCATGACATGGATTAAGGAATATATGGCCAGCGACAAGGCCAAGAACGCTGTCAGCCCCCTGCCCGGCACGAAGAAAGAGGCTTCCATCTACATCCGTCCCGCTTCGCTGAAAGTGGCCAAAGGCGATGTGCTGCCTATCAAGGTGCGTGCCCGGCTGGCCACCAAGACCATCGAGAAGGTGGACCTCTATGTGGGCAGCGAACTGGTGAAGACCATGACCGAGGCTCCCTACATTGCCGAGTACACCACGAGCAAGACCGGCTGGAACACCACGAAGGCCGTGGTCACTGCTACCGACGGCTCCACCTACGAGCGCTACGGCCGCTTCAACGTGCTCAGCTCCACCACCAAGCGTGAGCCTTACAACGAGACAGCCTTCCAGCTGCCGGGCACCATCAGCGTCACAGAGTTCGACAAGGGCGCTTCGGGCGTTTCCTACAGCAATGCTTCACGCAATCTCGTCGCTACCAAGGACGGCGCATGGATGGAGTATACCGTCGATGTAGCCGAGGAAGGCACCTATGCTTTCGATGCCGAGGTCGCTTCTACAAAGACGGGCGGCATGTTCCACCTGGCAGAGTATTCATTCGACAATCTGGACTATCTCACAGAATATATCGAAGTGCCCAACACGGGGAGCACCACCGATTACCAGACCTTGCACTGCCTGATGCAAATGCCGCTGACCGCCGGACGCCATGTGCTTTGTCTGAACATCGACAAAGGCGGCTTCTACATCAAGAACCTCGCCTTCAGCCGTTATGAGGAAGGCAAGAACATCACCGTCACCATCAATTCTATCAGGCCCTCCACCATCTCTGTCGGCGACTCGGCTGTCATCACCGTCACGCCCAAGTCAACCGACAGCACCATAGAGCATGTGAAGCTTTACGCCAACGACATGCTGATAGCCACACTGACAGAGTCGCCCTACACCTACGCTTACTATCCTGCCACCAAGGGCACGTACACCATTGTCGCCACGGCCACAGATGCTGAGGGAAGGTCGAAGACCTCGGCCAAGAAGACGCTGAAGGTCAACGGCAAGCGTACACCCTACAAGGAGATGAGCCTGCCAGGCATCGTGCAGTTTGAGGACTTCGACAAAGGCGGTGAGGGCCTGAGCTTCCATGATTCCGATGCTAATGACGAGGGCGACGCCAAATACCGCACCGACAATGAGGGCGTGGACATCGTCAAGGGCAATGGCGGCAATGCTATTGGCTACACCGCTGCCAACGAATGGCTGGAGTACACCGTCAACGTGACCAAGGCCGGTGTCTATAACTGCGAGGCCACCGTGTCGTCGGGCACCACAGGCGCTGCCTTTACCGTCAGCCTGCGCGACAACGGCCAGACCAAACAGCTCTGCAAGTTCACCATTCCTCAGACTGCCAGCAACAGCTGGGACACTTACGCCACAGTGAGTGCCAAGCTGTCGCAGGAATTGCCGGAAGGCCAGCACATCCTGCGTGTCACCATCACAGGCGCCAACGGCAACCTCGACAAGATGGAGTTCACCCGCGAGGGTGGCGATGAGCCGCCTGTCACCGCCGATTCTAACTTCTACGTCTATCTCTGCTTCGGACAGTCGAACATGGAGGGCAACGCCACGCCCGAGGCTATCGACAAGACCAATGTCGATCCGCGCTTCCAGACGCTGGCCTGCGTCAACTTCTCCAGTCCGCAGCGCACCATGGGACAGTGGTACACCGCCACGCCGCCCATCGTACGTCAGGGAACAGGTCTCGGCATGGCCGACTACTTCGGACGCACCATGGTGAAGAACCTGCCTGAGAATGTGCAGGTGGGCGTCGTCGACGTGGCCATCGGCGGAACGAAGATTGAAGGCTTTATGCAGGATCAGGTGGCCAGCTACATTGCCTCGATGAATCCCAGCTCCGAGGGCTGGCTCATCAACTACTTCAAGGAGTACGACAACGACCCCTACCAGCGACTCGTCGACATGGCCAAGATTGCACAGCAGAAGGGCGTCATCAAGGGCATCCTGCTGCATCAGGGCGAGAGCAACAACGGACAGAGCGACTGGCCTCAGAAGGTGAAGAAGATTTACGATAGTCTGATAGCTGACCTTGGCCTCAATGCTGCCGACGTGCCCTTGTTCGTGGGCGAGACGGTGAGCCAGGCCGAAGGCGGTGCCTGCTGGCATCACAACGCCGTGATAGCCAAGGTGCCCAGCGTCATTCCCAACTCTTACGTCATCTCCTCAGCCAATTGTCCGCAGAAGGGCGACGGCCTGCACTTCACCGCTCAGGGCTATCGCATCATGGGCGCTCGCTACGCCAAGCAGGCACTGAAGCTCATGGGCATCGACGCCGTCATTGACGAGCCGGAAGAGCCGTCGTCGGAGAAGGAGATAGCACAGCGCTTCACCAGCATCGACGCCATCGGCTCTACGCCGTTTGCCATCGTCGAGGAGACCAGCGGCAAGGCATTCTTCGGCTCTGACAATCAGAACTTAGGATTCGACAGCTATGCCGCCGCCTTCGTCGATACCAACACGGGCTATCTCTTCAAGATGGAGAACAGCTCGGCCAACAATGGCTATCTGCTCCGCCTCATCCAGCCCAACGGCGACCCCTACAGCATCTGGGGCAGTCCCGGCTATCTGAACTCGCAGCCCGTCGATGGATGGTGCAGCTTCATCCTCGGCCTGAACAACCAGAACGGACAGGATTTGGAGAACGGTGCCGTGTGGGACATCCAGTATGTGGCTGGCAAAGGCTTCACGCTGAAGAATGTTGGAACGGGCAAGTATCTGCAAGATGCCAACACTGCCAAGTACGACGACCCGGCTTACTTCACCTTCTGCACACTCCGTGCAAAGACGGGCATCGCACCGCTCACCATCGACCGTACAGCCAATGCCGGCATCTTTACACTGCAGGGCGTGAAGGTGGGAACAACCGAAGAATGGAGCACGCTGCCGAAGGGAGTTTACATTGTTGACGGCAAACTGCGCATGAAACGTTGATATGATAATCCGCCATCGCGGATGATCAAAGGCTGATAGAATCATGAGAAAGACACTTGTGTCGACTGCCATGCTGCTGATGTCGATGGGCGTTCTTGCTGAAGAGCGCACCATCGACATCAGCGGCATCTATATCAAGAATGGAAAAAAACACATCGTCAGACCATAACATGAAAAAACTCAACAACATTCCTTCCTTCACGCTGCCAGTGCTGGCTCTTGTCATCATCGCCAGCCTGCTCTTGATATTCGAAGCAGACTTGCTTTGGAAGACGCAGGAGACCAACTTGTTCCTCGACACTAAGCTCTTCTTCAAGGAGATGATGGTGGAGCCGGGAGGATTCCTCAGCTGGGTCAGTGCCTACTTCACGCAATTCTTCTTCTATCCTTGGGTAGGTGTGCTGTTGCTGTGCGCTTGGTGGCTGTTGCTGATGTGGTTGTTGAAGCGCACCTTCCGTCTCAGTGGGTGGTGGATGGCCCTCACCGTCATCCCCGTCCTTTTCCTGCTGGTCACCATTGTCGACATGGGCTATTGGATCTATATCCTGAAGCTCCGTGGCCACGTCTTCCTTGGCACCATCGGCACCACAGCCGTCGTGGCGTTGCTCTGGGCCTTCAGGGCGCTCGCTGCCGTGCAGCTTTCGCTCAGGCTCAAGCCGCTGCTGCTGGCAGGCTTTGTGCTGGCTACCTGTTTCCTGGGCTATCCGCTCATGGGCATCTACGGTTTAGGTGCTACGGTGCTCATGGCCGTATGGGTATGGCGCTTGGAGCCGCATCGGCTGTCGGCAGTGGCTGTCAGTCTGACGGGCTTGCTCAGCGTGTGGCTCTTGCCGCTGTTCTTCTATCGTTATGTCTATTATCAGACCAACGTTGCCAACATTTACGTCGCCAAGTTGCCGCTCTACTATGTGCAGGAGGAGTATTTTTCCTATTATGTCCCCTTTCTCCTGCTGTTGGCATTCTTCCTGGTGATGGTCGTTGCCAGCAGACCCACCCCCAGCCCCTCCCTGCAAGGAGGGGAGCAAATACCTGGGAGGCAGGTAAAAGCGAAGGGCAAGGAAAAGTCGGGCAAGGTCGCGTATAGCAAGGTAACTTCTCCCCTCCCTGCAGGGAGGGGCTGGGGGAGGGGCTTGGCCCTTATCCTCCTCCTTGCTGCTGCCGTCTACACCTATGCCAACTGGTTTCGCGATGAGAACTTCCATCACGAGCTGTCCATGCAGCGCAGCATAGAGCAGCAGGACTGGGAAGGTGTGCTGAAGGAAGCCGCGAAGCAGGAAGATGAGCCGACACGCGCCATCGTGACCATGCGCAACCTCGCACTGTCGCGCTTGGGCCGTCAGGGCGACGAGATGTTCCTTTATAAGAACGGCTCGAAAGACTATGCCTCACCGTGGGGAGTGCGCATGATGCTGGTCAACGGGCCGATGCTTTATTTCGAGTACGGCATGCTGAACTACTGCCACCGCCTGAGCATGGAGATGGGCGTGGAGTTTGGCTGGTCGGCACAAGACCTCAAGCTGATGGCGAAGAGTGCCATGCTCAGCGGCGAGCAGCAGTTGGCCCGCAAGTACATTGGCCTGCTCCGGCAGACCACCTTCTTCGACGAATGGGCAGAGTGGGCAGAGCAGATGCTGCGTCATCCTGAGCAGAGAGCCGCCGACCCAGCATTAGGTCCTGTCCTCCACATGCTACACTACAGCGATAAGCTGACCGCTGACCAAGGCAACGTAGAGCGATTCATCATGCAACAGCTTGTGACGAGCACCAGCACCGACGACCCCGTCTTCCAGGAACAGACGCTGCTGGCATCGCTCTACACCCATGACCCTAACCATTTCTGGTATCATTTCAGGGACTATGTGCACCTGCATCCCAATGCGCGTGTACCGCGCTACTATCAGGAGGCTGCCTATCTCTATACCTATCTGCAAGATGGCGATACCAACGCCTTACCCTTCGACCGCAGCGTCGTGGAGGGCTTCAACCGCTTCATGCAGGCGGCAACGCGTTTCGAGGGAGCACAGGTCGAAGTGGGGCGCAAGGGACTCTACGGCCAGTTCGGCCAGACATACTTCTACGATTACTACATGATGAGCCAACTACCCGAATATTGATGTTATGAAAATACAAACCCTACTCCTGTCGCTGTCTTTAGGAGCGTTGCTCATGGCGTGCTCCACGAAGGTGCCCGAATCGTTCACCGAGAGCGACACCCTGCCATGCATCTATCCCGACTACGTCAATGTCACCATCCCTGCCAACATTGCACCGCTCACCTTCCAGCTCGACGAGGAGGCCGACGCGATGGTGGCACGCTACAAGGTAGGCGATGCCGAGATGGTCTGTGCCGACAAGATGCAACCCGCCATCGACGACTGGCGGGAGCTCGTCCAGTCAGCACTCAGCACCCAGCCGTCGGCCATACAGGTGGATGTCTTCGCACGACACGGCGAGCAGTGGACACACTATCAGCCCTTCAACATCTTTGTCTCGCCCGACAGCATCGACCCCTGGCTCAGCTTCCGCCTCATACCGCCTTCCTACGTCACCTACGAAGAGCTCACCATCAACCAGCGCTGCTTGGAGAGCTACGACGAGCGCGTCATCTACGACAACAAGCTCTGCGGCTTTGAGGCACAGGGACAATGCATCAACTGCCACAACTACCAGCAGTACAACCCCGAGCGGATGCTGTTTCATGCCCGCCAGTATTGCGGAGGCACCGTCATTGCCTACGACGGACAGATGAAGAAGGTGAACATGAAGAACGACTCCATCATCTCAGCAGGCGTCTATCCCGCATGGCATCCGTGGATGAAGCTCATCGTCTTCAGCACCAACCACACCAACCAGAACTTCTTCACCACCAACCCCGACAAGATTGAGGTGTATGACTCGATGAGCGACCTCATCGTCTATGACCTCGACACCGACGAGGTGACCAACATCGAGAACCGTGACGACGAGCTGGAGGTCTTCCCTGCCTGGGCTCCCGACGGCCGCACACTCTATTTCTGCAGCGCCCACTTCGTCAGAGACAGCACCATCAGTGAGGCTACCAAGGACATCGTCGCCCACTACGACAGCCTGCATTACTACATCTATCGCAAGAGCTTCGACCCCGACACCAAGCAGTTTGGCCCACGCGAACTGCTGTTGAAGACTCATCCCGTAGAGAGGCAAGAAGACGCCTCTGCCCTCCTGCCTCGCATTTCGCCCGACGGCCGCTATCTGCTCTTCTCGATGGCCGACCACGGTGTCTTCCACATCTGGCACCGCGACGCCGACCTGTGGATGATGGATCTGCAGACAGGCGACGTGCGCTCCTTGGACGAAGTCAACTCGCCCGACACGGAGAGCTATCACAGCTGGTCGAGCAGTGGCCGATGGATAGTGTTCAGCAGCCGGCGTGATGACGGTTCGTTCACACGGCCTTTCTTTGCCCACTTCAATGCCGACGGACATTTCGACAAGCCTTTCGAGCTGCCTACCGCCGACCCCGACTATCACCGACAGTTCCTCAAGAACTACAACATCCCCGAGCTGATGCGCGGCCCCGTCACCATAGCGCCCCACAGCTTTGCCGATCTGCTCAAGACCGACGGCGTGCCAGTGAAATACGTCCCCCGCTTAGGAACAGCCAATCAATAGGCGACGATATATGAATCCTCCTCTAACTCCCCCTTTGCAGGGGGGGAGATTTTGAGTTACCGCAAGCCTCGAGCAGCGACGTCGCACGATAGCGTCACTGTTCAAAAGCTTGCTTTGATAAGATGATGAACCGACTGCTGAGTTTCGTGAAGGACTGGACGCTGCCTGTGGCTATGGGCCTGGGCACCGTCATCTATCTGGTGTTTGCCTTCGTGCCGGCATTAGACAATGCCGCACTGTTCTTTGCCCCCTTGATGGACGACTTGCTACCCGTGTTTATGTTTCTGGTGCTCTTTGTCACGTTCTGCAAGGTGGACTTCCATCGCATGCGCCCTGTGCGGTGGCATTTCTGGGTGCTGCTCTTCAACCTGCTCTTCGTAGGCATCGTCATGGGCGTAGCACTCTTGGCTCCTGTAGCTTCCGAGGACACCGCGATAGCCTCAAAAGCCGCAGGGGCCAAGATTCTCCTGGAGGCTCTGTTGATGTGCATCATTGCGCCGTGTGCCACGGCAGCGGCTGTGGTGACGCAGAAGTTGGGCGGCTCGCTGGAACAGATGACGACCTACACCTTCCTGTCCAATTTCCTCACCGTGTTGCTGGTGCCGGTCTGCTTCCCCCTGTTGGAGAAAGGGGCCGACGTGTCGTTCATGGCGGCCTTTTGGAAGATACTCTCGCAGGTGGTGCTCCTCCTGGTGCTGCCGATGTTGCTGGCCTACATCGTCAAGCACACCATGCACCGCCTGCACCGTCGCATCATCGCCATCCGTGACCTGTCGTTCTACCTGTGGGCCTGTTCGCTGATGATTGTGACCGGCACGACGGTAAAGAACATTGTGCATGCCGAGGCTTCGCTCTTCTTGCTCCTGGTCATCGCTTTCCTGGGCCTGGCCGTCTGCATCGTGCAGTTTGCCGTGGGTCGGTTCATCGGCCATTTCTTTGGCCATACCCAGGAGGCCGGCCAGGGATTGGGCCAGAAGAACACGGCCTTTGCCATCTGGCTGAGCTATACCTACCTGCATCCGCTGTCCTCCGTCGGCCCCGGCTGCTATATCCTCTGGCAGAACATCATCAATTCCGTTGAGATATGGCTCAAGGCTCATCACAAGGATGAGCATCAACCCACCCCCAGCCCCTCGCAGTGAGAGACTACCCTTTACACATATCTCAAGGATGTGTCAGCGCCGCTCCTCCCCCTTCTCTGTCTACTCTTTATACACATCTCAGCAATGGAAACGCAGGAAAAGTCCCGAAGGGACGACAGAGTACAGGCAGGGGCAACGCCCCTGTTAACAGTTGGCCACCAACAATTGAAGCCCCGAAGGGGCGACGGAAGACGATTGGTGCTCACCATAGTCTTCTTCGGCATAATCCATATTACCGAGTGGAATAAAGTCAAATTACCGAAAGAAAATAATCCAAATTACCGAAAAATATACAGCCAAATTACCGAATGCAAATAAAAAGTATTATCTTTGCAGCGGATTTCTATAAAAATGAACGTCACAATGTACAAGAAAAGGATTCTCGACAAGTTGCTTGAACGTAAACTCAAAGGATGTGGGGCTGTTCTTATGGAAGGGCCTAAGTGGTGTGGTAAGACAACAACCTGTGAACAACAGGCAAAGAGTACGCTATACATGTCTGACCCAGAACACAAAAGCCAATACCTTCGATTGGCAGACATCAATATAAAGAAGTTGCTTGAAGGTGAAACGCCAAGACTTATTGACGAGTGGCAAGTAGCTCCCAAGTTCTGGGATGCAATACGATATGATGTAGACCACCGTGAGGGTGACGGCTTTTATATGCTGACAGGTTCATCTGTACCCCCAGAAGCGAACAAGGACGACAAAAACGAAATAGTCCACTCAGGAACAGGGCGAATTGCAAGATTGACAATGCGCCCAATGAGTCTGTTTGAATCAGGAGAATCGAATGGTGAGATAAGCCTTGCCGCATTATTTAGGGGTGAGACAGAGGGCCTTTACAGCGAAAACAGCCTTGACCTTTCTCACATTGCTTATCTTATATGTCGGGGAGGTTGGCCCAAAGCTACTTTACAAAGTGAGGACATTGCCCTTGACAGGGCGTTGGAATACTTTGATGCCGTGGCAAATGTAGATGCTTCGAAAGTTGATGGTGTTCAGCGTGATCCAGAGAGAGTCAAGCGGCTAATGCGTTCATACGCACGTCAGCAAGGTAGCCAAACAGCTCTTGCAGTAATAAGAGAAGACATGCTTGCCAATGACAGCAGTACCCTCGACGAGGACACCGTAAATAGTTACATAAAAGCACTTCGAAAGATTTTTGTCATAGAAGACATGCACGCATGGAATCCCAATCTGCGTTCTAAAACAGCCATACGTACAAGCGACACGCGCTATTATGTAGATCCCTCAATAGCTACGGCGGCACTCGGACTCGGACCTCAGGATTTAATAAATGACCTTAACACAATGGGATTGTTTTTTGAGACCTTATGTGTTAGAGACTTGCGTGTATATGCCGACGCTTTGGGTGGCGAGGTCTATCATTACAGAGACAAGACCGGGTTGGAATGCGATACCGTACTTCATTTAAGAAATGGGCAATATGGATTAATAGAGATTAAACTCGGTGGTGACGAACTCATCAACGATGGTGCGTCCGCATTGAAAACTCTTGTCGATAAGATTGATACGACAAAGATGAAGAAGCCTTCGTTCCTCATGGTACTTACGGCTATTGGCGATTTCGCCTACCAACGAAAGGAAGATGGTGTGTTCGTCGTACCTATTGGCTGTCTGAGAGACTAAAACAATAGGGCAATGTGTTCAAAAAACGTCTGTGCTCAAAGTAATCTATAGGGTTGTCTTAACACAGGCGTTTTTTTGTGTTCAACTATATCTTATTTGTTCTAATTTTGGTGTTTCTGATAGCATTTCATGCACAAATTAAGCAAAAAGTGCAAATAAGTCAAAGAAAATCGAAGCATTTTGCATTTGTTTGACTTATTTTCATTACCTTTGCCCCATATTTGCCAAATGGCGTATTATGCCCAATAGCGGCATATAAAGACATATTTGCTCAAATTCTCTAACCGAATCAGCACCTCGAAAGAGAAACCAAAGGGGCAAAATCTAAATTCCGTTGGACTGTGCGCATAGGCGCAGGCTTCATCCATAGGAATTTAGTGGGTCGTGCTGAACCCGGTTAGAGATATGGCGGTTGTCTGCGCTTTCTCTTATAAGAGACTTGCAAAGACGAGTCATCTTGAAATTACTAACCAAAAGAAAAATGAGCAAATATGGATGTTCCGCTTAGGCTCAAATACATAGTTATCCGCTACGGATATAGGGAACCAAAAAGTCCTCAACGTTTTGCCATACAACTGACGTTGTAGGACTTTTTGCGTTTCTGGTATTCTTTGATTATTAATGATTAAAATATAAAAGCTCATGAATTACAAAAAAGAACATTTCAGATGCAGATTCCAACGAATGATCATTCCTTGGATGGTAGTACTATTATGTTGTTGGATTCATTCAACTTATGCCGATTCGTCGATTCGCAATGTTCCTGCGCGAAAAGCTAACAAGGCTCCAAGAAGAACCATCTTCAGTGGTGTTCCTGAAAATTACTTTCAAGTGGGGAACACGGATTTGTATTACAGCCGAAAGCTAGGACATATTTACGTGGGAGATGTTTCGGTGGGGTCAATTGACCTTATTGGTAAGTTTGGAGATAATTACTATTCTTCAACTTATGGCGATTATGGATATGTTGTTGCCATGCAGGTCGGGGATAATGCAGCAGCATTTGTAGATTGCTTAACAGGTAGCACGTTAAATGGTGTGTCCTTTAGAGCTGACATTGAAGCACAAGGAGAGATGGGCGCACCCGACAAACCCTGTGGGGAGGGGCGCATGTGCTAACCCAAAAAACTGTTGCCAAACGAAACATAATTGCTCAAAAGATTGTACCTTTGTGCCATGATTTGTAACAGCAATAAAAATATGTATGAAGGCCAAGCCTCTTATTTTCTTCCTTCTGGTGTTTTGGAGTACTTTGAATTGACCGATTACGCCGAAGTTACCACACGAGACAAAGGGGTTCTGTACACCACCGAACTTCACATCTATCTTGATGAACGCGACAACCGCACCCCGGAGATGGCTTGTTCCGTGAGTGCCGGCTTTGGCGAGGAGTCTTCTGCCGCCCCTTCGGGGCTTGATGTAGTGCTGCGCTATACAGGGGCGTTGCCCCTGCCTGTAATCCTTCGCCCCTTCGGGGCTACTTCCTCAGAGATGTGTATAAAGAGTAGTTGAAGGGAGGGGATGGCTGCGCATTGAGCTATGCGGCGGACAAGGCGATTGCTATTGTACTAAATGAGAAAAATTACCAATTTGTTTTTCTTGTTTTTATTGGTTTTTATTGGTTTTTTCTCAGGCCGCTTCGCGGTATCAACTCACATAGATAGCAACGTAACTATATCTTTGCCATCCGCAACAGCACGGATTTCTTTCGGCTACTTATTTCATCCGCACAGGTCGAAAGAATCCGCCGGCTTCGGGCCAACCAATGAAAGGATGTATAGGTCTGTACCGTACATGGTGCACTTTCCCAACATCATATCAGCATGGCCCGACCAACTAAAAAAGCGGAAGAACCAAAAATACGCTCTGTAAATTTGCGTGATTGAAAATTTAGTGCTACATTTGCATCGCAATTAAAAAAAACGGACATACATGGAACGATTCTTCAACACTGCTGGGCCACAGACGCCCGATGCCTACACCATCGACCCTCTGAGCCGCCTGAACCTTGAAGAAGTGTTGACGCTTATACGCCAAAAGCGTTATTTCGTGCTCCATGCACCACGCCAGACGGGAAAGACTTCATGCATGCTCGCCCTGCGCGACTACTTGAACGAGCGGGGTGAGTATATCGCTGTCTATGCCAATGTGGAGAACGGGCAGTCAGCCCGCAACAATGTGGAGAGAGCCGTGAAGGCCACCATTGACTCCATTGCATGGGAATTGTTTCTGGTGCTGGGCAGCGACAGCATGGATGCCATCAAGAAATCCGTCCAAGATGTCGTGCCGGAGTCTATGCTCTCAGAATATCTGTCGAGACTTTCCATGAGTCTGCCCAAGCCGCTGGTCCTTTTCCTCGACGAGATAGATGCTTTGGTGGGTGACTCGCTGGTGAGCGTCCTGCGCCAGCTGCGTTCCAGATACGCCAACCGCCCTGCGGCTTTCCCGCAAAGCGTTGTACTCTGTGGCGTCCGCGATGTCAGAGACTACCGTATCGTGCTGTCCAACCAGGACATCGTCACGGGTGGCTCGGCGTTCAACATCAAGGCAAAGTCGCTACGGCTCGTCAATTTCTCGAAAGAGGAAATACACAAGCTGTATATGCAGCACACCCGTGAGACGGGACAACAGTGGGACGAGGCTTGCTTCCCCATGGTGTGGGAGGCCACTGAGGGCCAACCCTGGTTGGTGAACGCGCTGGGAAGCGAGGTTACGAGCGGCATGGAGGAGGGGCGCGACCGAAGTGTGTCCATTACTCCTGACATGCTTTTCAAGGCAAAGGAGAACATCATCTACCGACGCGACACACATATCGATCAGCTCATTGACAAACTGAAGGAGCCACGAGTGAAGCTGGTCATCGAACCCATGCTGGCCAATACGCCAGAAACGGACGACGGACTCATTCCCACTGACGATCTGCAATATGTCACTGACATGGGGCTTATCACCCGCGACCGTGGAAAGCCTATCCGCATTGCCAATGGCATCTACCGTGAAATCATTCCGCGTGAGCTGACGCGGACAACCCAGCAGACGCTCATCCAAGAGCCGCAATGGTATGAGAACGCTGACGGTCTTAGAGCTGAAACTGAAGCGCGGAGACTTGGAAAAACAGATAGAGAAAGGCCTGGAGCAAACCTGGCAGTACATGAACACAGTAGGCGCCGTTGATGAAGGCCACCTCATCATCTTCGACCGTACCCAAGAGCTGTCGTGGGACGAGCGCATCTGGCACCGCCAGGCAGAATACAACGGCCATCCCATCATGGTGTGGGGAATGTAACACATACAAAAATATGAAACCAAGAATCATAGGACTATATCTGCCACAATATCACCCCATACCCGAGAACGACGAGTGGTGGGGCAAGGGATTCACGGAATGGACAAATGTGGCACAGGCACGGCCATTGTTCCGTGGGCACTACCAGCCACGCATACCCGCCGACCTGGGCTTCTACGACCTGCGACTGCCCGAGGTGCGCGAACAGCAGGCGGAGTTAGCGCGAGAAGCGGGACTGGAGGGCTTCTGCTACTATCACTACTGGTTTGGCAACGGCAAACAGCTGCTGGAGCGCCCCTTCAATGAGGTGCTGGCCAGCGGCAAGCCCGATTTCCCCTTCTGTCTCTGCTGGGCCAACCACGACTGGACGAACAAGACATGGCAGAAAGGCACAAGCCTGCGCCGCGACTCCATGATTATGCAGATGCACTATGACAAGGAGGACTACATCCGCCATTTCCACTATGTGCTGAAAGCCTTCCGCGACCCGCGCTACATCACCGTCGACGGCAAGCCGCTCTTTGCCGTCTGGGAGCCACGGGCCATTCCTGATGCGCGTCAGTTTATTGACCTATGGCAACAGATGGCCCGCGAGAATGGGCTGGCAGGCATCCATTTCGTAGGATACACACAGAATTCATCCGGCAGGTCGACAAAAGACGGCCATATCAGCCTGTGGAGCAAGGACCAGGCTCCCGAACGCTATCAAGAGGTAATCGACCTGGGATTTGATGCCGTCATGTCAACAGGACTGGGACGCGCACAGACCATCGTCAATGGCAAATGGAGGAAAGCCCTCTACTTTGCCGCCAATCACACCTTCCTGCCCATATCGTTCCGTGCCGACTACGAGAAGGTGATGCGCCACTACTATGTGGAAGAAGATGCTTGGGAGAATGTGTACCCAACCCTGATGCCACAATGGGACCGCACGCCAAGGGCAGGCATCAAGACCGACCCATTGGTAAATAGCACACCCGAGAAATTCCAGAAAACGGTCAGGCAGGCTGTCAGTCTCATACAGAAAAAGGAGCCAGAACACCAGATACTGTTCTTGAAGGCGTGGAATGAATGGGGAGAGGGAAACTATGTGGAACCCGACCAAAGATTTGGACACGGTTATATTCAGGCCATCAGGCAAGTTGTAGAGGACTACAGATAGGGAGAGAATGAAGAAAGTAGCTATCTTAGGGCATTTTGCTTTTGGCACAGACAAGGCCAACGGGCAGACCATCAAGACAAAGATTGTAGCGGCAGCGCTCAAAAAGGAGATAGGTGAAGAGCAGATGGGGTTCTTTGACACCATGGGAGGCTGGCTATTCCTTGTCAAGATGCCTTTCATGATGCTCCGTATGCTTTGGAGCTATCGCAATGTTATCATTATGCCGGCATACAAAGGCGTTCATCTCATTGCACTGCTCATCGTCTTGCTGAACATACCGTTCCGACGCAAACTGCATTATGTCGTTATCGGTGGATGGCTGCCAAATTATGTCCGTAAGTATCCCATTCTGCGCTGGGCCGTCAGGAAGATTGACGTTGTCTATGTGGAAACGAACTATATGCTCGAAGCATTGCGGCAGGAGGGCTACAAGAACATCAAACTGATGCCCAATTTCAAGCCTATCACTATAAAGGATGAGAAAGACCTGCACGCCGTTGGCGCTCCGCCCTTCGCCTTGTGTACCTTCTCCAGGGTCATGAAAGAAAAGGGAATAGAAGATGCCATCTACGCTGTGAAAAAAAGCAATGAGACATTGGGGCACAAGGTTTTCACGCTCGACATCTATGGCCTTATACAAAAAGGAGAGGAGCAATGGTTTGAGCAACTCATGAGCCGACAACCTGAAGAAATAAGGTATTGCGGCATTGCCCCCTTCGACAAGAGCACTGAGGTGTTAGGCCGATATTTCGCCCTGCTCTTTCCCACACATTTCCACACTGAAGGCTTCCCCGGAACCATCATCGATGCGATGTCGGCTGGCGTACCGCCCATTGCCAGCGACTGTCCATCGGACAAAGAACTGATAGCCGACGGAAAGACCGGCTTGCTATTTCCTTTAGGCAATGCCGACCAATTAGCCGACATACTTGTACAGTGTGCCGGCCATCCTGCCATCATCAACGACATGCGGCCATTGTGCCTCAACAAGGCTGGAGAATATCAGCCTGAAAAGGTAATCAAAGCATTATCCTCGGAAATCATCTGAAACTGCCGAAGGACGGTTTTTTGCTGGCCTTTCAGACTGTTCAACTGCACAAGACAGTCCGTTTTCAACAAAACTATTGCATGGAAATTACTTTTTTCTCCTTTTTAATTGCAATAGTTCTGAAAAAAGTTGTACCTTTGCAGCCAAATTTGTAGAAAAGAAACATGCAGAGAGATCTCGTATCTGTCATCATGCCGACGTTTAACTGCAGCAAGCACCTGAAAGCCAGCATAGACAGCATACTGAATCAGACATATCACGACGTGGAGCTGCTCATCACCGACGACCACTCCACCGACGAGGAAACCCTGTCAATCTTGCGACAATACAACGAGCAGGAGGGACGGGTTGATGTATTGTTTCTGGACACGAACAAAGGGCCGGGCTATGTCCGCGACAAGTCCATTGAGCGGGCCAAGGGCCGCTACATCGCCTTCTGCGACAGCGACGACCGCTGGTTTCCGGAAAAGCTGGAGCGTCAGATAGCATTCATGACGGAAAAGAACTGCCCGCTGAGCTATACGTCCTACATCATGCAGGACGACGAGAACCAGGACCAGGGCATCACTATCGCCCCTCAGAAAGTGACGTTCTCCATGCTGAAGCGTGACAACAAGATAGGCTGCTCAACGGCTGTTTACGACACGAAGCTTCTGGGCAGGAAATATTTCATGCCATTCATCAGAAAGCGCCAGGACTGGGGACTCTTCCTCACTATTCTGCGCGACAGCAAGGCGACAGCTTACGGCATACAGGAGCCACTGGCCTATTATCGCTTGCGCCCCAATTCGGTGTCAAGCAGCAAATTCGGGCTTATCAAGTACAACCTGCGTATCTACCGCGAGGTGCTGGGATTTTCGAGGCTGAAGTCTTATGCCTATTTCTATGTGCTGTTTCTTCCCACCTATTTTACGAAAATCCTCAAAAAGAAAGTCGACAGTTTCTTCTATCTCAGCAGACTGCGCAAAAAGAGTTAGTATCTTTCTTAAAAAACATGGACGGACATATAATAAACCGTGAAAATGTCCGTTATACTATTAAGAAAGGTAAAAATTATGACAAAACTTGAGAATGGATACGTACTGGACGGCATGAACGAGTTTGAACGTAATGTAAAACGGTTCATCGATTTTTTTGTTGCATTAGTCAGCCTTGTTATCTTTTCTCCATTATTCCTCATCTGTTACATTCTAATCAAACGCGAGGATGGCGGCCCTGCCATATTCAAGCAGGAGCGCATAGGCCGGTTTGGACGTCCCTTCAAAATCTACAAATTCCGCTCCATGCGGGTGGATGCCGAGAAGAATGGACCTGCCCTATATCAGCATGAAAACGAAACAAGGATGACGAAGATAGGAAAGTTCCTGCGCGAGCATCATCTGGACGAGTTGCCACAGCTGTGGAACGTGGTAAAAGGCGACATGGCTTTCATCGGACCAAGGCCGGAACGGAAATTCTTCATCGACCAGATTATGGAGCACGACAAGCGCTACGTCTACCTCTACCAGATACGCCCCGGCGTCACCAGCTATGCCACACTTTACAATGGCTACACGGACACCATGGAGAAGATGCTGCGACGGCTCGAACTGGATCTGTACTATCTGGAGAATCGCTCATGGTGGTTCGACATCAAGATTATCTCAAAGACTTTTCTCAACATCGTGTTTGGGAAAAAGTTCTGAGAGCCCTCTATTATCAGCCTCAGCCAATCTGCAATGTTGACAAGGCACGCCATGCAGCTTACTGACCTTTTTATCCTATAGTGGGTTAGTCCGAAAACAATTCGCAAGCTTATGATTTTTGTCCGAAGCCTTCGGACTGTTTGTCCAAAGCCTTCGGACTGTTTGTCCGAAGCCTTCGGACAGTTCGTCCGAAGCCTTCGGACAATTTCAGCCTATCTGATTTTAGGATTATTGGTGCGCTTCAAATCGAAGAGCCATGAGAGTTTGACGATGATGTTGGAGAAGTTGCTGAGGGCGAAGTAGTCGCGCTTCGTGTCGCCGTAGATGTTTCCCAAACCATAATAGTAGCGGCCTTCCAGCAAGAAGTGTCCCAGCTTGGGATGCGAGAACTCCAGACCCAAGCCTCCGGCAATGCCGTAGTCCAGTTTGTGCTCCACGGCCATGGTGTCCTGCGCCACGATGCCCGAGGTGCGGCCACTGCCGTCATTAAAGGCTGGTGTGCGCTTTTCCCAGGGGAAATTCATCTTTGTCTTCTCGCTGAGGAAGAAGCCCACCTGCGGTCCCACCTGGAAGAAGAACTGCAGGCCGCGGCGCTCCCTACCCCACCCTAAACGGGCAAAGACGGGCACCTGCAAGTAAGTCATGTCGCGCTGATACTCCTCACGCAGCCCCGTGCTGCTGTTGATGACGGGCTCATCGTCGGGCGTGAGGATGTCTTCTTTCCAACCAATCTGGGCAAAGTTCACCTCTGCGGTGACAGCGCAAATGCTGCTGAAGTATTTCTCAGAGACATAGCGGAATGAGAGGCCGCCGGTCAGTCCCTGATGCAGGGCCTGCGGCACCTTGGGCAGGAAGCCCACGTTGCTCAGCACCACGCCGCCGTTGACACCCACGGCCATGTCGTTGCGGTGATCGCCCACCTGGGCAAATGAACGGAGAATGAGAAAATGAGAAAATGAGAAAATGAGAAATGCCATGCGCCACAGAGAACGCTGCGTGCTCATGCGATAGCTTTTTCCATTCTTATTGTCTACATTCTTCATTTTCTCAATTTCTCATTCTCTCAATTTCTCATTCTCTCATTCTCTCAATTTCTCATTCTCTCAATTTCTCATTCTCTCAATAGCTAATAGTGTCTATCTGCCCGTTTGGCCTATAGTGCACGAACATATAGGCACGGTTCAGGTAGCCGGCGCCACTGCCCTGCTGCTCAAACTTCAGCGGAGTCTGCACAGGCGTATAGTTAAAACGTCCTGGTGCGCCGTCGAAGGTCTTGCCGTATTTATGCAGGCCACGCAAGAAGAAGAAGGCGTGGTCGAAGCCAGTCATGGCCAGCGGCGGCATGTAGGAACTCATGTCACGCTGGAAGTTCTGGCGATACTTCTGCGCCAGACGCTTGGCCAGCGTCGGAGCCATGCCGGGATAGAAGGGAGCGGGGATGTAAGTATCATACTTGTGGAAATTGTTGGCCTGAGCCTCGGCCAGAGCCATCCATTCGGTATATCCGAAGAGCGACACCTTCAATCCCTCATTAGCGTTCAGCAGATCCTTCAGCTTGATGAACACCACCTCCATATCACTGGTGCGAGCCGAGTTGAGCACCACCACGTTAGGACGCTGTGTACTGAAGGCACTGGCAAAGAGCGAGTTCACAGATTTCAGGCTGGTGAGGCTGTAGCTGATGTGGCGCTCCTCCAGCTCCTTGCGCAAGGTGGCAGTGAAGGGGCCTTTGGTGCTGTTGGGGTCGTCGCAGTCAACGATGACGGGATGATAGTCCTTGAACCAGTCGGCAAAGCGTCGGCAAGTGCTCTCACTGAGCGACTCAGGCGACTGATAGACCTGGAAGATGTGCGGGTTGCCGGCCACCTGCGGCGCCACGATAGAATAAGGTATCACCATCATGATGCCGTGCTGCAGGGTGAAAGCAGAGAGGTCGTTCATCTGCTTGGAATACAGCGGGCCGAAGATGATGTCGCACTGGGCAGCTTCGGGCTTCGCCAGCGTCTCGGTGATATCGCCCGTTTCAGGAGTGTTCCATGCGTAGACATCAATCGAGATGCCCTCACGCTTCAGGCTGTCGCAGGCCATGAGCAGTCCGCGATAGTATTCCACCATGCGGCGGCCGTCGCCATTGATGTCGTGCAAGGGCAGCATCACCCCCATGCGGATGGCACGCTGACGCACGTCGTCGTTCTCTGTCGCCGTGTTGGCAGGAGCGGCCTGCGTCTGTCCGGCGGCAGGGATGACTATCTTCGAGCCTTTCTTCAGCACATAGTCTGAGCGCTCCATGCCAGGATTGGCGGCACGAAGCTCTGCCTCGGTGAGGCCATAGCTACGGGCAATGCCGTAGATGGTCTCGCCTCTCTTCACCTTATGCGTAGTCACCGACTGGGCCAGCGCAGTGCCTGCCGACAAGACGAAAAGCGCCAAAACCAAAAAATATCTTAATAATCGTTTCATCGTTTTGTTTTTTTCTGTTTTCGTCTGCAAAAGTACGAAAAATGTTTGTATCTTTGCACTCTAAACGGCAAGAAAATGAAAAAGAATTTGATATTTCTGCTTTTTACATTCTTTTTGGGTGTCACGGCAGCCTTTTCACAGAAAGTTGAGCCAAAGGCTTACTACACCAATCCCGAAGGCTTAGAACAGATTACCGACAACATCAGCGACGGCCAAGCTCCGCTGAAAGTCATCTTCCGGGCCAACCCTTCGGAGATGGACGGTTACTCGCCTTCCTACGAGTGGCACTTCCGTCGCCAGCCGAAAAACGGCACACAGGAAGAGCTGTTCGTGCGCTACGAGGAAGACACTGAGTACACGTTCACCGAGTCGGGCGATTACAAAATCATGCTGAAGACACGCTTAGAGCAGGACGGCGCCGAGCTGGACTCAACGACGGTCTCCGTCACCATCCTCGAGAGCCGACTGAAGTTTCCCAATGCCTTCTCACCCAACGACGACGGCACCAACGACAAGTACGGGGCTTACGGTGTGAACGACGAGAACAGTCCCGACCACTGGAGGAGCATCGTCAAGTTCCACGCCATCATCATCAACCGTCGCGGGCAGAAGCTATACGAGTGGTACGACCCTGCCGGTTACTGGGACGGCACTTACAACGGCCATCCCGTCAAGGAGGGTGTCTATTATGTCGTCGTCTCTGCCAAGGGTGCCGAGGGCCATGAGTACAACATCCGCAAAGATGTCAACCTGCTGCGCACCCACGGCGACGAGGAAGGCCAAACCACAACCGAGGAGTAATCACTCATGAGTCCTATGAGTCTCATAAGTCCCATAAGTCACATAAGTCACATAAGACCCATAAGTCCCATAAGTCCCATAAGACCCATAAGTCCCATAAGACCCATAAGTCCCATCACCTACCCTTATGTCTGACAACATTTGCGTCTTTGGCGCACGCGTACATAATTTAAAGAATATTGACGTGGTCATCCCGCGTCATTCGCTCACCGTCATCACCGGCCTGAGCGGCAGCGGCAAGTCATCACTGGCCTTCGACACCATCTTCGCCGAGGGACAGCGCCGCTACATTGAGACGTTCTCGGCCTACGCCCGCAACTTCCTTGGCGGACTGGAGCGGCCCGACGTGGACAAGATTACGGGACTCTCGCCGGTCATCAGCATCGAGCAGAAGACAACGAACAAAAACCCGCGCAGCACCGTGGGCACCACCACCGAGATTTACGACTACCTGCGACTGCTCTTCGCACGCGCCGGCATCGCCTACAGTTACATGACAGGCGAGCCGATGGTGAAGTACACCGAGGAGAAGGTCATCGAGATGATTCAGAACGACTACGCAGGAAAGAAAATCCTCCTTCTGGCTCCGCTGGTGCGCAGCCGCAAGGGCCACTACCGCGAGCTGTTCGAACAGATGCGCCGCAAGGGCTATCTCACCGTGCGCATCGACGGCGAGCTGACGGAGCTGACACGCGGCATGAAGGTGGACCGCTACAAGAACCACGACATCGAGGTGGTGGTAGACAAGTTAGTGCCGGCCTCCTCGGGGGCTGTAGGGGGGGCCAACGAGCGGCTGAAGAAATCTGTGCAGCTGGCCATGAAACAGGGCGACGGACTCGTCATGATTCTTGAAGTCACCAACGCTGCCTCCTCGGAAAGAGGACGGGGGCCGGCTCCGAAATATTTCTCCAAGCGCCTGATGTGCCCCACCAGCGGCATCAGCTACAGCGACCCGGCACCCAACAACTTCTCGTTCAACTCGCCACAGGGTGCCTGTCCGCGCTGTAAGGGCTTGGGATATATCAACCAGATAGACCTGGCCAAGGTCATTCCCAACCGCAAGCTGAGCATCCACGACGGAGCCATCATCCCCTTGGGAAAATACAAGAACCAGCTCATCTTCTGGCAGATAGAGGCACTGCTGCAGAAATACGACTGCACGCTGAAGACGCCTGTGGACGACATCCCCGACGAGGCAATGACCGAGATTCTCTATGGCTCATTGGAGGACGTGCGCATCGACAAGGACGTGGTGCACACCTCCAGCGACTATTTCGTCACCTTCAACGGCATCATCAAGTACCTGCGCGACGTCATCGACAACGACGACTCACAGACGGGCCAGAAATGGGCTGACCAGTTCATGGCCGAGTGCGAATGTCCTGAGTGCCACGGCCAGCGCCTGAACCGCGAGGCCCTCAGCTACCGCATCGGCGACAAGAACATTGCCGAGCTGGCCTCGATGGACATCGGCGAGCTGCGCCAGTGGATAGAAATGTTGAGAGATGAGGGTTCAGTGTTGAGTGACATTTCCTCATCCGCAGGACAAAAGTCACTCAACTCTAAACACTCAACACTCAACGCTCAACACTCAACACTTAACTCTAAACACTCAACACTCAACGCTCAACACTCAACACTCAACGCTCAACAATACCAAATAGCCAAAGAAATACTCAAGGAGATACGCACACGCCTCGACTTCCTGCTCGACGTAGGTCTCGACTACCTGTCGCTCAACCGTCCGTCGGCATCTTTGAGCGGCGGCGAGAGCCAGCGCATCCGTTTGGCCACGCAGATAGGCTCGCAGCTGGTCAACGTGCTCTACATCCTCGACGAGCCGAGCATCGGCCTGCACCAGCGTGACAACGAGCGTCTCATCCATTCGCTGAAGGAGCTGCGCGACCTGGGCAACACCGTCATCGTGGTGGAGCACGACAAGGACATGATGCTGGCCGCCGACTACATCATCGACATCGGCCCGCGCGCCGGGCGCAAAGGCGGCGAGGTGGTGTTCCAAGGCACGCCCGAGGAGATGATGAAGGCCGACACGCTGACGGCACAGTACCTGAAAGCCACCCCTTCGTCCCCCGAGGGGGACACTCATGCTGGCGAGCCTTGCAATAAGTCAAATGAAGCCCCCTCGGGGGCCGTAGGGGGGGCTTTGGTTTTACGCGGCTGCTCTGGCAACAACCTACGCCACATCGACGTCAGCTTCCCACTTGGCAAACTCATCGTCGTCACCGGCGTCAGCGGCAGCGGCAAGTCGACGCTCATCAACGAGACGCTGCAGCCCATCCTCTCACAGCACTTCTACCGCTCGCTGAAGCGCCCCCTACCCTACGACAGCATTGAGGGGCTGGAGCTGATAGACAAGGTGGTGAACGTAGACCAGAGTCCCATAGGCCGCACGCCGCGCTCCAACCCCGCCACCTATACGGGTGTCTTCGCCGACATCCGTGCGCTCTTCGTCAACCTGCCCGAAGCGAAGATACGCGGCTACAAGCCCGGACGCTTCTCGTTCAATGTGAAGGGCGGACGCTGTGAGACGTGCGGCGGCAACGGCTACAAGACCATTGAGATGAACTTCCTGCCCGACATCCAGGTGCCCTGCGAGGAGTGCCACGGCAAGCGCTACAACCGCGAGACCCTGGAGGTGCGCTACAAGGGCAAGTCTATCGCCGATGTTCTCGACATGACCATCAATCAAGCGGTGGAGTTCTTTGAAAACGTGCCTGACATACTGCGCAAGATCAAAACAATCCAAGACGTCGGCCTTGGCTACATCAAGCTGGGACAGCCGTCGACGACGCTGTCAGGCGGCGAGAGCCAGCGTGTCAAGCTGGCCACAGAGCTGTCGAAACGCGACACGGGCCGCACCGTCTACATCCTCGACGAACCCACCACGGGCCTGCACTTCGAGGACATACGCATCCTCATGCAGGTGCTGCGCAAACTGGTGGACCGTGGCAACACCGTCATCGTCATCGAGCACAACCTCGACGTCATCACTCAGGCCGACCACATCATCGACATGGGTCCCGAGGGCGGACGCCGCGGTGGCCTCATCCTCAGCACGGGCACACCACAAGAAGTGGCGCGCAGCACTGAAGGCTACACGCCACGATTCCTGAAAGCCGCCCTTTCCCAGCTTTATTAAGTAATCGTAAAATAACAACTTGGGATAATTGCCTTGATGTTAGAATTACAGACCTCATCCCTGCCTCATCCTTGTCGGATTGCAAATCCTCATACTCACTGCTGGCGAATTGCAAATTCGCCAGAGCAGGTTTTAATTACTATTTCAGCACGGGGCGGACGCTATTACCATAATCGCGCGAGGTGGAAGACTGATTGATGCTGCCCGATTTAAATGACAGATTAAACGCTAAATCGGGCGTGTACGTCGAGATCGAACTTGACCAGTAGTAGCCGAAACTGCCTGTGTTGAGGATACTCGTATCATAGCCAGAGCCAGCAGCAGGCAGAAAAATGGATTTCCCGTTATTCCTGCTCGTTATCTTATAACCGTTAACGCCATTCAGGGTTGTCCATTCCTTCATCGTGTTAGTGTTGTTTATCAGTTCTTGTATCTGTGTTGAGCTCGGCATCTGCCACTCACTGCCCCAATTCACCGTCGCAGCGTCGTCTTCTGCCTCAAGTTCTTTCAGTGTGTCAGTGAAGCCATTGTAACCGAAGCTACTATCGTAACAATACTTCTTCAGCGTTTTATTTGAACTATTGCTGTACTTGTATGTGGTCCAAAGGTAGTTGCTCTTCCGTGTTGTCTCGCCCCAGGCAAAATGGTCGCCTAACTCCTCGGGACTGTTCGCGCCAACATTACACTTTGCCCAAAGTGTCCCGGTCGGTAAACCGAGATCAACCCAGGGAGCAATTACCTGAAACGTCGGATGGTAGAACAAGCCTGCTTCCAGATGGGCGCTGGCAGTCTTTAGGTAGAGTTTACCGCTGCTGCACACCAACTTGAACTTCATGCTGTTGTTCGATGGCATCATCGCCACATAGACCGCTGCCGCGGAGGGCGTGGTGACGTTAATCACCTCGGTCGTGGCGAGGTCGGTGATGGTGAGGCTTGTGATGTCCTCGATGGCATGGTCGTCCTCGTCCGTGAACTGGAATTTGCAGATGGCGAACTGGTTCACGAGTGTCACAGTGCCGTTGGGCTGGGCGTTTGTGCCGTCGATGACAATGTTGCCGTCGGCTGTAGCAACGTCAAGGGTACTGCTCAGCGTGGCGAGCGTGCCGTCCTGTGTAGCGAGAAGGTCACTCAGCAGTCCGCTCCCGTCGGCAGCCGAAGCGGGATAGATGAAGGTGACGGCCTGATTGTTGGGCGTGCCGCTGGGCAGCGTGGCGCTGACGATAGCGTTGCCGTCATTGTCAACCTCTGTGACCGTAGCCGTGTACTTGTTGCCGCCGAAGACGATGGCAATCTGCTCTCCCCGCTGCCACGAAGCGGTGAGTGTGCCATTACCTGGGTCGCTGAGGGCACGGGTGGTGGCGTTCTTCACCCCGAAGACGGCGGTGAAGGTGATGTCGCCGTTGGCGGGCTGCACGGGCTCGGGCGTGGCGATGTCGTCGTTGTCACTGCTGCACGCTACAAAGGCCAGAGCCGTGAGCAGCAGCGTGCAAAGGTGCTTGAAATTGTTGATGTAGGTTTTCATTGTTCTTGTATTTTAATTTGTTATTATCTTGCATTTTCTCAATCGAAGCCACCGCCGCCATCGCCATAGCCACTGCGGCCACCCATACCGGAGTCACCGTAGCCACCGCCGCCGTCGCCATAGCCACTGCGGTCGCCCATGCCAGATCCACTGTAGCCGCCGCCTCCGTCGCCATAGCCACTGCGGCCGCCCATGCCGGAGCCACTGTAGCCGTCGCCGCCATTACCATAGCCACCTCGGCTGAACTGCATCAGGTGCGTCTGATGTTGCAGTTCCATGACCCTTATCGCGGGTTTCCTATAGTCTTTTCTGTTCATTTTTCTATTGATTAAATAAATTAATAATGTTTCTATGTGAACTTGCAAAATTACGAAATCTTTGGAAATCGACAAAGAAAAAACGGGAAAAGTTTCGACCTGTACGGATGGAATTATGACATAGTTACGGCGCTATCTATGTGAGTTGATACTGCGAAGCGGCCTGAGAAAAACCAATAAAAACAAGAAAAACAAATAAAAACAATTTGGGACAATAGCTATCGCCTTGCCCGCCGCGTAGCTCAATGCGCAGCCTTCCCCTCCTTTCCGCTCGGATCTGCCGCTTGCTACCGAAGGGACGCAAGAATAACTCAAGTTAAAGGGGAGTCTATCACACAGAATATTTGTCGATGTCGGGGAAGCCGTTCATGAATGCTGCGGCATCCATGCGCTTCTTGCCAGCCAGTTGCAGCTCGTCAATCTGCAGCCAGTGGTCGGCGCAGGCCACATAGAGATGCTTCTTTTCGGCTTTGAGCGTTCCCGGCGCGGCATCAGTGGGCTGGCCGGTCTTCGTGGTGCGGAATATTTTCAGCACCGTGCCCTGCCCCTTGCCGTTTTGCAGGGTGGTCCAAGCGCCGGGGAAGGGCGAGAGACCGCGCACAAAGTCATAGACGCACTTGGCCGGCTGGTTCCATGCTATCTCACAGTTTTCCTTAAACAGCTTCGGCGCCTGGTGCACCGCCTTGCTGTCGTCCTGCGGCATGGCCTCGGGCTGACCGTCGGCGGCAATGATGTCCTCCAATGTCTCCAAGCATATCTCTGCGCCAAGGTGCATCAGTCCGTCGTAGACATACTCCACGTCGGCAGTATCTGGAATGTCGAAGGGCTTCTGCCGGATGATGCGGCCCGTGTCTATCTGGTGGTCGAGGAAGAAGGTGGTGACGCCCGTCTGTGTCTCGCCATTGATGACGGCCCAGTTGATGGGTGCCGCACCGCGATAGTCGGGCAGCAGGGCGGCATGCACGTTGAAGGTGCCGTATGCCGGCATGGCCCACACCACTTCGGGCAACATGCGGAAGGCCACCACCACCTGCAGGTTGGCGTCCCATGCGCGCAGCTGCTCTACGAAGAGCGGATCCTTCATCTTCTCAGGCTGCAAGACGGGGAGGCCGTGCTCCAAGGCATACTGTTTCACCGGCGGCGCCTGCAGTACAGAGCCGTGGCGCCCTACAGGCTTGTCGGGCTGCGTCACCACGCCCACCACATGGTAATGATTCTCTACCAGTGCTTTCAGGGTCTCCACTGCAAACTCAGGCGTGCCCATGAACACGATTCTCAAATCCTCTTTCTTCATTCTGAACAAACAATTTTGCTTGGATGATTCATTTTCTTAAGTCCCTGTATTCACAGCTTCACTGCGCCGTTCACGCGGAACACTGGCCAATTTTGTACAAATGTACTGCTGCCATCCCGTGAATCATACAGCTTAGTGCCCTAACTGTCTCTTCTCGTCAGCAGGACAACATTCTCCACGTGAGGAGTATGGGGGAACATGTCGACGGGCTGCACTGCGGCCACGCGGTAGTCGGCGTCCATGTCGTGCAGGTCGCGTGCCTGGGTGGCTGGGTTGCAGCTGACGTAGACGATGCGTTGCGGCGCGGCCCTCAGGATGGTCTTCACCACGTCGGGGTGCATACCGGCGCGTGGCGGGTCGGTGATGATGACATCGGGTCGGCCGTGGCGGGCGATGAAGTCGTCGGTGAGGATGTCCTTCATGTCTCCGGCATAGAACAGCGTGTTGTCGATGCCGTTCAGCTGTGAGTTCACTTTCGCGTCCTCGATGGCCTCCGGCACATACTCGATGCCGATGACCTGGCGTGCCTGCCGGGCCACGAAGTTGGCGATGGTGCCCGTGCCGGTGTAGAGGTCGTAGATAAGAGGTGAGGGAGAAGCCCCCCCTACGGCCCCCGAGGGGGCTTCATTTGACTTAAATGCGGGCTTGCCAGCATTAGTGTCCCCCTCGGGGGACGACAGGGGGGCTAATGCCATCTCGCGCGCCACGCTGTAGAGATGGTAGGCCTGCTCGGTGTTCGTCTGGTAGAACGACTTGGGTCCTACCTTGAACTTCAGGTCTTCCATCAGCTCATAGATGTGATCCTGTCCCTTGAACAGCAACACGTCCTGGTCGCCGATGGTGTCGTTGCACTTCTGGTTGTCAAGATACATCAGCGACGTAATCTGCGGGAATGTATCGGCCACGTGCTGCAGCAACGCCATTGCCTCTTGCTCACCGCCCGTCTCGTCGTAATGAAACTGTATGATGACGAGCCATTCTCCCGAGGCCGAGTTACGTATGATGACATCGCGGAGCAAGCCTATCTGCTGCCGGAGGTCAAAGAAGCTGATGCCGTGCTGCAACGCATAGTCGCGTATCTCGTTGCGTATCTGGTTGTGCAGGTCGTCCATGAGCCAGCACTTCTCGATGGGCAGTATCTTGTCGAAGGCGCCCGTGATGTGGAAGCCGATGGCCGGAACGTCCTTTGCTCCGGTGTCTGGCGGCAGCGTGGAAAGCTCTTCCTTTGTTATCCACCGCTTGTTGGCGCAGCCGAAGTCCAGCTTATTGCGGTACTCCGTGGTCTTGACCGAGCCGAGGATGGGACGGAACTCTGGCAGCTCAATCTTGCCGATGCGGCTCAGCTGGTCGTACACCTGTTGCTGCTTGAATCGCAGCTGCTCCTCGTAAGGCAGGTTCTGCCATTTGCAGCCGCCGCACACGCCGAAGTGCTGGCAGAAGGGTACGGCTCGCACCTCGCTCTGCTTGACGAAGCGCACCACCTCGCCCTCGGCGAAGGAATGTTTCTTGCGCCGCAGCTGCACGTCGCACACGTCGCCCGGCACGCACCAGGGCACGAAGACCACGAGGTCGTTCCAGTGAAACAGACATTTGCCCTCAGCGGCCACGGCCTCTATCGTCACACCCTCCAACAGCGGAAGGGGCTTCTTACTTCTTCCCATAATTTTGTGAATATAGAATATAGAATTAAGAATTAAGATGTATCGCTGATGGCGAGTGATAATGAAACTCTCAACTCTTAACTCTCAACCCTCAACTCTTAACTCTCAACTCTCAACTCTTAACTCTCAACTCTCAACTCTCAACTGTACAGGTAGCGCTTGATGCTCTTCTTCGGTGTCTTGGCAAACTCCTCCTCGTAAATCTCAATCTCGCTGATCTTCTCGTAGACTGGCAGCATCTGGTTCAGACCGTTGCGGTTCTGCTCCATGATGCCCTCCAGGTCTTCCTTGGTGAAGCCAAGATTCTTGGCCTCGTCAAGGTCGGGATGAACGAGTGCAACGAGCTTCTGGTCGCGCTGCACCACGATGCTCTCTACAACGAGTGTCATTGAGTTGAGTTTGTCCTCTATCTCCTCGGGATAGATGTTCTGTCCGCTGGCGCCGAGGAGCATGTTCTTCGAGCGTCCGTTGATAAACACGTTGCCGTCTTCGTCCATTGTGCCCAGGTCGCCGGTGTGATACCATCCGTCCTCGTCGAGGGTCTCCTTTGTGGCCTCTTCGTTCTTGTAATAGCCTAGCATGACGTTCAGTCCGCGTGTGAGAATCTCGCCGGGAATGTTCTCGGGGTCGGGCGAGTCGATGCGCACCTCCATGTTCTTCGCAGCCTTGCCGCAGGACCCTGGCACGAAGAGGCGCCAGTCCTCGTAGCAGATGATGGGGGCACACTCGGTGGCGCCGTAGCCCACGGTGTAGGGGAATCCTATCTGCTGTAGGAACGTCTCCACCTCCTGGTTGAAGGCGGCACCGCCGATGATGATTTCGAAGAACTGTCCGCCGAAGGCCTTCTTCACCTCTTCGCAGATGCGCTCGCGCACCTTCTGCGCGATGACGGGCATCTGCAGCAGCAGGCGCATGCGTGGCGTCTGAATCTTGGGGAACACCTTTTTGCGTATAATCTTCTCGATGACCAGCGGCACGGCAATGATGATGCCGGGCTTGATGTCGGCGAAGGCCTGCGCAATGATGGCGGGCGAGGGCACGCGGTTGAGGTAGTAGACATGGCATCCCTTGATGAACTCATAGCTGAACTCGAAGGCCATGCCATACATGTGTGCCATGGGCAGGATGGAGATGACGCTGCTGCCGGTCTTCAGGTTGTCGCCCATGGCCTTGCAGGCGAAGTCGAAGTTCGACCACAGGGCACGGTAGGGTATCATCACACCCTTGGAGAAGCCTGTCGTACCGCTGGTGTAGTTGATGAGGGCCATCTCGTCGGGACTCTGCTCGTGGTAGTAGCTGACGTGCTCCTTTCGGAAATACTTCGGAAACTTCTTGCCATACAGCTCGTTGAGGTGCTCGCGGGCGTAGGTCAGCTTGTCGGTGCGTGAGAGCAGCAGCGAGTAGTCGCTGTTGCGGACGATGCCTTCCAAGTGGGGCATCTGCATGGGGTCCACCGAGCCGCAGACATGGTCGCCGGCGAAGAGCAGCTTGGCGTCGCTGTGGTTCACGATGTTGTGTATCTGGTCTGCAGTAAACTCATGCAGGATGGGCACAGCGATGGCACCATAGGTGATGGTGGCCAGGAACGCCACCGTCCACTGGCTGCTGTTGCGTCCGCAAAGGGCTATCTTGTCACCCTTCACCACACCGCTGTTCTCGAAGAGGATGTGCACCTTCTCAATCTTGCGTGCCACATCGTGGTACTGCAGTGTCTGGCCCTTGTAGTCGGTCAGGGCGTCCATATCCCAGTGGTCGATGATGCTTTTCTCGATCAGGGCGTTATAGCTTGGTATTTCTTTCATAGTACAATTAGTCAGCTCTTAACTCTTAGCTCTCAACACTCAACTCTCAACTCTTATCTCTCAACACTCAACACTCAACTCTCAACTCTCAACACTCAACTCTCAACTCTTATCTCTCAACACTCAACTCTCAACACTCAACACTCAACTCTCAACTCTCAACACTCAACTCTCAACACTCAACACTCAACTCTCAACACTCAACACTCAACTCTCAACTCTCAACTATACAAGTATCTCTTGATGCTTTTCTTCGGCGTCTTCTGAAATTCCTCGCTTTGCAGCTGTATGGCTGAGAGTCGGCTGTAGGGCGGCAGCTGAAGGTTCAGCTCCTGGCGGTTCTGCTCCATGATGCCCTGCAGCTCATCGGCGGTGAAGTTCATCAGCTCATCCTGGTCGGGATAGACCAGGGCGACGAGCTTCTGGTCGCGCTGCACCACGATGCACTCGCTGACCATAGGCATGGAGCTGAGTTTGTCTTCTATCTCCTCGGGATAAATGTTCTGTCCGCTGGCACCGAGCAACATGTTCTTGATGCGACCGCGGATAAAGATGTTGCCGTCATAGTCCATCGTGGCCAAGTCGCCGGTGTGATACCATCCGTCCTTGTCGATGGCTTGCCGGGTGGCCTCCTCGTTCTTGTAGTAGCCCAGCATGAGGTTGGTGCCGCGGGTCAGTATCTCGCCGGCCACGTTCTTTGGGTCGTAGCTGTCAATCTTCACCTCCATGCCGTCGACAGGACATCCGCACGAGCCGGGGACGAACTCTGTCCAACCGCGATAACTGATGAGCGGAGCACACTCGGTCGTGCCGTAGCCCACGGTGATGGGGAAGCCGATAGACATCAGGCACTGCTCCACCTCCTTCGACAAGGGTGCGCCGCCAACGATGATTTCGTAGGCCTGGCCGCCAAAAGCCTGCATGACCTGTTCCAGCACTTTCTCCTTCACCTTGTCCCTGACCACAGGCATGGCCATGAGCAGCTTCATGCGCGGCGTCTGCAAGACGGGCATTACGCGTTTGCGCACAATCTTCTCGATGATGAGCGGAACGGCCACGATGAGTCGCGGCTTGATGTCGGTGAAGGCTTTGGCAATGAGGGTGGGAGACGGGAGACGGTTGAGGAAGAACAAATGGCAACCGTTGCAGAATCCGAAAAGAAATTCGATGCTCAGGCCATACATGTGGGCCATGGGCAGAATGTCGAGCATGGACGAACCGGCTTTGACTTCTTTTCCCAGACGGCGCAGACAGAAGTCGATGTTGCCCCAAAGAGCCCGGTAGGGCAGCATGACGCCCTTCGAGAACCCTGTCGTACCGCTAGTGTAATTGATGAGGGCCAGCTCCTCAGGGCTGTCTTCATGGAAGTGTACATCGTCCTTCGTGAAAGCGCGGGGAAACTTCGAGCCGAACATCATATTTAAATGTTCACGCGCGTAGTTGAGCTTTTCTGAGCGTGACATCATCAGCGAGAAATCGGGCAGATTGACGATGCCCTCCAACTGTGGCATCTGCTCAGGATCGATTTCCTTCACCACATAGTCGCCGACGAAAAGCAAACGTGCGCCGCTGTGGTTGACGATGTTGTGCACCTGTTCGGCATTGAACTCGTGCAGGATAGGCACAGCCACGGCACCGTAGGTCAGCGTGGCGAGGAAAGTGACAGCCCAATGGGCAGAGTTACGTCCGCAGATGGCGATTTTGTCACCCTGCTGGATGTTGCAGTTCTCAAACAAGATATGTATCTTGCCTATCTTACGGGCCACATCATGGAACTGCAGCGTCTGGCCCTGATAGTCGGTCAGCGCGTTCTGATTCCAGTTCTGAATGATGGCTTTGCGTATATATTCGTTAAAGCTATTGCTGGTGTTCATTGCACATTCGCAAAAAATTTGTGCAAAGGTACGGCATATTTTGCACATCCGCAAATTTTTTGTGCAGTTTTTTTCGCTTTACGCATAAAAAAGCCGATGTGTGCAGTCGGACAGCAAGAAAAAACTAACATGAGGCGGAAAATTGAACATGAGGAGCATCCATTTTTATGCTTCATGGTTTGAAACAAAAAAAGCCACGCGGATTTTTCGGATTGACCTAACGGCTGGGAAAGACAAGTTCACGGTGCGCAAAGCCAAAGAGTCTACTTCTGGGCGGACACAGCGCTGGTTGAGCAAAGGCAAAGAAAAATATATAATTGCCATATTTTAATCATAAACAACCGCAGTAATTAAAAATGTTAATATTAACGAAATAATTAACCAAAAATTTTCCTTGAAACGTTAAACGCTTTATCTTTGCACTCGTCAAAACACCAAACGAAGAAAGATGAAGAAATCAACGATATGGACAATAGCCGTGGTGATGGGACTGTCGTTCCTGGGCCTGCTCTACGTGCAGCTGAGCTACATCGAGGAGATGGCCAAGATGAAGCAGGAGCAGTTTGACGAGAGTGTCTACCGCTCGCTGTACCAGGCTTCGCACAACCTGGAGATGAACGAGACGCTGCGCTACTTGGAGAAGGACGTCAACGACGTGGAGCGCCGCGCCTACACGCAGGACTCGGTCATCGTGGACGGCATCAACGGCAAGATACAGGAGCAGCACGAGTTTGCCGTGTCGGCCGACGACGGCACCGTCTACAGCGCCTTCGAGCTGAAGACCTTCGCCACGAAGCCGCCCACCATTCCCAAGGCCATCATCATGAAGACCGACAACTCGTCGCTCTCTGAGGCTGCAAAGTCGATGCAGGAGATAGTGCGCACCCGCTACGTCTACCAGAAGGCACTGCTCGACGAGGTCGTGTACAATATATTATATACCGCGAGCGACAAGCCCCTGAAAGAGCGCGTCAACTTCCTGCTGCTCGACCACGACATCAAGCAGGAGCTGCAGAACAACGGCATCAACCTGGCCTACCACTTCACTGTCTCGACAGCCGACGGACGCGAGGTCTACCGCTGTCCCGACTTCACAGAGCAAGGCATGGACAAGCCCTATTCGCAGACACTGTTCAAGAACGACCCGGCATCGAAGATGGGCGTGGTGACCATCCACTTCCCCGACATGAACAAATACATCTATTCGTCGGTGCGATTCATGATTCCCGCCATCATCTTCACCCTGGTGCTGCTCATCACGTTCATTTTCACCATCTTCGTCATCTTCCGCCAGAAGAGATACACAGAGATCAAGAACGACTTCATCAACAACATGACGCACGAGCTGAAGACTCCCATCAGCAGCATCTCGCTGGCAGCGCAGATGCTGGGCGACGACACGGTGCCGAAGACACCGCAGATGCAGAAGCACCTGGGCGGCGTCATCAACGACGAGTCGAAGCGACTGCGCTTCCTCGTAGAGAAGGTGCTGCAGATGTCGATGTTCGACCGCAAGACGGTGTCGTTCAAGAAGAAGGAGCTGGACCTGAACGAGCTGTTAGAGCAGACCGCCTCCACCTTCTCCCTGCGCGTGGAGCACACCGGCGGACATATCTATACCGAGATTGAGGCCGTTGACTCAGCCATCTATGTCGACGAGGTGCACTTCACCAATGCCATCACCAACCTGATGGACAACGCAGTGAAGTATCGCAAGCCCGACGAGCCTGTGGACATCCACCTGCGCACCTGGAACGAAGGCGACAAGCTGTGCTTCTCGATAGCCGACACGGGGCAGGGCATCAAGCGCGATAACGTGAAGAAGATATTCGACAAGTTCTACCGTGTGCATACCGGCAACGTCCACGACGTGAAAGGCTTCGGCCTCGGACTGGCCTACGTGAAGAAAATCATCAACCTGCACGAGGGTGACATCAAGTGTGAGAGCGAGCTGGGAAAGGGCACCAAGTTCACCATCACGCTGCCCATCCTCAGAGAAGAGTGACCCCATAAGTCCCATAAGACCCATAAGACCCATAAGTCCCATAAGACCCATAAGTCCCATAAGCCCCATAAGTCCCATAAGACCCATAAGACCCATAAGTCCCATAAGACCCATAAGACTCATAAGACTCATAAGTCCCATAAGACCCATCAATCACAATCACATCAACCCAAATAAAAAAAAACACAACAACTATGGAAGAGAATCTGAAAATTTTGCTGTGCGAGGACGACGAGAACCTCGGCATGTTACTGAGAGAGTATCTGGCCGCCAAGGGCTATGAAGCTGAGCTCTGCCCCGATGGCGAGGCAGGCTACAAGGCCTTCCTGAAGACCAAGTTCGACATCTGCGTGCTCGACGTGATGATGCCCAAGAAAGACGGCTTCACACTGGCACAGGAAATCAGGACCGCCAACCCTGAAGTGCCCATCATCTTCCTCACTGCCAAGACGCTGAAGGAAGATATCCTCGAGGGCTTCAAGATCGGTGCCGACGACTATATCACCAAGCCTTTCTCCATGGAGGAGCTGGTCTATCGCATCGACGCCATCCTGCGCCGCGTGCGGGGCAAGAAGAACAAGGAGTCAACGCTCTACCACATCGGCAACTTCACCTTCGACACGCAGAAGCAGCTGCTCTGCATCGGCGACCAGCAGACGAAGCTCACCACCAAGGAGAACGAGCTCCTGGCACTGCTCTGCTCGCACGCCAACGAGATTCTGCAGCGTGACTTCGCACTGAAGACCATCTGGATAGACGACAACTACTTCAACGCACGCTCGATGGACGTCTACATCACCAAGCTGCGCAAGCACCTCAAGGACGACCCGCAGATTGAAATCATCAACATCCACGGCAAGGGCTACAAGCTCATCACACCTGAAGAGGATTAGAGGCTGCGAGATGCTATCACGCATGAGTCTCACCTCTGCCTTACCTTTGTCAATAGTAAAGCAATAGCGGCCCAAACTGCTGTTGCTCGTAAAAAATCGCAGGCTCCGGACAAAAATACGGAGCCTGCTCATTTTTGTCCGAAGCCTTCGGACAACTCGTCCGAAGCCTTCGGACAGTTCGTCCGAAGCCTTCGGACTTTTTTGGACGTGCCAGATAGAGGAAAGTTCGTGAAGCACAAAAAATAATATGATTATCCGCAATTACCCGATAGTGGCACGTCAATATAGACGCAAACCGACTCCTCATAAGAATGTATCATGACAGCTACAAGTAAGGCTTGCGGTAACTTAATTCTCCCCCTTGCAAAGGG
>JAEEGG010002909.1_pt1 | contig 43495 bp, 38 predicted proteins | sample 9134161 | NCBI WGS metagenome assembly JAEEGG01 (sample SAMN16246543, study PRJNA631951) | gut metagenome | biome: gut microbiome; feature: rumen; material: CR-attached | host: Bos | place: Iran: Karaj | collected 2018-10 | reverse complement strand
CCGGGCTGCGGAATCACCGCATTGTCATCGTTCGAACAGGATGTCCATACAAAGAGGCTGCTTGTCAGGGTGGCAGCCACCATCCATTGCATGATTTTTCTCATCATCTTTCTTACTTTTAAATTACTGACAGAACAAAGTTATTGCTACCCGCCATATTTCTAAATGTACCGAATTCGGTACAATTAAAATTGGGGTTGTAGAGCATTTCCCATTCTCCAAGGTACTCAATCGTGCTTTTCAGACTGAGCCAACGGAAAATAATGTGCTCTTGCAACTGACTACGAGCCATATCGGTCAGTGAAATGTAATCATCGTCATTATGTGAAACGACAGTTATCTCTGTATTCTGGACATTAATCTTTGCCATAAGTAATCTATCTGTTATGAATTATGTGTGCAAAGGTAGTAAAATAATTCGAAACATAAGAAAAATCAGCATATTATTTCGATAGAAGGACGTAGCCTAATACGCACTTTTCTGGCAGGTGCCACAAAAGATGCCGCAATCAGTTCAAAAGCGTTCATTTCCGAGTGAAAGTAAGTTCGGCGAAGCCAAAGTTACGAAAAAAAGTTGTATTCACAAAGCGATGATGATTTTTATCTGCAAATTAGCGTTTATTTCAATAATATTTGCTATATTTGCAGGCGAAAACTTATTTGACTAGACTTATGAAACGAAGAATTCTGTTTTCTTTGATGAGTATAGCTGCTACTGGATTTGCGTATGCTCAGAGCGATTCCTTGCTGTTGCAGGATGTCGTCGTGACAGGTACGCGCCACGCTACTGACATACGCCATCTGCCTATGACGGTGACGGTTATTGACCGCCAGATGCTGACCGAGCAGCATCAACCCAGCGTGTTGCCCACCGTCGTGCAACAGGTGCCCAGCCTTTTCGTTACGTCACGTGGCATGATGGGTTATGGCGTGTCAACGGGTGCTGCCGGTAGCATCAATTTCCGAGGCATATCCAGTGGGTCAGGGCAGATGCTTGTTTTAATCGATGGTCACCCGCAGTATCAGGGTGTCTATGGGCACTCGTTGGCTGACAGCTATCTGACGTTGATGGCCGAACGTGTTGAGGTCTTGCGTGGTCCTGCCTCCGTGCTCTACGGCTCGAATGCGATGGGTGGTGTCATGAATATCGTGACGCGCAAGGTCCCCATAGGTTGCAACAGTGTCCGGACAAACGCAACCGTTGGTGCAGGCAGCTGGGGTACTGTTCAGGCTGAGGCTGCCAATCAGGTGCGCATGGGCAAGTTCAGCAGCACCGTTGCAGGTCAGTATGGCCGTACTGATAACCACCGTCCCAATATGGGTTTCGAGCAGTATGGCGGTTTTGTGAAGTTAGGTTACGACATTGACGACCATTGGCGTGCATCGCTCAGTGGCAACCTGACCCATTGGCGTGCTTCCAATCCTGGTACTACGACCCAGACGAAGCTGGAGAATGACCAGTGGATTACGCGTGGCGAGGTGTCGTTGGCCATTGAGAACCACTTCGAGTGTACCAGTGGTGGACTGAGCTTCTACGACAACTTCGGACGCCATAAGATTAACGACGGTTACAATGCCGAGGGTGGCACGCCTCAGACCGACCTTTTCCGTTCGAAGGATGCCGTGGCTGGCGTTTCTTGGTATCAGAGTGCACAAATCTTCGAAGGTAATCGTGTCACCGTGGGTGTCGACTATCAGCACATCTATGGACGTGCTTGGTATACCAATCGGGAGACAGGCGATGTCGTTACTACCAAACAACGTCTGATGCAGAGCGCCCATGCCCATGAGAACGAGGTGGCTGGCTATGTTGACTTCCGTCAGGACCTGACGTCGTGGTTGACCGTCGATGCCGGCCTGCGTTACGACCATCACTCAACGGCTGGTGCCGAATGGGTGCCACAGTTTGGTGTCGTTTGTCGTGCCCTGTCCACTGCCGAGCTGAAGGCTTCGGTCAGCAAGGGATTCCGCAATCCCACTACACGCGAGATGTATCTCTACGGAACAGCCAATCACGACTCGCTGCGTGCCGAGCGCTTGTGGAATTACGAGCTGTCGTGGCGTCATCGTCTCGAAGAAGAGAACATCACCTATGGCGTCAACCTCTTTTATATCAAGGCCGACAACCTCATTCAGACCGTCGCAGGACGTAACATCAATACGGGCGAGATAGAGAACTACGGACTGGAACTGGAACTGAGCTATGCGCTTCTGCCTAACCTCAGTATCACCTACAACGGTTCACTGCTTCACATGAAGAATCATGTGGTGGGTGCGCCCGAACAGAAAAGTTATCTTGGACTGGACTATCACGGCCAGAAGCTGACCGTCAATCTGGGCTATCAGTATGTGCAGAACCTCTACACGGCTGTGGGCAACGACGAACAGAAGGAACGGTTCAACCTCATCAGTCTTGCCGCTACTTATGCTCTGACGCGTAACCTCTCGCTTTGGGCTCGTGGCGAGAACCTGTTGGCAAAGAGCTATGAAATCAATCTTGGCTACCCCATGCCACGTGCTACTTTCATGGGGGGCATCAACGTGTCTTTTTAATCTTTAATGTTTACTGAAATTTAATGTTAAATCTTTAATCTTTAATGTAAAAAAATATGCAAACATCAGCAAAACTTTACACATTGACGTATCATGAGGCTTGTACGTATCTATGGCTTCTCGCTTTCGTAGGTGCCAATCTCCTGTTGCCTCAATTGTTCCATCTCATTCCCCAAGGTGGCATCATCTTTGCACCGCTCTCGTTTGTCATCATGGCCGGTGCCTATAAGTTGGGCTGGCGTGTGGCACTTGTAGCAGCACTTGTTTCACCCCTTGTCAATCATCTCGTAACCGGCATGCCTGCTATGAATGTATTGCCTGTCATGACGCTGAAACTGGTTGTCCTTGCCCTCGTGGCTGGTCTCGTTGCCCAGCATTTCCGCAAGGCTACCGTCCCTTTGCTCATAGGCGTCGTGCTCATGAGTGCCCTTCTTGGTGGTTTGGGTGAACTCGCTATGACCGGTTCTTTCGATGCCACTATTCAGGACTTCACCATCGGTTGGCCCGGTATGCTGTTCCAGATTGTCGGTACTTATCTTATCTGTAAATACCTATGATTCGTAAAATTGGTTTTGTGTCATGTGTAGTAGCTTGTTGCACCATGATAAATTCTTCTTGTACACAGCCGTCTCAGTCTGCCAAGAGCGAGCTGACGACAGTAGGGAATCCGTATCTGCCTCTTTGGGAGCATATTCCCGATGGTGAGCCTTACGTGTTTGAAGACCCTGACCAGCCAGGTAAGCAGCGCGTATATATCTATGGTTCACACGACATCATTAAGACCGACTATTGCGGACGCAATCAGGTTGTCTGGTCGGCATCGGTCGATAGTCTCAACAACTGGCGTTACGATGGCGTCATCCTTGTGGTCGATAAGAATCGCGATGGTCAGCCCTTCGACTCAGCAGGAACAGCCGACGTGTTGTTTGCCCCCGATGTGACGTTGGTGACTGACGCAAACGGCAAGAAGACCTACTATCTGTTCCCCAACGACCAGACGGGTTATCGCAACGGGCTGATTGCCAAGAGCGACCGTCCTAACGGCCCGTTTGAGGTGTGCAACTGGAGCAAGGACAATGCCAACGGGGTAACAGGCATATATGGCTTCGACCCTGCCGTGTTTGTTGATGACGACGGTCGTGTGTATGGCTATTGGGGCTTTGAGCACTCGATGGCTGCAGAAATCGACCCCACGACGATGTGTACGGTGAAGCCTGGTACGAAGGTTGTCGAGAATATGATATCGGGCCGTAACGATCCAGGCATTTTCAGCTTCTTTGAGGCTTCGAGCATTCGCAAGATTAAGGATAAGTATGTCTTTATCTATAGCCGCTTCACCAAAGACGGCGAGTTTGGCCTGCCTGTCAGCAACTATACGCTGGCCTATGCCTACAGCGACCATCCTCTTGGCCCTTGGACCTATGGCGGCACCATCATCGACGGACGTGGACGTGAAATCAACGAACAGGGCGACACCATCGCTTCTGGCGTAGTGGATGGTAACACCCACGGCTCTATCTGCGAAATCAAGGGTCAGTGGTATGTGTTCTATCATCGTCAGGCAGGTCTCGACGAGTATGCTCGTCAGGCTATGGTTGCTCCCATCGATGTGAAAGTTGAGGAGGGCGCAGGTGGCAAAGTAGTCATATCCGAGGGCGAGTATAACTCCGAGGGCTTTGCACTGAACGGCCTGAACCCGCTGGAACGCCATTCTGCAGGCATCGCCTGTTGGATAACGGGGCCGACAATCGCGAAGCACGAGTGGCCCAAGCATTTTTACAGTGGCTCGTATGTGGAGACATCGTATGGCACGGAGACCAATTTCACGGCACCCTATGACCTGAAGAACAATACCAACCGTATCGTGAACAATACCGATGGTTCTATCGTGGGCTATAAATACTTCAACTTCAGCGACATGAAGGGCAACCCGCGTCTGCTGTTACGTCTTGTTCCTGAAGGCATTGATGGCACTATTACCATCATGGCCGACCGTCCATGGACATCGCAGGGTGGCAAGGAACTGGGCACCATCCAGCTGAAGGCCGACATGCCTCAACAATCGACAGAACTGAGCGCCGACCTGCCTGCGTTGTCAGAACTCACAGGCAAACATGCACTCTTCTTCAAGTTCTCGTCGGACACTAAGGAAAAGTCGCTCTGCAAACTTGAGGACTTCGTGTTCGAGAGATAAGAATTATCTTTGATACAGTTTGGCGACTAAAGCACCGCTGATGTTATGCCAAACGCTGAACACAGCGCCTGGTATCGTGGCAAGAGGGTAGGCTGCAAAATGCAGTACGGCCAGCGACGATGCCAGGCCTGAGTTTTGCATACCCACCTCAATGCTGAGGGCCACACTTTTGGGCTTTGGAAGGTGTAACAATCGACCAATGAGGTAGCCTAAGGAGAGTCCGAGCACATTATGTGCCATCACAGCTAATACGACCACTAATCCTCCCACCAACAGACGGTCGGCATTATGGGATACAACGATGCCCACTACTAACGCTATTACTATGGACGAGAAAGCTGGCAGATAGGGGGTGACACGTTTGGTCATTTGTGGCAGGAAACGCTGACAGAGCAGTCCACAGACAATGGGTGCAATGACTACATAGACAATGCTTTGCAACATGCCTAATGTATCGACATCGACCATGGTGCCAGCCATGAGCCATACCAATAGCGGTGTCAGCAAGGGTGCCAGTAGGGTAGAGGTGGCCGTCATACCTACGGACAGCGCTAAGTCGCCTTTCGCTAAGTAGGTGATGACGTTAGACGCTGTACCACCAGGGCAACAGCCCACCAGAATGACACCTAATGCCAGTTCCTTGGGTAGCGAGAATACCCATGCCAGCGCGAATGCCAGCAGGGGCATGATTGTGAACTGTGCCAGACAACCAATGAGGATGTCTTTAGGACGACTGAGTACAATCTTGAAATCGTGTGGTGAGAGCGTCAGTCCCATTCCAAACATGATGACGCCTAACATGGGATTGATGGTCCACGTGTCAATCCATACGAACGATGCGGGAGCCAACAATGACACTGCGGCCACCAATAGTACCATCAAGCCCATCCAACGGGCAATAAAATCACAAATATTCTTCATTGATAATGAATACAACAGATTAATCAGAAGTAGGAATTTGTCTATTTCCTGACGATGACACTGCCGCTGGCCTGATGTGTGGCCAGAATAAGCACTTCGGCAATTTGTACATGTTCAGGCGCATTGGCGGCAAAGACGGCAACGTCGGCAATGTCATCACCCGTTAGAGGCTTGATGCCTTTATAGACAGTGGCGGCACGGTCGCTGTCGCCGTGGAAACGGATGTAGCTGAAATTGGTCTCTACAAGACCTGGCTTCAGGTTGGTGACGCGTACGGCTGTGTTGGCTACATCGATACGCAGACCGTCGGAGAGTGCTTTCACGGCAGCCTTTGTGGCGCAATAGACGTTGCCGCCAGCATAAGCGGCATCGCCGGCCACAGAACCGACGTTGATGATGTGCCCGCGATTGCGTTCCACCATACCGGGCACTACGAGTCGTGTCATTGTCAGCAGACCTTTGATGTTGGTGTCAATCATCGTCTCCCAATCATCCATGCTGCCCTCATATTCTGGCTCCAACCCCAGAGCCAGTCCGGCGTTGTTCACCAACACGTCTATCTCCTGCCATTCAGTCGGCAACTCCTGGATGTACTTCGCAGCCTTCTCACGGTCTCTCACGTCGAAAGCCAGTGTCAGCACATCAACATGCTTTTCTGACAATTCCTTCCTGATTTCATTCAGGCGATGTTCGTTCCTTCCCGTCAGAATCAGTCTGTCGCCATTATCAGCGAACTTTCTTGCGCAGGCGAGCCCAATCCCGCTTGTGGCTCCAGTTATCAATACAATTTTGTTCATATCTATTGCCTATTATTGTAATCTTTCGTCATGGAAAATGGAAACTAATTTTAGGGCATAAAAAATGGGAATCCCCTTTGTTTATTGGGTTTTCCCGGTTTTATTAGCTTGGGTGCCCGGACGGACTCGAACCGTCGACATTCAGAACCACAATCTGACGCTCTAACCAACTGAACTACGGGCACCATGTCGGTTTTGCGGGTGCAAAGGTACGCATTTTCTTCCGAATAGCCAAACATTTAAGCGTTTTTTTAGCAAAAAAGTTGTTTTCCCAGTTTTTTTTCGTACTTTTGCAGTCAACTAAACTCGATATGAACAGACTTGTATATCATCTGATAGCCTTTTTGGTAGTGGCGGTATGGGGCACGACGTTTGTCTTCACCAAGTTGCTGCTCATCGCAGGACTGACGGCTGCTCAGATTTTTGTGCTGCGCTTCATAGTGGCTTACGTGCTGTTGTTCGCCTATTCTTTAACGCGTTGGTCATTCCGTCTGTTTGCCTCGTCGTGGAAAGACGAATTGCTGATGTTTGGCTTGGGCGTGACGGGCGGCTCGCTATATTTCCTGACTGAGAACAGTGCCATGATTTATACCACTACGACCAATACGTCGCTGATAGTCTGTCTGTGTCCGCTGTTTGCAGCTCTGCTCATCGCCTTGTTCTATCGTTCCCAACGTCTGCATGGCTTGCAGATTGTGGGTTCGGTGATGGCTGCCATAGGTGTTGTTGTGGTAGTGCTCAATGGTCATTTCGTGCTCCACCTGTCACCCCTTGGTGATACGCTGGCCTTCGCTGCCTGTCTCTGCTGGGCACTCTATTCGTTGCTGATGATTCCTGCCAACCAACGTTATAATTCGTTGTTTATTACGCGTAAGGTGTTCTTCTACGGGTTATTGTCCATGATACCTTATTTTATTGTCTGTCCTGAATGGCCATCACTCAGTTTGTTGTTGCGTACAGATGTCCTGCTTAATCTGCTCTTTTTGGGATGTATCGCTTCTATGCTGTGTTACCTGTTATGGAATTGGACCATCAAGAAACTTGGTGCTGTCGTTGTCACCAACTACGTTTATTTCAATCCCGTCGTTACCGTCCTCTTTGCCTGGGTTATCCTTTCTGAGCGCATTACGCTCTATTTCCTCCTCGGTACCCTGCTCATCCTCGTTGGCATGTTTCTCAGCAATAGGGTGAGAAAATAGTAATATTTACTTTTTTTTGCGAAACAATACCATTTTTCGCAGAAAATTCGTATCTTTGCCCCACAAACAACAAACAACTATGAGAAAAGTATTGGTTTTTTTAGGAATGGTCTTTGTCGTTGTGTTAATTGCAATGGCACTGACAAAGCCTGATGATATTCAGCACTACACGAAGGTGAAAGCCATTGCCAGAAGTGAGCTAAGTAGACAATTGGCTGACAGTTTAAAGTTGGAAGAATATGCCGCTGCGGTATCGGTGGTGGTGATGGGAAAAGTCAATACCTATGTGGATAGTCATCTAAGGGTACGCGACTGCGTGTTCTTCACATTGGGCATCATGAATTACCAAGGTATGTCGGTACCTGCAACGCTGGGTGTCTTCAACCACGTGCTTTTCATTGTGGATGAAGATAAGGTGAGGAAGGCGGTAACGAAAAAAGTTAAGATTCCCAAGATTGATATTGAGGAATTGAAAGAGTTGAAGGAACAACTGAAGAAATAGAAAAAGAGACGCTCCGACTGGGGGCGCCTCTTTATTTTTGCTTATCCTTTTGGGGAATTACTTCTTGGTAGAATCGGTAGCAGCGGGAGTAGCAGCAGGAGCAGCAGCGTCCTTCTGCTGGCTGGCACCGAAGCCAGGAAGATTGTTAGGATTGGTAACGGGGTTCTCGATGTTCTCCATTACTGACTGGTCGGCAGTAGCTGTAGGAGCAACCCAAGCGCAGACAACGCTGATAACGACCATAGCAGCAGCGAGGCTCCATGTAGCCTTCTCGATGAAGTCTGTGGTCTTGCGAACACCACCAATCTGGTTGTAAGAAGCGAAGCTTGAAGACAAGCCACCGCCCTTAGACTCTTGAATCAGCACGATACCAATCATCAGTATGGCTGCAATCACGATAAGAATTACAAATAATGTGTAAAGTCCCATGTTGTTTTAATTTTTAATTTTGTTATTACTGTTTATTATTAATTTTTCTAAGAATCGAATTTGGTCGGCAAAATATGCGTTCTTCTTCGGATAGCGTTCCGATAGTCGCGTAATGATGTCGAGTGCACGTTGATAGCGTCCCTGTTTGATATATATACGTGCCAGCGTCTCAGTGAAGTATTCCTCTTCACCTTCTTCTTCGTGGTCGTGGTCTTCGTCAGTCTGCTCTTCAGGCAGTTCGCTCAGCAGAATACGGCCTTTCTCCTGTTCGAGGAATGTGTCGATGAGGTCTTGCCCCTTCATCTGTGGCGTGTCTTTAGGTTCGTTGACATCGTCCTCGCAAGCCAACAGATATGCTACGTAGTCGACAGCAGCATCAGCAGGCGTAGGCTTGCGTTTTTGCTTTTCTTCGCCCTCTTCCTGAGGTATGGAGTCGAGGAATGTGTCGATGAGATCGATGGTGCGACTTGACTGATAGTCGGCTTTTACCTCTTGTCTGTTAGCTGTCAGCTGTTGGCGCAACTGATAGTGGGCAGCCTCTACCATTTGGAAGATAGTCTTACGGTCAGTTATGTATATAGCCGCGCGACGCAGTTCTTCATCAAAGGCAGCATCGTGGAGCAGATACAGGTTCTGCAGCATCAAAAGTCGTGCCGTCTGGAAATACGGATGCAATGCCAGCATGGAGCGCAATTCGTAGAGCGTATCGCGATCCATCCGTTCTGGGTGATTGATGAGTTCCGTTATTTCCATTTTACTTTTTTACCTTTTTACTTTTTTACTTACCAGTTCGCAACCGTTGCATTGAATATCTGGTCGCAAATGTCCTTACACATCTGGGTAACCAGCTCTTCCTGTACAGACTGAAGTGACAGGGTGTTCTCATAAGACTGTGAGGATGAGAACTGCTTCTCGAAATCCTCAGTGTGGTTGGCATTGTTGGTAAAACGCACATTGACAGTCATCGTCAGTTCTGTCTGTGCTGAGTAACCTTCAGACGATACTGACTTATTGCGTTGCGAGTATTGTGTGATTTCACCCTCTATCTTCAAGTCGCCGTTACGCTTTACCTGCGAAAGACGCGTATTACGACTGAACATATCCTTCAACTCATTGTTGAACATTGGTCCCATTGGTCCCCACACATAGCTGGAGCGAATGGGGAAGTCGGCAATCTGGATGGTCTTTGTCTTGGTATAGTCGATACTGGCACCGTTGAACTTATAGCTCACGGAGCAGGCGCTGACAGCCAACAGCCAACAGCTAAAAGCTAATAGCTTATATGTTGTCTTATTTGTCCAGTCCATATTGTTTCAGTCTTCTATACAGGGTTCGGTCGCTGATACCCATTTCCTGAGCAGCTTTTTTCCGGTTGCCGCCATTGCGGTTCAGCGCCTTTTCAAGTGCCTGACGACTCCAGTCGTTGACGTTCAGATTCTCTGGCTCTGGTTCTACATACTCTTCGGCCACAGCATCCTCAGATTCGTTGAACGATGAACGTTGAACGTTCTCTCTTTGAGAGTGTGGCGTCGCAATGAACGTTGTTGGGGCAAGCTGTGTCGTTGGCAGTGGGGCGGGTGAGGATACTGACGTTCCCACCTTGACGTCCTCCATCTGTTTCTTCAACGTGCTCATCTCACGGCGCATGTCGTTGACATTGCTTCGCAATTCAAAGAGAATCTTGTAGAGTATCTCGCGCTCGTTCTCAAACGAGTGGTCACCTTCTCTGTGGATAGTTGCCAACTGTGTGGTCTCTTGATCCTGAGGAATAAACTGTGAGAGGATCTGAGGCGTTATCAGACGCTCTGTGCTAAGAATGGAGAGCTGCTCAGTGACGCTTTTCAGTTGGCGAATGTTGCCTGGCCACTTGTATCGCATCAGCATCTGCTTGGCCTCTTCGCTCAATACGACTTTGTCCATACGATATTTCTCGGCCATCTGCATGGCAAAGAGGCGGAACAGCAATACGATGTCCTCACCACGATCGCGCAGGGCAGGCATCTGTATCTGCACCTGATTCAGACGATAGTAGAGGTCTTCACGGAAACGGCCTTCACTGATGGCTTTCTGAATGTTGACATTTGTGGCTGCTACGATTCGAACATCCGTCTTACGAATCTCTGTACCACCCACAGGGATATATTCGCCATTCTCGAGTACTCTGAGTAGTCGGGCCTGAGTAGCCATAGGCAGTTCGCCCACCTCATCGAGGAACAGCGTACCCTTGTTGGCTACACCGAAATAACCCTGCGAATCGTTGATAGCACCCGTAAATGAGCCTTTTACGTGTCCGAAGAGTTCAGAGTCGATAGTACCTTCTGGGATGGCACCGCAGTTAATGGCGAAATATTTTTCGCGTCGTCGCGGTGAGTTATCGTGAATGATGCGTGGCAGTATGTCTTTACCTACACCGCTCTCACCGATAATCAGCACACTAAGGTCTATAGGCGCCACCTTGAGGGCAACGTCTAATGCGTTATTCAGAGCCTCGCAGTTGCCTACGATGTTGTAACGCTGTTTGATGTTCTGAAGTTCTGTAGTCTTCATTCAGCCAATTTTAGCCAATTTGGCTGCAAAGGTACAAAGAAAATCTGACATAATGGCACACTTTAGGCAGAAATTTAACTTTCTGCCGCTGTTTCCTTGCGATTAGGGTCTTTTGACTCTTTGGGACGTACGGCAAAACGAGCCTTGTCACCATCTTCTCGTTTTTCGTGGAACAGCTTGGGAAGAGGGTTCTTCAGCGGTTCATCGTAGTCTTTGCGATTACGGAACACGTCGATAGCCGTATAGATGGCTTGACGCAATGAGTTCTCGTCTGCCTTGCCCTGTCCGGCAATGTCGTAGGCTGTTCCGTGATCGGGCGATGTACGTACAATGGGCAATCCTGCGGTATAGTTGACACCGCTCTCCAAGGCAATGGTTTTGAAAGGAGCCAGTCCCTGGTCGTGATACATAGCCAGCACACCATCGAAACGATAGTAGGCACCTGAGCCAAAGAAACCGTCAGCAGGGTAGGGGCCAAAAGCCTGAATGCCTTTCTCTGCCAATTCCTCGATAGCAGGCTTAATAATCTCCTTCTCTTCAGACCCCAGCAGTCCGTCGTCGCCAGCATGAGGATTCAGTGAGAGTACGGCGATGCGGGGATTGGAAATGCGGAAATCGCGTTTCAAGGCTGTATGGAAGATGGTCGCTTTCTCGATGATACCATCCTTGGTAATGGCTTTCGCCACGTCCTTGATAGCCAGATGTGTGGTGACAAGAGCTACGCGTAGCGTCTCGTTCATCAGAATCATGAGGGCTTTTTGGCCATCTCCTACGCTGGTTTCGATATATTCAGTATGACCAGGAAAGTGGAAACTCGGACTCTGGATGGTAGCCTTGTTGATGGGAGCAGTCACTAAAACATCGTACAGACCAGCACGAAAATCTGTCATTGCTCTGTCGAGTGCATGGAGGGCTGCGTCACCAGCTTCCTTGGAAGGCTGTCCAAATTCTACTTTTACGTCGTTGTCGAAGCAGGACAACAGGTTCAGCCTGCCGTCACGAGCTTCTTCAGCCTTGTTGATGATGCTGAAGTTCGTGTCCAGATTGAGTGCCTTCTTGTGGTAGGCAGCAATCTTGGGCGAGCCATAGATGATGGGTGTACAAAGTTCGAGGATGGCAGGGTCTGCAAAGGCCTTGAAAATCACCTCGTAACCGACACCGTTGGTATCTCCTTGTGTGATAGCCACACGAATTTTTCTTTCTTGTTCCATATTTTGTCGTTATTACGTTATAACGTTATTTCGTTATTCTTTTTTGCTGTTGATAACAGTCCGCAGGCAGCAAAGATGTCTTGTCCGCGTGATGCTCGGATGGTGGTTGTGATGCCGTGATGTGTGAGATAGTCGCGTAGTGCTTCCATACGTGTCTCATCGGAGCCAGGCAAGTCAACATGGGGAATTTCGTGGAATCGAATCAGATTGACGCGACACTCCAGCCCCTCCAGCAATTTCACGATTTCACGTCCAAACAAAGGTGAATCGTTCAACCCACCAAAACAGATGTATTCGAACGAGCAACGGCGCTGGTGAGTGAAATCGTATTGTTTCAATAGTGCAATGGTTTCTGTCAGAGGCATAGCTTTCTCGGCTGGCATCAGCTGCAAACGCTGCTCGTGCAGCGGTGAGTGCATGGAGATGGCTACATGGCATTCGCTTTCGTCGAGGAATCGCTTCAACTTGTTCTTTACGCCGACACTGCTCACAGTGATGCGTTTCGGACTCCACTGCCAGCCCCAGTCGGCAGTCATAATCTCGCAGACCTTCAATACTGCATCAAGATTGTCCATGGGTTCACCTTGTCCCATAAAGACGATGTTGGTCAAGCGGTCCACCTCAGGCAGTGCATAGATTTGGTTGAGGATGTCAGCAGGAGTTAAGTCGCCCTGCCAACCCTGTTTGCCTGTCTGACAGAACAGGCAGTTCATCTTACAACCTACCTGACATGATACACACAATGTGGCTCGGTCTTTGTCGGGAATGAACACCGTCTCTACGAACAGCCCTGTCCCGTTTGTTGTCATGCCATGACAACATACTGGAAAGAGGTACTTGATAGTGCCGTCTTTCGAACGCTGACAATCTATGGGCTCCATAGCCCCAATCTCGTATTCTTCGTTCAGCCGTTCGCGGTTCTGTTTCGAGATGTTAGTCATCTCATCGATGCTCTTGACGTGCTTCTCGTATAGCCACTGAGCTATCTGCCTGGCTGTAAAAGCAGGCATACCCAGACTTCCGACAACAGCCTTTAGCTCTGTCGGTGTCAGCCCCAAAAGTCGTTTCTTTTGTGGAATCATGGGTGCAAAGGTACAATATTTAATTGAGAATTGAGAATTGAGAATTGAAAATTTTGGCAATTTAAGAGAAAAATACTATCTTTGCAGCTAAAATTAACGAAACAGAGAACAATGATACAAAAAACAGATTGCTTTTTAGCCTGTCCTGACGAGCAGATAACTGGGGCATTGACCAGCCAGTTGAGCAATAGTACGTTAGTAAGTGGTATATACTTTCTTCAAGACATTCCGCTTCAAAGTACCGATTTCTTGATGCATGTTGCTGAGAAGGCTACTGCCGACTATGTCTTGTTACAGATAAAACCCGTGACAGTCACACTTGGTGCCGGAGCCTTGGAGCGTATGATGACGGTAGCTGGTGATACTGGTGCAGCGATGGTGTATGCTGACAGGTATGAGGTGAAAGATGGTGTTTTAGAGCGTCATCCCGTGATAGACTATCAGGAAGGCTCACTTCGCGATGATTTCGATTTCGGCTCGCTGTTGTTGGTTCGAACCTCTTTGCTGCATAAGTATGCTACGAGTGACCGTGAAGCCGACTATCGTTATGCAGGAATTTACGATTTCCGTTTGTTCCTGAGTCGTGAAGGGCAGTTATTCCACTTGAATGAGTATCTTTATACTGAGGAAGAACGTGATCTCCGTGCCTCTGGCGAGAAACAGTTCGACTACGTGAACCCTGCCAATCGTGAGGTGCAGATAGAAATGGAACAGGCTTGTACGGCTCATCTCCGTGAGGTCAATGCTTTGGTGGATACTACCCAGTATCATGATGTAGATTTCAACGAACAGGAGTTCGAAGTCGAGGCCTCTGTCGTCATTCCCGTCTTCAATCGTGCGAAGACTATCAAGGATGCCGTTGAGAGCGCTTTGTCGCAAAAGGCATCGTTCAAGTATAATGTCATCGTGGTGGACAACCATTCTACCGATGGCACCTCCGACATCCTGTCCGGTATGTTGCTGTGTCACAGCGACAAACTACACGTCATCACCCCTGAACGTATGGATTTGGGTATTGGCGGATGCTGGAACGAAGCCATATATAGTGAGTATTGCGGACGGTTTGCTGTCCAACTGGATAGCGACGACCTCTATTCGTCGCCTAAGACCCTGCAAACCATTGTGGACGCTTTCTACAAACAGAAGGCTGCGATGGTCATTGGCTCTTATCGCATGTGTGACTTCGAATTGAACACCCTGCCTCCAGGACTTATTGCCCATCAGGAATGGACGGACGAAAACGGACCTAACAATGCTCTGCGCATCAATGGCTTGGGTGCACCTCGTGCCTTCTTTACCCCCTTGTTGCGTAGCATTGGCTTCCCTAATACGTCGTATGGCGAGGATTATGCCTTGGGACTGCAGTTCTCACGTCATTATCGCATTGGTCGTATCTTTACGGAGCTCTATCTCTGCCGCCGATGGGGTGGCAATTCGGATGCAGCCCTTTCCGTCGAGAAAATCAATGCCAACAACCTCTATAAAGACCGCCTGCGTACCGTAGAGCTAAAGGCTCGCCAGAAAGTACAGCAGGGTAGGGTGGACTCTTTGACGGAATCGCCAATCATTCGTTTCTTCAATCGTCAGTTGCAGACGTGGGCTGATGTTCGTCAGCGCTATCGTGACTTGGAACATGTTGAAACGCGTGAACTGGTGACAGATACCGTCACGCTAAAAGCCCAGTGGAATCCTGCCCGAATCGGTTCTACGGGAGCCAAGATTGATGCGAAGTCTATTGCTGAGCGTCCTTGCTTCCTGTGTGCGAAGAATCGTCCGCAGCAGCAGATGCATCGTGTGATAGATGGTAAATACGAGTTGCTGGTCAATCCGTTCCCCATTCTGCCTATCCACTTCACCCTGCCCACGCTGAAGCATCAGCCCCAGCGTATCCTGCCTATGTATGGTGAAATGCTCAAGGTGGCAGAACAGAATGCGGACGTTACCTTATTATATAATGGGCCGCGTTGTGGTGCTTCTGCTCCCGACCATGCTCACCTGCAGTCTGTCGGTACGGGCCATTTGCCTTTACAACAAGCTTGGCAGCGTCTAAGTCGCAATTTGGTCGAGGTGGTCAAGGACAACGAAGACAATGGCATCTGGCAGTTGGCCGACTATCCTGCTGCAGCCTTCGTGATTCGCAGTCATAGTCAGAACGCTGGCGAACGCTTGTTCCGTCGACTTTACGACAGCCTGCCTATGTCCGACGAAGAACCGATGATGAATGTCATTGTGTGGCAGTCTGGCGATGCCGTTCTCAGCGTGGTATTACCCCGTAGGAAGCACCGTCCTGAGTGTTATACGGCTACTGGTGACGCACAGTACATCATCAGTCCTGGAGCCGTTGACATGGGTGGTCTTATCATTACACCTCGCGAACAAGACTTCCGTCGCCTGACGCCTGAACTCATTCTCGACATCTATCGTGAGTTGTCGCTTACACCAGAAGAGATGAACGAGGTTGTAGAACGTGTCAAGAGTGAAAAACTCAACGTTCACCGTTCATTGTTCAATGTCCAGCGTTTCAAGGAGCAGCCTAATGTCTCTGTGGGCATTGTCAGTGGTCAGAAGATAGAGTTCGCGTTGAATGCTCCCTATACCGCTAAGGGTGAGACCATAGAAGGCAAACAGACGGTGGAATTCTCGGAAGGAGGCATTCTTTGGAATGGCAATCAGTACCGTGAGTTGACCTTTACGCCCTCCAGTGCTGAGGCTTCGTTCTCGTTGTTCGATGTCACCATTGGCGTCAATTTCCATTGGGAACGTAAAGAGACGCAGACCTTCTTAGGAACCTTGCGATTAGTGGTGGAGTCCGACCAGATAACGGCTATCAACGAGTTGCCGGTCGAAAAGTACCTGGCTTCGGTTATCTCCAGCGAGATGAAGGCTACGGCTGGTCTCGAACTGCTGAAGGCTCACGCTGTCATCTCCCGTTCGTGGCTGTTGGCTCAGATGCGCCGCCGTGAGGACAATCAGGAGCAGAAGAACGGTTTCTTCTCGTTTGTCAAGAAGGACGACGAGCTGATTCGTTGGTACGATCGTGAAGACCATACCATTTTCGATGTCTGTGCCGATGACCATTGCCAGCGTTATCAGGGTATTACCAAGCAGACCAGCAAGCATGTCGAGAAGGCCTTGAAGGAAACTCGCGGACAGATTCTCTGTTACGGCGAGGAGATATGTGATGCCCGTTTCTCGAAGTGCTGTGGTGGCGTTACTGAGGAGTTCCAGTATTGTTGGGAAGATACGCCGAAACCCTATCTGGTCAGCATAGAAGACCCCTTCTGCAATACCAGCGACAAAGCCGTACTCTCGCAAGTACTTAACGACTACGACCAAGAGACCAACGACTTCTATCGCTGGACGGTAGAATACACGGTGGACGAGATTTCCTCTCTCGTCAACGAGAAGTTGAAGGACGACTTCGGCCGCATTGTTGATCTCATCCCCTTGGAGCGGGGCAAGAGTGGTCGTATCTGGAAGTTGAAGATAGTGGGAACGAAGAAGACCTTTACTATTGGTAAGGAACTCGAAATACGACGTGCCCTCAGCGAGACCCACCTCTACAGCTCGGCGTTCGATGTCGAGAAGACGGCAAAAGGTTTCCGTCTGCGCGGCAAAGGTTGGGGTCATGGTGTCGGTCTGTGCCAGATAGGTGCCGCCGTCATGGGTCAGCAGGGTTACAAGTACGACCAAATCCTGCTTCACTATTATCGTAAAGCTGAAATCAAGAGAATATATTAACATCCAAATAACGTTATAATAAAATAGGTAATAATGAATAAACGTAATCCATGGGCATGGATTCCCACGCTGTATATTGCTGAGGGATTGCCCAACGTCGTTGTGATGACCGTTGCTGTAGTCATGTATATGCAACTGGGTCTAAGTGATACTGACATCGCCTTATATACGGGCTGGCTCGGTCTGCCGTGGGTCATCAAACCCCTGTGGAGTCCTTTCGTCGACCTCTATCGCACCAAGCGTTGGTGGGTGCTTACCATGCAGCTGTTGTTAGGCTCGTCGTTGGCGGGTGTCGCCTTCACGCTCAATGCACCCTTCTGGTTTCAGGGCTCTATGGCCTTCTTCTTCCTGATGGCATTTTCCAGTGCAACCCACGATATTGCTGCTGACGGCTATTATATGCTTGAACTCGACGACCACCAGCAGGTGTGGTTCGTGGGCATCCGCAACACGTTCTATCGCTTGGCAGTCATCTTCGGCAATGGTGTACTGATTCCCGCTGCGGGCATGTTGCAGCTGATGTTCCGCAATCAGAAAGCCTTTACGTGGAGTCTGGTGTTCTACGGAATGGCTGCTTTGTTTATTGCCATCTGGCTTTACCATGCTTACATCATGCCACGTTCGGCTGCCGATAAGCGTCACAACACCAATGCCCATGAGGTGGCTGCAGGCATCGTGACGGCTTTCCGTACTTTCTTCCAGAAGCTGCCTCCCAAAGAGATGATATATGCCATGCTGTTCCTCCTGTTCTACCGCTTCCCTGAGGCCTTGTTAGGCAAGATGAGCGTTACGTTCCTCATGCGCCCCAACTCGGCGGGCGGTCTCGGTTTGTCGCCTCAGGAGTTCGGACTGGCCAGCGGCACCATTGGCGTCATTGGTCTGACGTTAGGTGGCATCCTTGGTGGTATGTTGGCTGGTCGTGATGGTTTCAAGCGTTGGCTGTGGCCTATGGTGTGTGCTATCACCCTGCCCGACATCGTCTATGTCTATATGAGCTATGCCATGCCCAATAATCTGGTGCTTATCAGTTCCTGCATCTTTATCGAGCAGTTCGGCTATGGCTTGGGCTTCACGGCATTGACGCTCTATATGCTATACTTCTCGAAGGGTGAGTTCCAGACGTCACACTATGCCTTCTGTACCGCTTTCTCCTACCTCGGACTCATGTTGCCGGGCATGCTGTCCGGTTGGCTGAAAGACCAGCTGGGCTATAATGCTTTCTTCATTCTCGTCATGTTCCTTTGCCTCATCACCTTTGCCGTGACGGCATTCATCAAGGTCGATCCCGACTTCGGCAAAAAGACTGAAGAATAATGACTGGTATCATGTGCAGCTAAAGTCCTTTAGTCCTGTAGTCCGATGCAAAAAAATAAAGCGGCAGGGTTTCACAACCGTGCCGCTTCTTGCTTTCTAATGATAGTATTAATAATGGAAAAGAAATCTCTCTTTCTTTTAGTTAGATACAATTGACGCTCCAAAGGTAAGCATTATTTTCTATTCACCAAAATTTTATTCGTTTTTTTTGACGTTTTTGGGGAAATCCTCCACACAAATAGGGAATCCCCTACCGTCAAATAGGCTTTTTTACTTGTTTTTCCTGTTAAAACCACCTACCTTTGCAGTATCAAAATTAAACAGAATGTCTAACAATTTAAAATGATACGATTATGAAAAAGCTCTTTACCTACCTGACAATGATGATGACCGTTGCAACGACAACGATGTTGTTCACCAGCTGCGATGCCCGTTTCTGGGCAGATGTTGAAGATCGTGCTGAGGCTCGCACCCTCGAGGGTACTTGGTCGGGCTATATCGATACATATTTCTACGACCGCTTCGGCGTTTCTGGCGACTCTTACCGTACCAGCATGTATTTCGAGCGTGAGAACAGCTATGGTGGCTGGGGGTACGAGGTCGACTACAATGTATATAGCCGCTACGACGACTACTACTATTGCGAGTTCAATTGGGAGGTCGTCAATGGTGCCATCCGCATCCGCTATGCCGACAGTTGGAACGATGTCTATATCTACGACTACGTGCTCGACGACTACTATTTCTCTGGCGCCATGGATGATGGCTGTCGTGACCGCCGCGTCAATTTCAGCCTGAACTACGACGACCGCTTCGAATGGAGCTATTGGACGCGCGGCATTACCCGCGGAGCCTCCGAAAACGGCAAGGCCTTCCGAGCCAGCGGCGAGTTTGCAAAATAAAAGTTTACCGGCACTAAAGTCTACGTTTAGTGCCGGTAAAACAATGGTTTAGTGCCGGTAAAATGTTACCTTACATTTTATATTCCTAATCCACCATCGAAGGCTGCATCAACGGCCTTCGATTGCTGTATGCGGGAGTAGGGTGGAACGTCGTTGGTGACCCAGATGTTGCCTCCGATGACGGAGTGGTGGCCGATGGTGATGCGGCCAAGGATAGAGGCATTGGAATAGACGGTGACGTGGTCTTCGATGATGGGGTGACGAGGCACGTTGAGGATGTTGCCGTTTTCGTCGTACTTGAAGCTCTTGGCACCGAGGGTAACACCCTGATAGAGGGTGACGTGATTGCCAATGATACATGTCTCGCCTATGACGACACCAGTGCCGTGATCGATGGCGAAATACTCGCCAATCTGTGCACCTGGATGGATGTCGATACCGGTCTTGGAGTGTGCCTGCTCGGTGATGATACGTGGAATGACGGGGACTTGCAACTCATGCAGTTTGTGGGCAACACGATAGTGGGTCATCGTATTCATGACAGGGTAGCAGAAGATGACCTCGCCGTAGTTGGGTGCTGCGGGGTCGTTGTCGAACATGGCCTGCACATCGGTATAGAGCAGTCGCTTGATTTCCGGCAGGGCATCGATGAACTCTGCGGTCAGTCGTTCGGCTTCTTGATAGACCTGCTGTTTGGTCTTGATGGCCTCGCAGTCTTCACAAAACTGCAGTCCATGAGCAATCTGCTTGATAAGCAGGCGTGCCAATTCCTGCATGTGCACACCAATATAATAGGAACGGATGGATTCGTCGGACTGGCGCTTGTTGAAGTAATCGGGGAAGATGATGTTCTTCACCAGCGTTACAATCTGTTTTACTTGCTCCACAGATGGCAGGGGAGCTTCTGTGGCTGGCATCATGCTTACTTCCTGCTCAGTCAGCTTTGACAGCAGGGCCACGTTCTTCAATATGGTTTCGTTAGTATTCATTGTAGTGTATGTTGGTCGAAATAATGCAGAACATCCTCCTTGTATGAGTCGGAGATGGGGATGAGGGTGTCGCCGAAGACTATGCGCAGGCGGTCAACCAGACGCGATTTGGGCATGTGGACGATATAGCTGCGATGGGTGCGCAGAAACTCTGGGTGAGGCAGGTAATCGTCAAGTTTCTTCATATTCATGAGCGTCATAACTTTAGAGCCGTCTTCCATATAGAAACGAACATAGTCCTTCAGTCCTTCAATATACAGAATGTCGTCGAGGGCTATTCGCATCAGTTTGTAATCGCTCTTGACAAACATAAAACGGTCGTTGTTGGCTGCCGTCTGTCGCTGGCTGAAACTGAACCAGTCGAGTGCCTTGTTGGCTGCTTTCAGGAAATCATCGTATGAGATGGGTTTCATGAGGTAGTCGATGGCTGAGACTTTATAGCCATCAATGGCATATTGCTGGAAGGCTGTTGTGAAGATAATCTTGGTGTCGGAAGGCAGAATCTTGGCAAACTCAATGCCGGAAAGCTCAGGCATCTGGATGTCAAGAAACAATAGCTGCACGGGATTGTCGCGAAGCTCACTCATGGCTTCAAGCGCAGAACTGTAAGTGCCGCACAGATGAAGGAAGGGTGTTTTAAGGGCGTAGCTCTTCAGCAGGCCTGCTGCCAAAGGCTCGTCGTCGATAATTGCACAATTGATAATCATATCTTAATTATTGAAGATTGAACGTTAGTTTTTTAACTGAATAGTGATACGTGACTGAAAAACGGTGCCGTCGTCTGAGGGTGCATGCACCCACTCGTAATGATCGGGATAGTAGAGGTCAAGACGGCGCTGCACATTCCTGAGTCCAATGCCATGACCGCTATTGTCGCCGGCAGCCTTGGGATAGTTGGAATTCTTGATGTCGCAGACTATATGGCTTTCGTCGCTTTCTATTGAAATATGGATGAATGATGGTTCAGAAGGGCTGACACCATGCTTGAAGGCATTCTCGACCAGCGAAATGAAAAGCAAGGGCGCCACCTCTACTGACGTGTTGAGTATCGATACATTGAATTTGACATCGACAGACTGTTGCAGTCGGATGCGCATCAGATTGACATAGTTCTCTAAAAACTCCACCTCGTCGTTCAGCGGTACGGTGGGTTGCTGATAGTCGTAGAGAATATGGCGCAGCATCTTAGACAGCTCCTGAATGGCCTCCTGAGCCTTAGCGGTGTCGAAGGCTGTAAGGGCATAGATGTTGTTGAGTGTGTTCAGTAGGAAGTGAGGGTTGATCTGACTGCGCAGATTGCTTAACTCAGCCGTAGCGCGTGCTGCCTCCATCTCCTTCAACTTCTGGTCGGCAGTGACCCAACGGCGTGCCAGAGCCAATGCTGTGGCACCACCAGCAAAGATAGCCAGATTGAGTACGTCGCGGGCAATGTACGAGACGGTGCCTACCGTGTCCTGATCTTTGTAGCCTGGAACGAATATCTCGTTGGTAAAGTCCATCCAATAATGTATGAAGGTGCCTAGGGCTGTAAGCAATACTGCGTTGATGAGCAGGTCGTAACGGTGCTTGCCAGCCACGAACAATTTGGGTGCCAGAACCAGATAATTGAGGTAGAATACCACCATCACCATGAGGGGCTGCATACACGTCATCAGATAGTGTATGACATTGAAACCCGTGCCTCGCCAATAGGTCAGAGGCGACAGGAAGAGGAATGCCCAAAGGGCGAGGTGGCACAAACCTCCAATTTTTCTATTCATGACGGATAGCTTCGATAGGATCCATGTTGGCAGCCTTCTGGGCGGGGATATATCCGAACAGTACGCCAATGAAGACGCACACCAAGAAAGATACGTAGATGCTCCAAGCCGGTACGCTTGACGGCATGCCGAACGACCCTAAGCAGGCACTGGCTGAACAACCTACGAGAATACCTATCAGTCCGCCTGTCACCGATATGAGCACGGACTCAATCAGGAACTGTAGTGAGATGACGGGTCCCGTTGCACCTACGGCCATACGCAGACCAATCTCCTTCGTACGCTCTGTCACCGACACGAGCATGATGTTCATAATGCCGATACCAGCCACGAGCAGTGAGAAGGCTGCTGCCACCACGAGGATGAGCGTTACGGTGTCCATAGTGGACGACATGGTTTCCATCATCTCTGCCTGAGAACGGATGGTGAAGTCGTCGGCAGCCTCGCCTTTCAACTTGTGGTTGTCGCGTAGCATCTGGGTCAGTTCCTCGATAGCAGCATCCGACAGCTCTTCGGTAAGAGCCGAGCAGACAATGCTCGAGAACCATGTCTGGGCGGCAATACGCTTCATGACGGTGGTGTAGGGGGCAATGACCACATTGTCCTGATCCATACCCCACGAGTTATAGCCTTTCGATTTCAACACACCAATGACGCGCATGGGAATGCTTTTGAAGCGGATGGTCTTGCCAATGGGGTCGTGACCGTTGAACAGCTCCTTGACGATGGTTGCACCAACAACGCATACCTTAGCGGCCTTCTTGATGTCCTCATCGGTGAAGCAGTCGCCACGCTCTACGCTCCACTGCTTGATGTCGAGATATTCGGTAGACTCACCATACATAGATGTGGTGGTATTGTTGTTGCCGTAGATGGCCTGACCAGAGGCGGTGACCTCGGGAGAAACCTTCGACACGAACTTCTTTTCACGCAGGATGCGTTCGTAGTCGGCCTGTTTCAACGTCTGCATGGCTGAGGGGTCTTGGCGTACACCACCACGCATATCGGCACCTGGACGGATGGTCAGCAGGTTGGTACCCATGGTGGATAGTTCCTGACGGATGCTCTCCTTCGAACCTTGTCCGATAGCCATCATGATGATGACCGCTGCCACACCGATGATGATACCCAGCATCGAGAGGAACGAGCGCATCTTGTTGTTGGCAACAGCCTTGAAGCTAACCTTGAATAAATTGGTTATGTTCATTTTACCTATTTACTTTTTTACCTTTCTTAATCGTCTTGTGGCGCAGGCAACTTAGCAAGGGCCTCTGCTGCCGACTTGATATTCGTATTGATGGTGTCTTCGCGAATCTTGCCATCGCGCAGATTGATGTTGCGACTGGAGTATTCGGCAATCTCAGGGTTGTGGGTCACAAAAATAATGGTGTGCCCTTGGCGGTATAGTTCCTGAAACAATACCAGCATCTCGAACGACGTACGCGTATCGAGGTTACCGGTAGCCTCGTCAGCCAATAGTACGGCAGGGTCGTTCACCAGTGCACGGGCAATGGCCACACGCTGCATCTGACCACCCGACATCTGGTTGGACTTGTGTTCCAAACGGTCACCCAAACCAACGGCTTGCAGAGCCTTGACAGCCGCTTCTCGACGCTGGCGGGCATCATACTTCGAGTTGTACATCAAGGGCAGTTCCACATTCTCGACAGCGGTGGTCTTGGCCAGCAGATTGTAGTTCTGGAATACGAAACCAATCTTCTGGTTACGCAGATGGGCACGCTGTGTTTTCGACATGGTACGAACTGAGATGCCGTCAAGGAAGTACTCGCCCGAAGTAGGAGTGTCCAGACAGCCTAACTGGTTCAACAGTGTCGATTTGCCAGAGCCCGACGTTCCCTGAATGGTGACGAACTCTCCCTCGTAGATCTTGAACGAGACACCACGCAGAGCTTTCACCGTCTCAGAGCCTACCTGGAAGTAGCGCTTGACGTTCTGCAACTCAATGACTACTTTTCTATCTTCATTCATACTTCTTACATCTTACATCAGACATCTTACTTCTTCTGTTGTTGTCCTTGCTGATTCCTGTTGTTACGCGGACGAGGCATGAATGGGTTCTGAGCCTGTTGGCCAGCCTCCTCCATATCGCCACCGCTCAGTTTAAAGTCGACGAGAACTTCCGTCCCTTCCTTGATGCCGCTCGTTATTTCCGTCAGCATACCGTTGCTGGTACCTATTTCTACAGCGTGAGCCTTGAAGGTCTTACCCTCCAGCGTCCAAACCTTCGTCTTGGCCTCTACATCCTCAATCTGCTGATCTTTCGAGAGCAGGGCCTCGTTGGGTACAAAGCGCAGAGCCTTGGCAGGAGCAGCCAGCACGTCGTTCTTCTCCAGTGTGTAGATAGTGACATTGGCTGTCAGACCGGGCTTCAGCTTCAGATCCTTGTTGGGTGCCGAGATGACGACTTCGTAAGTCACCACATTGCTCGACGTAGTAGCCTGCTGACGTACCTGGGTCACCTGACCCTCGAACTTGTCGTCGGGGAAAGCATCGACGGTGAATGTCACGCGCTGGCCTTCCTTCACGCCACCAATGTCGGCCTCGTCTATATCAGCAATCACGCGCATATCCGTCAAGTCCTGGGCAATAGTGAAGAGCTCAGGGGTGTTGAACGATGCTGCCACCGTCTGACCTTCCTCTACCGACTTCGAGAGTACCACACCGTCAATAGGGCTGGTAATGGTGGCATAGCCTAAGTTGGTCTGGGCCTTCTGCACACTCTCACGACTGGAGGCTACTGCCTGACGGGCTTTCTCGTATGTCAAGCGGGCATTCTCGTAATCATTGGCCGATACGAGACCTTTGTCAAACAAGGTCTGATAACGGTTGAAATTGGCAGTTTCATAGTTCAGCGTACTTTGCGAACTGGTCAGGTCGGCTTTGGCACGATTCAGCTCGCTGATGAGGTTGGTCTTGTCCAGTTCGGCAATGACCTGCCCCCTCTTGACCACAGAATTGTAGTCGACATAGAGTTTCGATACGATACCAGACACCTGCGTACCTACAGTCACAGAGGTTACGGGCTCAATGGTTCCCGTAGCCGTTATCGATGTGCTGATGTTCTGCTTCACGACCTTAGCGGTTTCAAACTCTACCTTCTCTTCTTTCTTGCCACCTGAGCACATCCAGATGACCAGGGCAACGAGCACTACGGCTCCAACGCCTATCCACAATTTCTTGTTCTTCATATCTTATATCTTTATCGTTCCATTTTGATAGAATTTCAATAGCTGCTGTGCCAGTATCGTCGTGTACTTCGACTGCAACTTGTTTTGCTGAGCCGTCAGCAACTTGTCTTTGCCACTCAGCAGTTCAACGATGTTCTTCAGTCCCAGGTTGAACTGTTCCTGCAACAGGTTGTAGCTCTCCTGTTCGCTTTCCACAGATGCTGTGGCAGAACGGAACTTCTCCTGATTGTTGACAGCATCGAGCCAGAGGCTCTCAATGGTTGCATAGAGGTCTTCCTCTTCTCCCCTCAGCTGCAGAATGGCTTGTTCCTGAGCCAGTTGTGCCTTATTGATGGCGGTCTTGGCCTTACGTCCGTCGATGATGGGAATATTGACACCGACACTGGCGGACAATCCGAAACCGTTCTTCATCTGTGTACCCCAAGCCTGACTGGACAAGGTGTTCGTTGATGTGCTGGCACCACCATTCAGTGTGATGGTCGGCAATCTCTCTGCCTTTGCATTCTTCAGCTGTATGTCGCTCGACTCGATACTCAGTTGGGCGTTCTTGATTTCTGGACGTTGTGCCAAGGCAGCCTCGTAAACGCTGGTCATAGAGGGTATCTCGGCTAGAGCCTGCTGGTCGGTAGTTGTGGGAATCGCTACGTCGAAGTTCTTTTCCTCCAGTAATTCAAGTTCCAGTTTCAGCTGTTGCTTTTGTTTTGCCAACTGTGTCTCTGCCTCTACAATATCATATTCGCCGGCAGCACGCTGAGCTGTGAGCTGGGCAAGATCGGCTTTCGACATCTTTCCCACTTCTACCATTTGTCGTCCGCGCTCTTCGTTCTTCTTACTGGTTTCCAGACTCTGGCGTTTCACCTCGATAGCCTCTGTCATATAGAGTATCTGAATGTAGAGTTTGGTAATGGCTTCCTGAATGCTGTTGGCTGTCTCGTCGGTGTTCAGTTCTGCCTGCCGTGCCGTTAACTTGTTTAATTTCAATGCATTGGTATTTTGACCGCCATTCCATACCGTCCACTGGGCATTGACATTATATGAGCCAGTATAGTTGACCTTGTCAGTCTTGGTCTTGTCAAAAGGACTATAGCCAGTTCCTTGACTGGTGCTGGCCGAAAGGGTGGGTAGTAGGGCTGCCTTCGATTGTTTGACATCCTCCAGTGAACTTTTCTCCTTCACTTTCGACATTTTCAGTGTAATGTTGTTCTCCATAGCATAGTTGATGCAGTCGTCAAGCGTCCACTTCTTTTGTGCATCAATGCTTAGGCAACACAACATTGCCATCACAAATATCAATTTCTTCATATATACCTTATTTATTTATATTCTTGCAAACGGGCAATATACTTGCCAATAATGTCGAATTCCAGGTTTACCACTGTGCCAACATGGATGTCCTGAAAGTTGGTGTGCTCCATCGTGTAAGGAATGATGGCCACCTGGAACGTGTTATATGTGGGATTGCAGACCGTCAGCGAGACCCCATTAACAGTAACAGAGCCCTTGTCAACAGTGAAGTAACCGTGACGAGCCATCTCGCGGTCTTCTTGATATTCAAAGGTAAAGTAGGTACTTCCATTGGCATCCTCCATCGCCGTACAGCGTGCTGTCTCGTCAACATGTCCTTGTACGATATGGCCGTCCAGACGACCGTTCATCAGCATCGAGCGCTCTACGTTCACCTTGTCGCCAACCTGCAACAGACCCAGATTCGAACGCTCCAGCGTCTCTTTCATGGCTGTTACGACGTATGTGCCATTCTCAATGCGTACCACCGTCAGACATACACCATTATGTGCCACACTCTGATCAATGCTCAGTTCGTCGACAAACGAGCACTTCAATGTAAAATCAATATTGTCCCTGTCTTTTTGGATGGCTACAACGGTAGCAAACTCTTCAATAATTCCTGAAAACATAACTCTTAACTCTCAACTTTTAACTCTTAATTCTTAACTCTTAACTAAAAAAAGGGGTCGCCCAGTGATGTGATGAAAACTCCTTTGTTAAAAGATGAGAGCGCTCTCCGTCGTTGTAATCCACCGGCCTTTCGGCTTACCTGCTACATCACTCTCCAACCTGATGTTGAAGTGCAACAGGCGTTGTGGCCCGCCATTGGCAAGAGATGTCTGCTCGAGTTTCAGTGTAATTTGATGAGTATCCCGATCGAACCGGCACGACCCCTGTATTTTGTTGCAAAGATAGTATTTTTTCTGTTAACTTCCAAATTATTCGTCCATTATTTCATATTCGTCAGTCACTTCCTGCTCAGGCTCGGCAGCCTGCTCTACTTCTGTCTGCCCCTCGTCATCCTTCTTAGCAGAATCGTTGTCTTCCGATTCTTCCTCGTTTTTTTTAGGACGCAGACGATGTTGACGCCATAGCATAAAGCCGATTCCTAATACGGCAGCCAGACACAGATATATCCAGATGGCCGTCGACGACAGCAGGAAGGGTGGGGGAACCACCACGCGGACAGTACGCATATCGTAAGCGTCAGGCGACTCCAGTAGGAAAGCCTTCACCTTGAAGGTGTATTCACCGAAAGACAGGTCTTCGTAGGTGGCTGTACGTGTCTTGTCAGCATTGATCCAGTCGTCGTCCACACCTTCCATCATGTACTGATAGTGTATACGATGCTGCAACGAGTAGTTGAGGGCTGCAAAGCGGAAAGCCACCGTACTACCTGATTTCGGCAGCACGACATCCATCGTCTCTGGTATATACTTCTGGAAGGTGCTGTCCAGTCTCGGAGTCATCAGGTTGTCATCCAGATAGAAGTCGGTGATGCGCAAACGCAGCAGTGAACCCGTAGAGGTTTGCAGCTTCTTGCGATCCACCGTATAGTAACCGCACAGGGTTCCAAAGAGTATCTTGCCGTCGCTGGTAGTGATGGCAGCTCCCTCCGAACACATGGTCTCATCGACACCGTCCAGATTCGAGAAACTGCTGAAGATGCCCTTCTTGGTGTTCAGCGAGCCCAGCACGTTGTCGGTGGCAAACCACACGTTGTCCTGGTCGTCAATAGTGATGCTGTGTATCTCTTCAGAAGGCAGTCCGTCAGTAATGCCGTAGTTCTTGAACTTCCAGTGGCCTTGGTCATCATGTCCGTCTGTTCGGCTCAAACCGCCACTGTTCGTTCCTACCCACATGGTACCTTGCTTGTCGGCTAACAGATTCACGATGTCATAGCTCATCAGTCCGTCCTGCAGACGTTCTGGCGACTGCAACTCTTCGATGGTAATCTTCTCGTTGCGAATCTGCATAATCAGGATGCCGTCAGTAGAGCCTGCCCACACCTTGCCGTCCTTGGCTAAAGCAATGGTACGTACCTTCATGTGGGCATTGTGCGGATAGCGTGTCATCACGTTCTTGCTGTGCAGTGCGATGTAGCGTCCGCTCTTGTCTTTGCGGATGACGTTGACACCACCGCCGTATGTTGCTACCCAGATATTGCCCTGCTTGTCTTCTACGGCCTGATAGGCAGCATTGCTACTCAGCGAATAAGGGTCGTTGTCGTTGTGGCAGATGTTGATAATCTGATAGCCACCTCCCGTAGGTGTAATCTTAAAGAGTCCCTTGTCCTTGTCACATACCCAGTAGTTGCCCTGTCGGTCTAATGAGATGCCGTAGGGGCGGCTGATGGCATTACCTTGCGAGTCTTGGGTGATGACATCTATTACCTGCATGTTCTTGTCGAACACGAATATCTTGCCTCTTTTGTTGGCCAGCAGGGTGACGTTGCGCTTGGGGTCATGCATCATACCACGCACCTCGTTATCCATAGGTTGGTCAGACTCCGGCATTAATAAAGTACGCGTAATCGTATTTTTTAATACCTCCAGCTTTTCCAGTCCGCGACTGATGGTCGACTCCCATACCACACCGTCGTTCATCTCCAGTCGGGCGTTCACCGTATTCGAGAGGTTCCATGGGTTGCTGGGGTCGTTGTGGAAGTATTCTACCTCGTCGGCATTGCGATTGTAGTAGCCGTAGCCGCCGTGGTTCATACGAATCCAGACCACGCCAATGGCTTCGCCGAATTCCGCACCACGACTGGTAAACTCGGGTTGTGGCAGTCGTTGCACGAAGTGCTTCACGTCGCCTGTTTCCGGGTTCAGCCTAAAGGCACCGTCGCTCATGTCCGAGTACCATATCAGCCCGTGACTGTCCACATAGAGACCTGTAATCTCACCGTCAATCACCTTGATGGTCTTGGGCTCCTGTCCGTACGAGAACGTCATGATTTTGCCCGACTTGGTACCTGCGAAAATGTTGTAGCCGTTGGTGGCCAGTCGTGTGATGTGCTCGTCCAGGAAATATCCTGAACGCTCAATCGTGAAGTTTGACATGTCCACGCGTCTGACACCTTCGTTCGTACCAACCCAGATGTCGTTGTGGTAACCTTCTACGATGCAGTTCACCATCAGCTGGCTCGTGGAAATCAGCTGTTGCTTCAGTCCTGTACGATCCAGGCGCAACTTGTATAGACCCACATCCTTATAGGATATCAGCACGTCGCCACTGGAGGTGACGTAGGGGTCAAAGAAGTAGTCGGTCACAAACTCCTCGTGTCCACCAATACCGCGTAGTGGGTCTTCTATGCAGTCCGTCTGGCGATTCAGCACAAACATCTTGCCGTCGTACATCTTCAGCCAGATGTTCTGCGATTGGTCGATGGTAATCTTGTCCACACGGTTGTGCAGTCCGCGAATACCACTGGCAATACCCGTCTGATAGTTGTAGAAGTTATAGCCGTCGAAACGCGATACACCGTTCCATGTTCCCATCCAAATGTAGCCATAGTCGTCGTTAGCCAACGATGCTACGGTATTGCTGGGCATGCCGTTGTCGGTAGAGTAGTGGGAGAGTGATGCTTGCAAATGCTGGGCTCTCATTTCGTTAGGGAACGAAAGCACCAGCACCACAAGCAGTGTTTTTAGTATTGTATTCCAGTAGTTTGCTGTAGTCATTTCCTATTTATTAGTATGCGAAGAGCGGATACTCCTTCATCTTCTCGTTGACACGAGCGCGTACAGAGGCAATGACCTGTTCGTTCTCAGGATCATTGAGAACTTCTTCTATCCACTCGGCAATCTGCACCATCAAGTCTTCCTTGGCACCACGTGTGGTGATGGCAGGAGTACCCAGGCGGATGCCGCTGGTCTGGAAGGCCGAACGTGTATCGAACGGCACCATGTTCTTGTTGACGGTGATGTCGGCAGCAACCAGTGCGTTCTCTGCTACCTTACCGGTCAGCTCGGGATACTTCGAACGCAGGTCAACGAGCATCGAGTGGTTGTCGGTACCGCCGCTGACGATGCCGAAGCCGCGCTTTACCAGCTCTTCGGCCAGCACCTTGGCATTCTTCTGCACCTGCTTGGCCCACTCCTTGAACTCAGGCTTCAGAGCCTCACCGAAGGCAACAGCCTTGGCGGCAATGACGTGCTCTAATGGTCCGCCCTGCTGTCCGGGGAATACGGCGCTGTTCAGCAGCTGCGACATCTTCTTTACGACACCCTTTGGCGTAGTATAGCCCCAGGGGTTGTCGAAATCCTTGCCCAGCAGGATGATACCACCGCGAGGACCACGCAGCGTCTTGTGGGTGGTAGAGGTCACGATGTGAGCCCATTTTACGGGGTTCTCCAACAGACCGGCGGCAATCAGACCAGCGGGGTGAGCCATGTCAATCATCAGCAGAGCGCCTACCTTGTCGGCAATCTCACGCATACGCTTGTAGTCCCACTCGCGGCTGTAGGCTGAGCCACCGCCGATAATCAGCTTTGGCTTGTTCTCGATAGCCAGACGCTCCATTTCGTCGTAATCGACGCGACCGGTTTCCTTATTCAGGTTATAGCCTACAGGCTTGTACAGAATACCACTTGTGTTCACCAGCGAACCGTGAGAGAGGTGGCCGCCGTGATCCAGATTCAGACCCATGAAGCAGTCGCCGGGCTTCAATACAGCCAGCAGCACGGCAGCATTAGCCTGTGCACCAGAGTGGGGCTGAACGTTGGCATACTCGGCACCGAACAGTTGGCATACGCGGTCGATGGCCAGCTGCTCCACCTTGTCCACTACCTGGCAACCACCATAGTAACGGTGTCCAGGATAACCCTCGGCATATTTGTTGGTCAGGTAGCTACCCATAGCTTCCATGACCTCGTCACTTACAAAGTTCTCACTGGCAATGAGCTCAATGCCCTTCAACTGGCGCTGGTGCTCTTGCTCAATCAACTCAAAAATCTGATTGTCTCTTTCCATTGTTTGTTTATTGTGTTATAAAAAAGTATCTCTTTTGGCTTGCAAAGATACGAATAAACGAGCGAAATGCAAAATAAATCGCCATTTATTTTCATTTATTTACGCTCTTTCACTTTCGCGTATCACCAATTCCCTTGGCAATGTAATCACCTTCAGACGTTCGTACCAGATGCGATTGGAGCCTGCGAATCGCTTCTGAGTATGGCTGCTGATGATGTAATAGCTGGCCGTATATTCGTCCATCATGTCCAGAAAAACCTTCTTGATACGCGAACATTTCTCGTTGATGGCATTGTCCAGCGGGTTTACCAAATGGTCAAGGCTCTCTTCCAGTTTCTTACTGTCAATGTTGGGAGCAACTCTGAGGTAATAATCCTTTAGCTCCTGACGATATTTGCTCAGAAACTTGAACTCAATACCCTCCGGATGAGTTAAGAACAACAGGTACACAGCCTTATGTACGGGCTGCAACTCTACCTCCCTGTGATAATCCTCCAAGATGAAACGATAGTCCTTCGTAATCACCAAACGCGACAGGCGCCCCTTGGCTGCTTCGAGTCTCAGCAGCTCCAGCAAAGGCACACCAAGGGCTTTCAGCAGAAGGTCTGTCCGACCCTCAGCCTGAAGCTGTGAAGCTAACTGTTTGAGCTCCAAAGCTACTTCCTCTGGTGTCTGTCCGTTGGTCATTCCGTCACTTCCCACATCTTCTTTTTGAGCCAACCCTTCAGCCTGTCAAGCGTACTGTTGGGCTCTTCTTTAGTAATACTTTCGTCGTTGTTTGTAAGTTCCTGGGTTTCTGCTGGTTCTGGTTCTTCTGCTTCTTCCACTATGAAGGTGGGTTCTGGTGCTGGTTCAGGCTTCTTTCCTCCGTTGTTTGCAGGTGGGTAAAGCTGGTTCATCAGTTCCTCGAAGTAGGCATCGTCGTGCGTCTCGCAGTCATTATGACGAGCTACGTCGTTGTTCATGTCGGCAGCCAGAATAATCACCTTCGCATCCTCGCCCAGCGTCTCGTCGGTCGATGTGCCCCATATCACCTCAATGTCAGGGTCGAGTTGGTCGAAAAACTCTGAGATTTCCTGCATCTCAGGAATCAGTATAGGGGCTTCGTCGCTGGCATATATATTAAATAGGATACGCTTGGCTTGGCTGATGTCGCTGCCATAGAGTAGGGGAGAGTCCAGGGCGTCCAGTATAGCTCGCTCTACACGATGGTCACCACTTGCCCTACCTATCGCCATGATGGCACCACCGCCATTGCGCATAGTCGTTTCCACGTCACGGAAGTCCAGATTGATGTTGCCAGCCGAACTGATAGTAATCAGCTCAGAGATGCCCTTCACGGCATTCTTCAGCACATTGTCCGCCTCAGCCAGTGCGTCCTTGAACGACATCCTGGTGTTGCTATACACGTCGCACAACTTTTCGTTGTTCACGATGAGCATAGCATCCACATTCTTGCTCAGTTCCTCTACGCCTTTCAAAGCCTTGACAATCTTCCTGCGATGTTCGAAATAGAACGGAATGGTCACTACACCGATTGTCAGCAGACCACGCTCCTTGGCTATCCGTGCCACTACTGGTGCCGCACCAGTACCCGTACCACCGCCCATTGTTGCCGTCACAAACACCATCTTCGTCTGGGGTTCTATCAGCCGTTCTATCATGTCCACGCTGCTTTCCGCCTCAGAGCGCCCGATTTCAGGACGTCCTCCTGCACCAAGACCTTCGCCTAACTGCAGTTTTACGGGCACTGGCGAGTGTTTCAACGATGCACTATCCGTATTGCATACGGCAAATGCTACACCCTGGATTCCCTCGTTGCGCATCCTGCTGACGGCATTACAGCCACCACCCCCTACGCCTATCACCTGGATGATATTCTGCATCAAGTCCTCAACGGGACCAAAGTTCAACAAATCGCTCTTTTCTTCCATATCGTGTCGTTTTATGGTGCAAAGGTACAAAATAAAATTGAATTCCGCAACATTTGCCTTCTTCGCAAGCCTTGCGGCCGTCACCTTACGGGCTGAACGGCGGAGAACTACGGGCTGAACGGCCGAGAGCAGGGAGGTGTCAGGCCGACAGCAGGGAGGGAGTCGACGAAGTGCCAAGCAGGTGTTAAACTCTGACTTTAGTGACGGTAAACTCTGACTTTAGTGACGGTAAACTTGGAGTTTAGTGGCGGTAAACTCGATCAGCAGGAAGTAAGCACGCAACCAACGGGAAGTAAGCAGGCGGTCATCAAGAAGTAAGCAGCCAGTCTTCAAGAAGCAAGCTGCCGATCCTCAAGAAGCTGTGCTTTACCTCGAAAATAAAGAGAAAAACGTCATTTCTCTTCGTTTAATCGAAATTTTACACTATCTTTGCACCACTTATGGATGACAGGCAGTATCTTTTGAGTCTGATTCGCGAGGGCGAGCACCAGCAGCAGGACTTCAAGTACCGTGTGGCTGATGCTTGTAAGTTGGCCAAGTCGGTGTCGGCCTTTGCCAACACTGACGGCGGGCGCCTGCTCATTGGCGTTCGCGACGACGGTCATCTGTCGGGTGTCCGCAGCGAAGAGGAGATTTACATGATGCATCAGGCTGCCTACAAATTCTGCAAGCCCGAAGCGAGCATCAAGTTCGATACTTACCATGTGGACAAGCGTACCATTGTAGTCGCCACTGTTCCGCCTTCCGGCAAACGTCCCATCTGTGCGCTGGATGAAGAGGGGCACAAGCGTGCCTATGTTCGCATAGATGACGAGAACATCGTGGCATCGCCCATTCATCTTGCACTCTGGCATGAGTCGCAGAAGCAGCAGGGTGCCATGATTACCTATGACGATGACATCCGCCAGTTGCTGGACGCCATTGAAGGCCAACTGCCACTGAACCGCATTGTCCGCCTCTCACGTCTGCCACGCCATAAGGTCATCGCCCTGCTGGCTCGTCTCATCCGCTTCGGCAATGTGCGCTGTGAATACATCAACCAGCAGTTCCTATTCTCTTTGGCCTGAAGACTGAGGGGAAATTTGGAAGTTTTTGGGCAAATGGCAACGTTTTATAAAAATAAAGTTGTAACTTTGCAAGCAGTAAGCTACAAAAACAAATGAAAAAAAGATGGAAGGTTATAGCGTAAAGGAATATGGACAGGCGGTGAAGCGCTATGTTCAAACGATGGATTTGAAAGACGATGAGGCGTTGATAGCTGAATATCAGCGCAGGCACAGTCGTGAGGAATCGTGGAAGGAGATTCGGGACGGTATCCGCCAAGTGGGAATACTGGACATGCAAATATTCATTCTGGGCACGCGACTGGTGATGATCGTGGAGACACCGCTGGACTTTGACTGGGACTCGGCAATGGCGCGTCTGGCCACACTACCGCGTCAGCAGGAGTGGGAGGACTATATGGCGATGTTCCAGCAGTGCCGCCCTGGTGCCACGAGCAACGAAAAGTGGCAGGAGATGCACCGCATGTTCTACTTGTATGAATAATTCATAAGAATAAAGATAAAAAGACCGAATATGATGCGTAAGATTATTGTGACTGTGGCTCCTGTCTGCCACGTGGGCAAGGAGATTCCTGCCGAGTGTAAGAATCCGTTGACACCTGAGGAGATAGCGGAAGACACCATCAACTGTTATAAGGCGGGGGCCTGTGAGGTTCACCTGCACACGCGCGACCTGCAGGGCAATCCGACGTTCGAACTGGACGTGTTCCGTCAGACCATCGGACTTATTCGCAAGGAGACCGACATGATAGTACAGGGTTCTACGGGCGGACTCTCGACGTTGACACTGGCTGAACGCTGTGTGTCGCTGGATGTGCCTGAGGTGGAGGTGGCATCGCTGAATATGGGCAGTGTGAACTTTGGCGAAACGGTATATATCAACACTATGCCTGACCTACGCTATTGGGCAAAGCGGCTGGACGAGACGAATACGGTGCCTGAGATGGAGCTGTTCGACCTGAGTCATGTGGAGTGTGCCACGAGGTTGGCCGACGAGGGTGTCATCCATCGCCCCCTGCACTATAACTTCTGCGTAGGGCCGGGCAACTCGAGTAATCTCTCGGCCACAGGTCGTAATCTGGCCATGCTCTGCTCGCTCATGGAACCAGACTGTTCGTGGGGTGTCACCCACGACAGCATGAAGGACTTCTCTATTCTGGCTTGTGCCATTGGCATGGGTGCCTCCGCTGTCCGCGTGGGTTTCGAGGACAGCTTCTATTATGCTCCTGGCAAGCGTGCGCACACGAATGCCGAACTGGTGGAAAAACTGGTGGCGCTTATCCGCATGATGGGTTGCGAACCTGCTACGCCTGATGAAGCACGCGCCATGCAACATATTAAGAAGTAAGATGTAAGATGTAAGATGGTTGATGTGATATGGAAGATGGTTGTCCTTGACGACGACCCTACGGGCATTCAGACCGTTCATGGTTGTCTGCTCATCACGCAATGGGACGAGGACAGCGTGCGTAAAGGTTTTGAGGACGCTGAGCCTTTCTTCTATATATTAACGAACTCGCGTGCCATGACTCGTGAGGATGCTGAACAGGTGACGCGCGAGGCTATGGAAACGGTCATCAAAGTGAACGAGGACTATGGCTATCGTCTCATTATTGTCAGCAGAAGCGACAGTTGTCTGCGTGGACACTTCCCGCTGGAAACGGACGTCATGCGTTCCTGTCTTGCAAGCCACGGTTATGCCGTGGCCCCCAAAACGCCCTTCTGTCCCGCCTTTATCGAGGCAGGGCGTGTGACCATTGATGGTGTGCATTATATGAAGGACGGCGAGCGACTAATCCCCGTCAGCGAGACGGAGTTTGCGCGCGATAATGTCTTTGCCTATCACACCAGCGTACTCCGCGATTATATTAAAGAAAAAGGTGCTAACCCCGACGATTATATCATCGTCAATGCCCAGGGCTATGACGAGTTGCGCGCCTTTGCCACTACTGTGCTCAACGGTTCTCCCACTGAGTCCATCGTTATCCGAAGCAGCAGTTCGCTGCCTAAAGCCATCAGCGGCATTGCTGATATTGACCTGCTTGACCGCAGCATACTTTCAACTTTCAACTCTCATCGCAACGCCACACTCTCAAAGAGAGAACTGTCAAATCTTGCCCCTGGCTGCTTTATCGTGGGTTCTCACGTCAAGAAAACCACCCAGCAATTGGAACACCTGTTGCAGCAGGAGGGCACATGCGCCATTGAGGTCGATGTGCAACGCATCCTCGACGATGCACCCCTGCTGATGAGTGAGACTATAGATACCATCCGGCAGGTGGCGGATATGGGGTTGACCCCCGTTGTATATACCTCGCGTCAGGAAATACGTCTCGACGATGCTAACCAACGCCAGCACTTAGGCCAGCAGGTCAGCGACTTTCTCGTAGATATCGTCTATCGACTGCCATTCACTCCCGCTTATCTCGTGGGCAAGGGAGGCATTACCTCGCACGACATCCTAACCAAAGGTTTAGGCATCAAGTCGGCGCGCGTCTTGGGTCAGATTATCAACAGCGTGCCTTGCATCATGGCACCACACTTCCCCTACATTATCTTCCCTGGTAATGTGGGCAATGAGCAATCGCTCAGCGAGGTGTATCTGAAATTATCGGTTTCTCAGGGTTGATAAACGCGAAAAGCACCGCGCTCACAATCAGCATGATGGCTATCATGTAGAGGGGTAGGTTGTAGTTGCCGGACTGCTGCACCAGTTCGCCAAACAAGATGCCGCAGCAGAAACCGCCTATGTTGCCTGCGGTGTTCATGGCTCCGCTCAGAGTGCCTGCGTGGCGCTTGCCCAAGTCGATGCACAATGCCCATGCAGAGGGGAGCATCAGGTCGAAGATGCCAAAGCACAGCGACAGGAAGACGAATACTGCCATCTTGCCTGGAATGAAAGCAGCTAGAAACATGCACACCGCTGAGACCGCTAACGATGTGGAACCTAAGGCTTTACGTCCTACCTTGATGCCATAGCGGTTCGTTAACTTATCGGTCAGGTGGCCGCCCGCGATGTTGCCTATCATACTCATGATGAAAGGCACAGCTACTGCATACGTTAGCTCTGTTTTGTCGAAACCACGCCCCAACTCCATGAACGTGGGAAACCACGAGAAAAAGAACCATGAGCCAAAGGCATAGAAGAAGTACATACCGCAAATCAACCAGAACTGCTTGTTGCAGAGGATGTCCTTCCAGATACCTTCCTGCATGCCATGTTTCAACTTCTCCACCTTATGTGTCGGTCCAATCTCTGTGTCGCGATAATACCAATACCATACCACAGCCCAGACGACACCCAAGGCTCCCAAGAGATAAAAGGCTGCACGCCAACCGACCCACATCATCACGGGTATCACCACAAAGGGCGTCAGGGCTCCTCCCATGCGACTTGCTGCCCACACGTAACCCTGCGCCTTGCCCACCTCGCCTTTCTCGAACCAACGGCTGATGACACCCGTTGAACAAGGCGACGAGCCTGCCTCACCGATGCCGAACATAAAGCGGATGACCAACAGCGAAGCCAGTCCACCTGCCAAGCCTGTGAAGGCCGTGAATGCCGACCACCACAGCACGATGGCTGCCAGTATCTTGCGATGCCCGAACCTGTCGCCCAGCGCCCCCATCGGAATCTGCATCAGTCCATAGCTCAGGATGAATGCGCTCTGCACCCATCCCCATGCCGACGGACTAAGATTCAGGTCGTGCATGATGCTCGACCCAGCTACACTGATATTGATTCTGTCCAGGAAAGTCACCATGCCCAGAATCACAAGCATGGCGAGAATCACATTTTTTTTATTCATTGAACGTTGAACAATGAACATTAAAGACCAAGGAACTTGCGCAGTCCTTTCACGCCCAACTCAGGACTACTGAGCACTGGCTTCCCTGTCAGTTCGCTCAGTCGCTGCTCCATGCGTGCCATTGAACCTTGTGCCAACACGAAGGCATCCACCTGACTGGCAATGCGTCCTGCAGCCTCGGCTATCAGTCGGTCGTGCGTCTCACCATCGCCACTCTGTCCGGCAGTGAAAGCACCGTTAGCCAGTCCTTCAACCAACGTCACCGTGCAGCCTGCCTTCTTCGCCTCGTTCTGCAGTAGTCGGCATGTCGGATCCAGCGTGGTGGGCAATGTAGATATCACACCGATGCGGTCGTAGTTGGCCACCGCCTGCGCTGCCATGGGCTGGTCGATGCGGAACACGGGAATACGGGCATACGTATTACCATAGTCAGCGACGTCGCCCACACTCGAACACGTGTTGAACACCACGTCGGCACCTGCGTCCGCAGCAGCGTTGTAGTAAGCCAGCAGTCGGCGCCGTACAGCGGGCGTCACCGCGTTGTTGGCAATCACCTCTTTGATTAATGACGAGTCAGCTATGTGGTTGACGTTCACCTCAGGCAGCAGTTCTGCAAAGGTTTTGGTCAAAGGCTCCACCAAAGCCATGGCTGTGTGTACACAAATTACGTTAATCATAGTTTTTTATTGTTTTAGCAGTTTGTCAGACCAGTTCGACCTTATTAATGTCCTGTTCTTTCTCGCAATAGTGGCAGGTCAGGATGCCGTCAGCCACGTGAAAATGGGTGGCCATAGGCTCGTTGTTGGTGATGCACTTGGGATTGTTGCACTTCACGATGCCCTTGATGACTGCAGGGGTCTCAACGGTTTTCTTTTCGACGACCTCGTAGTCGCGGATGATGTTGAGGATGACTTTCGGGGCGACGACGGAGAGACGGGAAATCTCATCGTCGGTGAAAAATTTGTCAGAAACCTTGATGATGCCTTTCATGCCGACCTTCTGTGAGGGGTAGTTGTTGCCAATGGTAACAGGGGTCTTGAGGTCGAAGAGCCCAAGGAGGTTGGCCACCTGATAGGTCTTGGAGGCAGGTATATGGTCGATGACGGTGCCTTGCTCGATGGCGGCAACTAATCTTTCTTTCTTGTTCATATTTTTTCTCGTTATTACGGAATTACAGCTTTACAGAATGATTGTCTTGTCCTTTCTGACTTCGTCGAGACTGATGCCGAGGACGTCGCAGAAAATGGCTTCGCGGGCGAAGAGACCGTTGCCGGCTTGCTGGATGTAGTAGGCATGGGGGTTGTCGTCAACCTCGTAAGCAATCTCGTTGACACGGGGTAGGGGGTGCAGAATGCGCATATTGGGCTTGGCCAGGCGCAGCATGTCATTATTTAATATGTACACGTTTTTGACGCGCTCGTACTCCATGAGGTCTGAGAAACGTTCCTTCTGGACACGAGTCATGTAGAGGATGTCGGCATCCTGAATGACTTTCTCGTTGAAGGCGGTGTGCTCCTGATACTGGATACCATGTTCCTTGCAGTAGAGCTTGTACTCCTGAGGCATGGCCAACTCCTTAGGAGCCACAAAGTGGAACGTGGGGTTGAAGTGGCGCATGGCCATGATGAGCGAATGGACGGTACGACCGTACTTCAGATCACCAACGAGGTAGATGTTCAGATTCTCGAGCGTACCCTGCGTCTTATAGATGGAGTAGAGATCGAGCATGCACTGGGAGGGATGCTGATGGGCTCCGTCACCGGCATTGACGATGGGGACGTCGGTAACCTCGGAGGCATACTGAGCGGCACCCTCGATGAAGTGGCGCATCACGATGACGTCGGCGTAGTTACTGACCATCAGAATGGTGTCCTTCAGCGTCTCGCCCTTCGTGCCACTGGTAATCTTGGGGTCGGCAAATCCTATCACTCGAGCACCTAAACGGTTGGCTGCCGTCTCAAAAGACAAACGGGTACGGGTGCTAGGCTCAAAAAACAGCGTAGCCACTACCTTGCCCTTCAGCAGTTCGCGGTTGGGGTGTTGCTCAAACTCTTGTGCCATCTCAATCATGTAGAGAATTTTCTCTCTCGTGAGGTCGGCAATCGTCACAAAATCATGCTTTTCCATTGCGTCTATGATTATTTCGACCGCAAAATTACGAAAAGTTGAGTAAAATGCAAAAGGAAAAACCATTTTTCTTTTCATTTTCGAGACGAAGTAAGTTCTCCGGAGGAAAAAATACACATAATTTCTGAATTTTGTGCTATTATTCAAAAGAAATTTGTAATTTTGCACGCAAACAACGAATAAACTGACGTCATGAGAAAGATATTCATATATGTGATGTGGTCGCTGCTTGGCATTTTCGTGCTGGCAACGGGGCTCGCTTTCTATGCTATCAACGAGGGGTGGATAGGCTATATGCCACCCATCGAGGAACTGCAGAATCCTATTAACCGCTATGCTACGCAGGTCATCTCGGCTGATGGCAAGGTGATGGGTACGTGGAACTACAACCGCGAGAATCGTATCATGGTGGACTACACACAACTGGCACCGTCGCTGGTAAAAGCGCTGGTGGCTACCGAGGACGTCCGATTCTACGACCATTCGGGCATCGACTTCATCGCCTTGGGTCGTGCCGTCGTTAAACGTGGCGTGCTGGGACAGAAAAGTGCGGGTGGTGGCTCTACCATTACGCAGCAGTTGGCCAAACAACTCTATTCGGGAACGGCACATAGTGTGATGGAACGCCTGTTGCAAAAGCCGATAGAGTGGGTGATAGCTGTGAAGTTGGAGCGTAACTATACAAAGGACGAAATTATCGCGATGTATCTGAATTACTTCGACTTCCTGCATAATGCTGTGGGTATCAAAACGGCAGCTAATACATATTTCAGCAAGGAACCGAAGGACTTGACGGTGACGGAGTCGGCAGTGCTCATTGGCCTGTGTAAGAACCCCTCGCTCTTCAACCCAGTCCGCTATCCAGAGCGTTCGACGGAGCGCCGTAACGTGGTGCTCCACCAGATGATGAAGGCGGGTTACTTAAGCGATGCAGAGTATGAGAACTATTCGAAAGAACCGCTGAACCTGAATTTCCACGTGGCTGACCATAAGGATGGTATCGCCGTGTATTTCCGTGACTTCCTGCGTCGCTATATGATGGCTAAGAAACCGAATCGCAGTGACTATCCGTCGTGGAACAAGGTGAAATTCCATATCGATTCCATCAATTGGGAGAACGACCCGCTTTATGGCTGGTGTAACAAGAACGTGAAGAAGAATGGTGAACCATATAATGTGTACACGGACGGTCTGAAGGTTTATACCACTATCGACTCGCGTATGCAGGACTATGCCGAGCAGGCTGTGCGCGACCATGTCGTCAAATACTTGCAACCTGCGTTCTTTAAAGAGAAACGTGGACGTAAGACAGGACCTTACTCCAGTCGTATATCGGCAGAACAAGTGCACAGTATCCTGATGCGCTCTGTACGACAGTGTGATCGCTATCGTGCCATGAAAGCGGCAGGTAAATCGGAGGACGAGATTATGAAGTCATTCAATACCAAGACGGGAATGACGGTGTTCTCATATAGTAGAGGTGAGATTGATACCATCATGACACCGATGGATTCAATCAAATATTATAAGACGTTCCTGCGTTGCGGATTTATGAGTATGTGTCCGCAGAACGGACATGTGAAAGCATATGTCGGTGGACCGGACTTCATACACTTTGCCTACGATATGGCTATGGAGGGACGTCGACAGGTGGGTTCTACTATCAAACCATTCCTCTATTCGCTGGCTATGGAAAATGGTTTCTCACCGTGTGATCTGGCACCTAACGTGCAACAGACATATATGGTGGGCGGACAGGCGTGGACACCAAGAAACGGCAGCAAGGCACGCTATGGTGAAATGGTAACGCTGAAGTGGGGACTGCAACAGTCGAATAACTGGATATCTGCCTATCTGATGAGTAAACTGAACCCGCAGGCCTTTGTGACGCTATTGCACGAGTATGGCATCCGCAATCCGGAGATTCATCCGTCAATGGCACTTTGTCTTGGGCCTTGCGAGATTACCGTGGGCGAGATGGTTAGCGCCTATACGGCATTCGTCAATCATGGCATTCGTGCTGCCCATCAGTTTGTGACGAAGATTGAGGATAACGAGGGTAACGTCATCGCACAGTTCCAGCCACGCATGAACGAGGTTATCAGTGAGGAGAGTGCCCATAAGATGATATACATGCTGAAAGCTGTGGTCGATGGCGGTACGGGTAGTCGCCTGCGCTTCAAGTACAACCTGAAAGGCGATATTGCTGGTAAGACGGGTACGACGAATAATAATAGTGACGCATGGTTTATGGGCATCACGCCGACTCTGGTCAGTGGTATGTGGGTAGGTGGTGACGACCGAGATATCCATTTCGACTCGATGGTTTGGGGACAGGGTGCTGCAATGGCATTGCCCATCTTTGCCCTATATATGCAGAGGGTGTATAAGGATAAACGACTTGGTTACAACGATCAGGCGAAGTTCGACTTACCAGTTGGATATAATCCATGCGAAATGGATGACTCAGGGCTCTCCGATATGGATGACGAATCGATAGAAGATGTGTTTGAATAACATCCTCTATATTTAATATAATAAGGTGAAAGGTTTTCGTATTGTAAAGTAATGCGAAAACTTTTCGTTTTTCGCGAAAAAAGTTCTTAAAATATTTGCGAGTATGAAAAATTGTTCGTACCTTTGCATCCGCTTTCGTGCTAAAAATAGCGTTGAGGCACTGAAAAGAAGAGTTCTTTGAAAAGATTTACATAAAACAGAGAAGTAGTAGTACAAGAAGCGAGTACTTATTTATATAATATGTACTTGGGTAATTGAACGAACCGTCAATTAATTCTTTTTTAAACTACCGGATGAGCGTTCTGGGACAGAGACAATGTCGATTGAAGAATATACAAGGTTCCTAGGAGCGAGTGAGATGACAAGCTTGCTTGATTATTTCCGAGCGACGACGGAAGCTGTAAATTTTTTCTTTCGGAGAAATAAAAAATTT
>JAEEGG010002908.1_pt1 | contig 43508 bp, 22 predicted proteins | sample 9134161 | NCBI WGS metagenome assembly JAEEGG01 (sample SAMN16246543, study PRJNA631951) | gut metagenome | biome: gut microbiome; feature: rumen; material: CR-attached | host: Bos | place: Iran: Karaj | collected 2018-10 | reverse complement strand
CCTCGCCGAAGAAATCTACCAGATTCTCGTTCGCGAAGTCGATGCCAACGCTCCGGTGAGCGTGCACCTCTGCGAATTCCCGAGCGCCGACAAGTCCCTCATGGACGAAAAGCTCGTGGAACGCATCTCCATGGTGCGTGGCATGGTTGAAATGGGCCGCGTGATTCGTGCAACGAACAACGTAAAGAACCGTATGCCGATTGCTAGCATGACGGTCGTTGCTCACGGTAACGAAGAAAAGAACGTTGCTGAAACGATGAAGGACTTGATTCTCGAAGAACTCAACGTTCGCGAAATGAAGTTCCTCGAAGACGAAACCAAGCTTGTGAAGCTCTCTGCAAAGCCGAACTTCCTCGCTATCAAGGCGAAGGGTCCGGATTACGCGAAGAACATGAAGGTGATTTCCGCTAAGCTCAACAGCCTCACGGTTGATGAAATCAAGGCTCTCCAGGCTGGCGAAACCATCAAGTTCGACTTCGGTGAAGTCGGTGCTGACTGCTTGATGCTCAACCGCATCGTGGCCGACGGCATGGCCGTGGAAGCCAACCAGCACTTCACCGTGGCTCTGGATTTGAAGATTACGGACGAACTCCGCCGCGCCTGCGTGGCCCGCGAACTCGTGAACCGCATCCAGAACCGCCGTAAGGACCAGAACTACGCCATCACCGACAAGATCGAAGTGACGCTGTTCTCTGCAAGCGACGTATTCAAGCAAGCTGTCGCGGAGAACGAAGCTTACATTGCCGGCGAGACGCAAGCAGTCGCTATCAAGTGGGCTGCTGCCGCCGATAGCCTCGAAGCCAACGACGCTGACGGCGAAGCGTTCAGCTTCACGACGGTCCGCGCTTAGTGTCGTCCTGAGCGGAGAGGCATAGCCTCGAAGTCGAAGGATCCTAACCCGAAAATTTAGACCGCAGCTCACCGCTGCGGCCTTTTTTATTCCAACTTGGAGTATTGTGCCGGAAATCACAGATTAAGAGCAAGAATTTACATAAAAAAGGCGATTTTTGCATTATTTCGCCGTTTTTGTAAAAATTTTGAGCGTTTTGTAAAAAAATATGTTATTTTATGAAATGGCTGTCGAAAACGTTCCGGTTCGGACGTATTTGACACTTTGTTCTATTTTTGATTTGAAGTTGTGTGAGGTTTTTTATGGTATTTGCAAAGCTCGTTAGTCGCGGTGCAAAGTCCGGTTATACCCTAGTCGAAGTCCTGGTGGTTGTCTCCATTATAGGCATTCTCTCGGCAATGGGCGTGGCTGGCCTGCAGCGAGCTGTTGCTAATGCCCGCATTAAGGATTCCGCTATTAATACGGCTGCGTTTATTGAACGAGTGGCAAATTTATCGACTCAGCGTAATGAGGTTCTGTGCTTAAGAGTGGATCCACATAATGATCAAACGCTTATCGTTGTACGCGATAATGATACTAATTGCCAAAATCCAAATGATGGTATCATTGCCTCGTATTCAATTGAATCGCCTTGTCGATTTGTTGATTTTACAACTTGTGGAGCCATTGAAGTAGACTGGTTCAGTTCAAAGACGAATTATTCGGAAAAAACAGCATTTAGACCCCGTATTGGCCTTGCTGCAACTCCTCCTCATGGGGGAATTTGTATCCAGCACGGTACCGACGATATTTATGGCGCTGTTGCCAAGGAAAAAACGCTCAATCGCGTAAAGCCCATGTGGAAAGTTGGAAGCGCTTCGGGTGGATCCGGTTGGTCTGGGTGGACCGAATTATAGTAGGTGGTGTTATGGTGAAGATGAGCAAACATTTATGGGGCCTATGTTGCCCATGTCGTAAGCAGGGCTTCGGTATTGTTGAAGCGTTGGTAGCTGCCGCTGTACTTGGCTTTTTGTACATGGCTCTTCTTAACCTACAAAATGGAAACCGAGAGGCTCTCCTTCGTATTCGCGGCCGTGATGGTGCTACTGAAGTTGCCCAGAATATTATTGACTCTTTGGGGGCTCTTGGAATTGCGAGCCTTTCGGACGATAAATTGAAAAATGCAGAAGGAAATGTGGAACATACCAAGCTGTTGCCTCCTATAACTCGCATTTGGGAAGGTCAACCTGGTGCTGTGACTAATAAGATGACTGTCGTTTACGCTGCAGAAGTGACTGTGTCGCCTGATGCCGACTATATGGCGTCGACTCCGTCTCTGTATGAAACCTCTAAGCATGTGTATGCGAAACGACTTGATGTCAAGGTAAAATGGTGCTTTAAATGTCCTAATAGCCAGGATACATCGACGTTTAATCAGTCCATCACGGTTTCGGGGGTAATCCGATGAAAAAATCTGGTTTTACTCTTATGGAACTCCTTGTCTACATGGCGATTGTAGGCATTGTTGTCGTTATTGCAGGTGAGGCTTTCAGCAATTCTACCAAGTTCCGCATTCGTACCGATAACATGATCCGTGCGACGCAAGAAGCCGAGAATGTGGGTATGCTGTTCAAAACCGATGTGGAACAGCTGGGTTCGAAAAGCGCTAAGGAATCAGGTGCTGCGGGCAGCGGTACTCCTTTTGGTGATAATTTTGGAATCGTGCACGAAAATGTGTACATGGATCCGGATAATGAGGATTATTCTTCGTTCTTGCTTTCTACGATAGGAGCTTATAGTGACTTGACCTTCCGTCGGTTGCGCTATGATGCGAATGGTTACTATGCCGCTACCGAAGAAATTCATTGGTATGTCGAAAATAAATCTCTAAAACGTACCTGTAAGTTCTTGAGTAAGGGTACGGGCTATGCTCGTCCTGCGGATGATCCCTGTGCCGACGTGAACGGAACGCCGAGTGCCATTGAAATGGCGACAGGTGTGGATTCCTTTGTGGTGGTTCCTGCAACTCCAAGTTCGGTGGATTCGATGGTGCAAGTCTTCCCTCCTGATAGAGAAGAAAAATTCAGATTGGTGTCTCGTTCTAATGAGGGCGATTATGTAGCTCTGATTGCTACGAATTCGGCGGGTGATGCGAACAAGGGTGGGACTACGGCAGTTCTTTCCCGGTTCTATTCCAATTTTGATAATACGAACGAGGATATTCGAGATCCAAACTCTCGAAAATTCAACCAGGTCTTTGCCATTAAAGATGAGTTGACTCCTGGCGAAGCGAATTGGAAAAACCTGTGCTCGCAGTATGGACGTATTGTTTTGGAACCGCAACAGGAATATGAAATTTCTTTCAAGGTTGCATATCCAGGAACGACGCAAGATCGAAGCTTGCTTTTTGTTCCAGGAAAGGACCATATGTCGGTTGGTTTCCGAAATATTGCCACGGGTAAAAAACCTGAAAAGGGTTCCGGAGATAATAAGGTGACTTTGGTGGACGATTTTATGTTCACTCCACCGCTTACGGCTAATGGCGCGGGAACGAGAACTTTACGATTCCGAGTGCAAGAAACGGTTTCGAATGTGTGCTTGGCGTTTACGTTTGCCTGTTATTCGCCTTTGGTGTCACAAGGTTCCGTGACGATTAAAGATTTGACACTCAAAAAGGTTGCTAGTTCGGATTATACATTTCCTGATGTGGCTTTTGATGCCGAAGCCAATAAAACCGAAAAGAAGAATATAAAAGCCCTCAAACTGCGGTTGCGAGTGAGCAGGGGCGCGAAAAATGGTGGAAAGGGCGAAACGGGTGATGTTTCTGTGATTGTTCCTATTCCTAGCAATGGTCCGAGAGATTAAGGCAAGGAGATTCCTATGCAGATGAATTTTAAATTGAATAAAGCCGGTGTGTCCTTAATCGCCGTGCTTTTGTTTATGCTGATAGCGACCATTGCCGCAACAGCGACTTGGAAATGGATTACCAGTGAAGGTTTTTCTAGTACAAGCCGTATGCTAAAACGCGAGGCTTACCAGAGTTCCATAGCAGGTATCGAAAATGCGCGTGCGTGGATGACCTATCACCCCAATGATGTGGGCGCCTTGATTCGGCAATATCTTGATGGAAACCGTCAGCCTGTTAATCTAGATAACCAATTGCGCAGTTTGCAGCGTGATGGACAGGAATATAATGTGTGGCTGACGGGTGTTAATGTTGAAGGATCCTCTTACAAGTTGAAGGTCTATTCGGCAGGCAAAGCCCGTGGCAGTGCAAAACACAATGAAGTAGCCATCTTTAACGTAGATGGCTTGTACCGTGTTCAAATTCCGCAAGAACAAATTGCTCACAAGACGGATTTTGACTATAACTATTTCGGTGGATCGACTTCTAACCATGGCGATGTGTTTGCTCGATCCATGTTGATTAATGGTGATCTGTTGGATGGTAACCCGGCTAGCATTGACAGTAACCTTGTTGTGACGGGTAACTTTAAGGTAAGCGGTAATTCTATTGCCGTTCATGGAACTGCTTGCGTTGGCGGCTATTTGGATGCCGACAACGGTTTGGTGGGTAATAACTTCTATGTGGAAGGCGACCTTAAAAATTTGAAGATTCGTCCGTTGACAGCTAAAAAGGGTAGCGAGACAATCAACTTGGGAAATAAAATTTATGGAAGTCTCTTTGTCAATGGAAATATTACTGCTGCCAACGGAAATCAGGTCATTGACGGAAACCTGACTTTGCGTGGTAAATGGACGACGAACATGACCGGTTATGATGCTGGTGTAAAAGGTGATTTGTGTGTAGAAACTGAGAATGGACAAATCTATTTCCCGAGCCAGAATCGTGAATTCAAAGCAGAAGGCAATGTGTGGATGGAATCGGATTATCCGATGTGGACTGGAACGGACAATTTTGATAAGTATAAAAGAATTGTGCTGGGCAAGAAGGGTAAAGACGTTTATGTAAAAACGGGACACCCCGGGAGCGATTATGTGGCGTTGAGAGCTGCCAATACCTTTGTCGAACAAGGTGGTAAGTATTTTGGCTGGGCGGCAGATGAACCGACTCGTAACTCATTCCAATGGGGAAGATATGCTATTGGGACTGCTGCACGACAAAATGAAACTTATAGTGATGTCTTTAAAAATAGACCTGGTGTGGATGGCGGACCCGTAGCAGGGCCGATAGGACCTTTTGGTGGACCTGCAGGTGGCGGGCAGAAAGAAGGCATTCATTATCTTTACAACTGGCCCTCTTCAACAGATCTAGTGAAACTTGATGCGTTTAATGATACGGAATGGAACAAGGAACTGCTTGTTTATAAGTTGAATGACGAACGCTTTTGGAATCCTAGCCAGCCGAATTCCTACAAGTCTATTAATTTCACGGGAAATCAGATTACAGGATCTCCTTATTGTAGAATGCCGGGAAATTACAACATGTTCGGCATGTTTGGTGCTCCTGTAGGCATGAAGGAAAAGGCTCGTCCCTCTTGTGATGTGACCCCATGGTTTAAGGTCGATGGTACTTTTAAGACTCCGTTCCCCGGAACCAAACCTTCAGATTTGACTTGTGCCCAGTCTGTCAAGGCTCATTGCGATAGTCTTTGGGAAGAACCGCCTAGTGGTGGATGCGGTACTGCAAAGTATCTTGTTCCGGACGCACTTAAGACAGGTATTAGCTATTTCGAAAGCTATGCGACAAAGTCTCCGAATGCCACTTGTTCTCAGCTTGTTAATGCGAATAAAAATAATTTCAATTTCAGCAATTTCAATAGTTGCTATGAGTTGGCTAAGACTCACGATGCTACTGCTGAGCCGGAAAATAAGATTTTGTACAACGATTATCTTGTTATCAAGGTGACCAACAATAATATCTTCACCTCTTCTCAAGGCACGCTGTCTGGAAAGTTTATTTTCATCTTTGAAAATGACTTGAAAGAAATGATGAAGCTCCCTGCCACATCGGCGGGTTCCTATGTGTTCATGTACTTCAAGGACGGCTTGAGTGGAACGATTTTGCCGATGGATAATTCCGAAGGCTTGGAATTCAATTACTTCATCTATACTAAGAACGATATCTCGAATGCGCTGTTTAACCAGACGGTGTTGAAGGGGTCCATCTATGCTGCCGTTGAAGATGAAGCTTCTGGTGAAAAGGTCTGTGCCAAGGTCGATGAACTGACCTTTAATAAGGGCATGGAATACAATCAGGATCTGGTGTCGGATTTGACGAACGCCCGTATTATTTGTAACAACGATGGTGGCGTTTGCGGCGGTGTGAATGGGGTGAATATTCATGAAGACGAAGAAGAGGAAGAAAATGCCATTGATGGAGAAAATGGCAGAGACCGTTACTTTATTTCGATGGCGTCGCAGCTGGGCGTGACGATTGATTCCCGTTACGAAGCGGAAGAAAAACCTCCACAGTTGAGCCCTGCAGATACCTTGAAGAAGTCCTACATTGTGGTGCCCCGTATAATTTACCTTCCCTCGGACCCGTATGGTAAATTGGAAGATTACTACAATGTTTTGGCTCTTAATGGGTCTGCGGTAAAGAAGGAAGATGTTGTGAACTTGGTGAACTGCTCGGGTGGTTTGCCGACAACGGGTAGTCTATTCCAGGGCGCTGCTCTCACGCAGGGTATTTATAAATGTACCGCAAGGCCGGCTAATGAAGAAGAATTGCCTTTCTGGGTCGTGGTGGGTAGATCCCAACGAGGCGATGGCGATATCAGTTTCCAGGACCCGACTCAAAAGTTGGGGGCTATATCGACTGTTCCTGTAAATGTGCTGGTTAGTCCTCATTCGAGCGAGTTGACAGTCACGGTTAATTGTCCTGAAGTGCCTAATTCGGCTTGGTCTTATCTCAAGAATACATCGCCGTATTATAAGGCTGATTTAAGCTCTGGTACGAATTGTGTATTTAAGTTCCCTGTAAGTTCGAGTGATGAAGTGTTCACATTGTTTAATGTATCCACAGAAAATGCGACTACAGGTACACTGACGTTTACCCTTTTGCCGGGAGACGGGTTTACTCTGAAGAGCCCCTATTATACGGTGCTGAATGTGTCCTCGACAGTGACCATCAATCGTGCTGATGTGAATGGCATAAATGAAATCATTACTTATTGCGAAAATCATTCTGAAGCCAAATGCCCGTGTGCGGCATCAACGTGTACGGCGGCCGAAATTAGTGCTTGGCCGGATTGCGACTATACTGGAAACTGGGTGGAACCCCAATCCGCAGGAATGGTGGTTGTCACGAATGAAGTGAATGAATCTTGGTCGGTGCCTGTTGGCGGAGAAGGTGAAATTAGGCTGGCTCCACGATCGGATAAGTGCGTTGTTGTCATTCCGGAAGGTAATGACAATAAGCTCGACCGTGCAACACTTGCTGCGGAGGCCGGTGAAAGCGGTTCTCAAAGTTATACGCTGCGTGCTTCGGCAAAGGCTAAATATCGTAGCGTTAAGATTGCTTTCGTGGGCGATATTACCGGAACGCCTCGGGTTGATTATGTTGCTGGCACCCGTGCGGACGCGTGCGTTTATAATTCGGCTTCTCCGACAGGGGCAACAGACGAAATTAAGCATATTTGCACGGTATCGGTGTTTGATAATGAACAAATCCAATTAAGTGTAAATAAAAATTTGGCGGGTAACGAAAACTTCAGTTATTGGCAGTGTTCTGGAATCAGCTGTCCGACTACAAATACGATAGGCTCGGCAGAGTATGACAGCTTTGCTTTGAAGGATGATGCGACTATAGTTTATGTCCATTTTGGCGAGGTAGACGATCATTGCTTTGTAGATGAATTCAAGGGCAATAACCTGACTTGTAATTCTGAAAATGAAGAATTGTGCGTTGACACCTGCGCTTCGATTGGTCATACGTGTGAAAGTGCCGAAAATGGTGACTTTGTAAATGCGAAATGGCATTTGCTGGATGGTAGTTTAGGTGATGTGGAAGTGTATGCGGGTCATATTTCTATCAAGAACGAGAGAAATAAGACTCGTGGCAAAAACAACAAGTATCCGGGGGTCAAGGTCATCAATACTGTAGATGCAGGACGTACTGGTATTCTTAAGGCGTTATTCCGTATGCCTCAGGCGACAACGAGTTATGGCAAGAACTCTGACAATATCGCTAATTCTGGGTTTATGTTGCGGTCAAACGACAATGGCTCTGAATACATGATGTTGAATATGTATGTCAATACCAGTGGTTATTTGGAAACGCAACTTTGCTCTTATGGTATTTGCCATACAGGTGAACTTAAGAAAAACGGTAGCCCGATATCTGTGTCGACCGCTAGCATGGTCATGATGACTGCGGTGCTGACAGATACAAATTTGACGATATCTGCATTTACCGGAAGGAATTACTATGGTGCGCCTGATGAGTATACATATACGTATGCATTCTCGACACAAAGTTATAATGATATGGAACATAATCGCGTAGGGTATATGCTTGCCGATCCGAATTTCAAACTTTACGGCATTGGCTGGGAAAGCTTTGATTACAATTCGAAATGCTGGAATTCTTTCTCGGTCAAGTGCTCGTTTGCGGCTAAGTCTCAGAATGGGGTGATCGAATTTGGCAAGGATGTTGTTCCTTGGGTGGGCCATTCTGGTTGGTTTGATTCTAAGAATTGTACTCCGTATTATTACTACTATAACGGTAACGATGTACTTTGTGGCAATGCCGGTGTAGATGGAATTGAGTGCAGTACGTATAATTTCCAGCCCATTAATAGCAAAGGCGAGGGCGGCATGCATGGCTATGGAAACGATATAAAAACAGCTAAAGCTGCTCTGAAATGTACGGATGCAACTCATGAAGAAGAAATGTGGATTTCGTCAACGTTGGGTGAACATTCTAGGGCACATTGCGGCATTTTCTGGACGGGCTCGTTTACCGCATGTTCGGCACACATCCCGAAATTGCTTCCTACAGGCAATGATCCGATTGTATTACAAGCCGATGAATTTAAAGAAACACTCGTCATACAAGGTGATCGATATAATATGCGTGGATCTGTTCTGAATGTCGAACTCGACAATCCTGACCACAATGAAGTTGAAATTGTATTGGTCAGTAAACATGATTATAATGAAGAGGGTTATTTTTGGGGCGATAAAAATACCGAGGGAATCTATTTGAGCCGGTCGGTAAAAATGAATGGCAATAGGGCTTCGTTTGATGTGCTTACGGAATTGGCCGAAGGTGCCGAGGGTTTCGATCCTGAAAATATTCGTAGCATTATATTGAAAAACCATGGAACGACGCCGGTAAGAGTGATTCTTGTTTCGGCTAGCTGCAAGAGTGTGGTTGATGTTATCAATTGCAAGGCTGTGTATGAAAAAGATTCGGCGGCGTGGATAGTTACAGCTAATATCGGTAATATGTCCCATGTTGGATCAATTGTAACTAGTATGTCGGGCGGATCTACAATGACTAAAGAATGTAGTGAAACTGGCGCTAACTGCACAAAGGATGAAGTAGCGGGTGTAGCAAGATTTAAATTGACCGATACTCCTTATGAACATCCTGGTGCACAATATCACTTTACTGTTACGGCCACTTCGACAGAGAACGTGAGCTATGAAAAAGAATGTTCTGTGGAACCGGAGACGATTCCTTCGGTGACTAGAGAATGTAAGGTGAATAAGAGTGTCGTACAGCAGGGTGAAGGATATCCGCAATTCCAGGTAAGTGTCAATGGCTGCCCCAGTAGTGGATGTGGCTATGATATCTTGTTTGGTACAGAGACTCTTACATATGGATCAATTACTGATGTGGCAGGTGCTAAGACGACAAAACCGGGAAATACAACGACAAATCAAGCCAATGTGGGGTCTTATTCCTATACGGTCCGGTCCACTGATGATCTTTTTGAATCTTGTACGGCGACATTCAGTGTGGTCGAAAAAAATAACAACACGAATCCCGTTGCGACAACGTGCTCTATAGAAAATAGCACGTCGCTTCAAGCAGGAGAACAAGGCCGATTTACGTTCGCTGTTGCGGGCAATAGCCAGGGAACAAATATCGTTAACCGCAACTATCGCCTGGTTCATGGTACGTCGGTTCTTGCAACGGGTAATACCGGATCAAACGCTTCGCAGACAGCTACATTTACCGTTCCTGCTGGTGGTGGTAATGTGAATCTTGAAATATGGGATGGTACCGAATATAAGAATTCTTGTACGGCAACGTTGACGGTTTCTGATTTGTCTGTAGATTGCGGTGTTTCTAGAAATACATGGAGCGCGACTACGGGAGGAACTTTCTATACGTCAGATAATCTCTATTTCATGGCAAAGAATAATGCCAATATTGCGGGAACCGTAAGCGTCACTGTTTTGGATGAAAATGATAATAGTTCGACAGGAACGATTTCGAATTATAGCCAATGGTCCAGTGTTAAAAATTTAGGAACGCTTTCTGCTGGAACCCATACATATACAATTAAGTATGGCGATGAAGAGGTTTGCTCGGACGAAATTACGGTTGTTGCCGAAGGTGCTGACGTGACTGCGACTTGTGCTTTTAAAAATAATGATGCTGTAGTAACGACAGCGTCGTCGGGTTATCCATACCTCTATTTTGCTATGACAAATATCAGGGGAAGTGGTGAATATGCGTCGAATAAATCGTTCGTCTTGAAACAAGATGGCTCGGAAGTAGCAACCTTTACTGGTGATGTCGGTAATGCGCAAAGTCCTGGAACGGCAGGAATTTCGAATTTTGCTGCTCCGACTACGGGTGGTGACCATGTATATACCGTAGAATATGGTGGAAATCAGATATGCAGCACGACATTGACGGTGGAGCAAGCTCTAACTTGTGCTACGTCCAGCGATAATCCTGTTGCCGGAAATAATTTTGACTTTACGGTGTCGGCTGGGGATGGTGGCAATTGTTGGAGCTGCACCATGTATAATGATGATGTTTCTGAATCGAATTGGGCTTTGCAAAATGGTGTTACGAGTAAAAAGTGGACTTTGGCGTCAACGGGTAATGCTCAACGTCTAAGGGCAACCTGTACTTGTGACCAAAATCTGACCGAATGCTCAAAATGGATTAATTTTACTTCGGCAGCACCAAATGTTACGTGTCCTACGGAGATTAATCGCGGAACAGGCGCGTATGTTGCCTTTGTGCCAACAGCGTTAACTGGTTGTGATACTGGATGTTCCTATAGAATAAAGGAATCGACTACGGATAATGTCGTGGTCAATCACACTGCTAAGAATTATAAAAATACAACTGGCGCAATGGATGCTTTTGTTGGTCCCACAACAGAAAAAACGATTTACTACAGACTAGAAATTTTCAATGATCATAGTGGAGGATCTAGTGATTATTGCGACTTCCATGTGGTCTATAGTGAAGGCGGAGCTGATGACCATGCTATAACCTTGTCAACCACATTCCAATCATATACATCAGGATCGTATACTTTAAGCACGGGAACCATCGGTAACGGGAATGGTCCTAACGTATTGCATTGTAAGGCGGCTTCTACATCTGTTGATCGGACAATTGGAACGGTAAATAATAACTGCACAATTGTTATTCCGGCGCATAATGATAAAAGCAATGGACGTGGTTGTACGCTTTCGAGTAATTCTACTTACACGTTTGTTGTGGGAACTGATGTCCCTAGCGATTTGACATGCGGGTTAGATAACTAATAAATATATAACAGAAGGCCTCCTGCTTATTCAGGAGGCCTTTACTGTGAATCTTTGTGAGAGAAGGGCAAGCCTTTCTCTTGTCTTTTTTTACTTCAGCGGATTCTTGTCGCTCTTGTACCACTTCATGAATTCGGCGATGCCGTCGTGCAGGCTCCAATGGGGCTTGTAGCCGCACTCGGTTTCAAGCTTGGTGGTATCGGCGTTGGTCTGGTACACATCGCCGGGCTGCATGGGCAAGAAGTTCTTCTTGGCGGGCTCGCCGTAAGCGTTTTCGATTTCGGCGATAAAGTCCATGAGCTTTACGGGGTGGCTGCAGCCGATGTTGTAAATCTTGTAGGGCACGTTGTTGGGGCACTTGGCTGCATCGGGCACATGGTCCAGTGTGTGGATGGTGCCTTCGGCGATGTCATCGATGTAGGTAAAGTCGCGGATCATGTCGCCGTTGTTGAATACCTTGATTGGTTCGCCCTTGGAGATAGCGCGGGCGAAGAGCATGGGCGACATGTCGGGACGTCCCCACGGACCGTATACGGTGAAGAACCGTAGACCCGCGACGGGCAGGTTGTAAAGCTTGCTGTAGCTGTGGGCCATGAGCTCGTTGCTCTTTTTGCTGGCGGCGTACAGACTCACCGGATTGTCGACCTTGTCGTCTTCGCTGTAGGGCACCTTGCTGTTGAGGCCGTACACGGAGCTGGACGAAGCGAATACCAGGTACTTGACTTGGTTGTGGCGGCAGGCTTCCAGAATGTTCAGGAATCCGACCAAATTACTTTGCAGGTAGGCATACGGGTTCGTGATGGAGTAACGAACGCCAGCCTGTGCGGCGAGGTTCACGACCTTGTCGAATTTTTCTTCGGCAAAGAGTTTGTCCAGCGGCTCCTTGTCGTCGATGCCCATCTTTACGAAACGGCAGTTCTTGTACTTGGAGCTTTGAACCATGGCGCCGTAGGCGAAGTTGTCGCCGGGCTGTTCAATGCCGCCTTCGCGGAGTCGACCGTACTTGAGGCGAACATCGTAATAGTCGTTAATATTGTCGAGGCCCACTACTTCATCGCCGCGTTCCGCAAGCATGAACATGAGCTTGGAGCCAATAAAACCTGCTGCACCTGTAACCAAAATTTTCATGTGGGATAATATAGTAATTAGAACTTAGTAAAAATGTCATTCTCGACCCTGAGTGAAACGAAGGGGAGGGCGGACAGCACTTGGTTACTTGTAACCTTAGTGCGCATGGTCCCCGAATGTGGAGAATCCAGTACTGGATCCCGTCGCACTTTGTGCTCCAGGATGACTCTCTCTAGTAACTATGACGAAGTCATCCTAGAAACTTTCTACTTTTGCAATGATGTCCACGGTCATTCTTTTCAACAAGCCTTTTGGTGTCTTAAGCCAGTTTACGCCGGAATCGGGCCATGCGGCGCTCGATACGTTCGGGTTTCCGCCGGGGGTGTATGCGGCAGGGCGCTTGGATCACGATAGTGAGGGCGCTCTCTTGCTGACGGATAATGGCAAGTTGATCAAGAAACTGCTGGACCCGAAGTTTGAACACCCGCGTACCTACTTGGCGCAAGTTGACGGTCAGATTACTGAAGAGGCGGTGCGCAAGCTTGCGAAAGGGGTAAATATCAAGGGCTACCATACCAAACCTTGCAAGGCTGAAATTGCCGAAGAGCCGGATTGGCTTTGGCCCCGCAATCCGCCCGTGCGTTTTCGCGCAAACATCCCGACAAGTTGGGTGCGTCTCACGCTCATTGAGGGCAAAAATCGCCAGGTGCGCCACATGACGGCGGCGGTGGGGTTCCCGACGCTTCGCTTGATTCGCGTACAAATCGGAAATATTCCTCTGGGCGATTTAAAACCGGGCGAGTGGCGCGTGGTTACCGATAAAGTAATTTAGTGCCTGTCATTCCGGGCTGGACCCGGAATCTCCTTTAAGTTGTAAGTGTCGCATCTTTTTATATATTTATCGAGTATTTAAGAAATCGACGAGATTTAAAATGAAAATTGAAAATATGAAAAAGTTTTATGGTGCCGCCTTTATGTCTGCGGCTTTGATGGTTTCGGCGCTGTCGCTTAGCGCTTGCAACGAATCCGGTTCCAAGGGTGCAAAGTCCGCAAAATCTGCCGAACTCAACTGCCCCGAACTCCCGCAAGACCCTGAAGCCACGGGCGAGTTCGACCCGATTGCCTCGAAGGATGCCCGACCCTGCGGTGCAATCACCTTGTGGGGCTCCGCAATGCCCAAATCCTTTAATATGTGGGAAGACTACAACAGTTTCTCGGCTGAACTCATGGGCATGATGTTCGAACCGCTCGTGAGCTTGCATAGCACCGAAGACCGCGAAGTGGGAATCCTCGCCGACAGTTGGAGTGTTGGCGAAGACGGCAAGACGTTCACCTTCCATGTGGACCCGCGCGCCAAGTGGAGCGACGGCAAACCGGTGACTGCCGAAGATGTGCAGTTCTACTACGACGTCATCATGGACGAAAAGAACCTCACGCCGATTTTCAAGGTCGGGCTCAGCCGCTTTGATCGCCCCGAAGTCGTCGATAGTCTTACGGTGAAGATGACTGCGAAGGAATCGCACTGGGGCAACTTCTGGGAAGCCGCGGGCATGCTCGCCTTCCCGAAGCACGTGTGGGCGGGTAAGGACTTCAACCAGATTCGCTACGAATTCCCGGTGGTATCTGGCCCATACAAGATCAAGACCTTCCGCGAAGACCGCTACGTAGAACTTGCTCGCCGTGCCGACTGGTGGGGCTTCAAGAAAAACTGGAACCGCGGCAAGTACAACTTCGAAAAAATCCGCTACCGTTTCATGAACGATCAGACGAAGGCGCTCGAAGCGTTCAAGAAGCAGGACATCAACGCCTACGCGATTTACACTAGCAGCATTTGGATGAAACAGACGGATTTCGATGCCATTCAAAAAGGCTGGGCCGTGAAGCAGCGCATCTTCAACAAGGAACCCATCGGTTTCCAGGGCATGGCCATCAACTTGCGCAAGCCGCAGTTCCAGGATGTCCGCGTGCGCCGCGCCCTCAACATGCTCCTGAATCGCGAAGCCATGAACGAAAAGTACATGTACAACCAGTACTTCTTGCTCAACAGCTATTACCCCGATTTGTGGGAAGGTAACCAGAATCCGACGGCACCGCTCTACAAGTTTAATCCGGATAGCGCTCGTGCCCTCTTTGCGGAAGCGGGCTATAAGGTGAATGCGCAGGGCGTGCTTGAAAAAGACGGTAAGCCGTTCGCCATCAACTTTATCACCAGCCAAGAAGACTTGCGCCACCTCACACTGTTCCAGGAAGACTTGAAGAAGGTGGGCGTTGTTGCAACCATCGAACAGATGTCGCAGAGTACGCTCCGCAAGCGCCTGGACGATGCCGACTTTGACTTGTACTGGGTGAACTGGGGCGCAGGCCGCCTCCGCGACCCGGAAGCTAGCTGGATTTCTACGACCGCATTGCAGAAGGGAACGAACAACCTCGCTGGCGTGCAAGACAAGGTGGTGGATAGCCTTATCAATTTGCAAAAGACTGAATTCGATTTGGCCAAGCGTAACGAAATTCTGAAGGCGCTCGACAACCGCCTCGCCGAAATCGTGCCTTACGTGCTCATGTGGCAATGCGACCACCATCGCATTCTCTACTGGAACCGTTACGGCACTCCGGAAAAGGTATTCGACCGCTTCAACCGCGAAGACGCCATCCCTGTTTACTGGTGGCTAGACCCCACGAAGTCCGCTGCCCTCGACAAGGCCATGAAGGCCGGCGAATCCCTCCCGATTCCTGAATACGATATTAAGTGACGCTTTGTCGGTCATTTGGGGACAGAATAATAATTAGCTGTCATTCTGGAGGCCCCGAAGGGGCCGACGGAATCCAATACTGGATCCCCTTCACTTCGTTCCGAGGATGATTTGTATGATGTAGTTTGATGCGGTGCGGTGACAAATGAAAAAAGACGTGCTTTAAAGCACGCCTTTCTAATATTAAATGGATCCCGTCGGTCGCTATGTTCCCTCCAGGATGACGTTTCCTTAGAAGAAGAATTCTGCGCCAGCGTAGAGGCCGGTAGCGTCGCCGCCGAGAGTCTGATCGCCGCTACGGACAATCAGCTTACCCACGAGGTCGAGCTGGTTCGGAATCACGAAGACATCGGCGCCGAGCCAGAGGGAAATGTGCTTGTCGCCGCGGTCGCCTTCGTTGGTGTCGTCGTAGGAGCTGTTAGTCAAGCGGTACTTGACCTTGAGTCCAAAGAATGGAGTGATGTCGGTGTTCGGAACGGTATAGCCGATTTCACCACTGAGGTGGAGATCCAAACCGCGTTCGTACTTGTCGTGTTCAAAGCCCCAGTCAAGAGCGCCTTCGGAACCGAACTTGAGGCCCGGAGCTTCTTTTACCTGCATGCTGAACTGTCCACCCAAGTAAAGAGCGATTTCGTCATGGCCCGGAGGCGTGGTTTCACTCGGAAGGCCGTTGTATTCTTTTTTGTCATTGCCAACGGGCAGTTTGAAGTCCAAGAAAATGTTGACCATGGGGTCGATCTGGTAACGGACACCCAAAATCAGGTCGCGAAGACCGTCGCCGCCTTCAATGCAGCCCTTGCAATCCGATTCGCCCCAGAACTGGTAGCCAAAATCCTGCAAAGAGATTTCGAGACCCTGGATAACGGTGTAGCGAGCGCCGATGGTTAAACCGGATTGAGACCACTGATGATCCCAGTCGTAATAGAGGCCGCCCTTTACAGAACCCTTGCCTGCATCGATAACAGGATAGTAGTCCCAAGTTGCGAAAGCGGCACTAGAAACGAGGGCCGCTGCGAGTGCGATTTTTTTGAACATTCCAGACTCCTTGAATAAGTTTTGGCCTTAAATCTAGTAAAAGTCGTTAGACCAGGGTTGTAAAAAAAAGATACCCCAAGAATCTGGGGTATCGGTTTGCAAAAGTTTGCAAAATCTATTAGAAGTTGATGGCGAGCTTTGCGTTTACGCCAGTCCAGTCACCACCCATAGATTCCTTTTCGTCTGCGAACTTCATGATAAAGTTAGCCTTGACGGTGAACATCGGGTTGATGTCGTAACCGGCACCGAGCCAGACCAAGATTGCCTTGTCGCCCGAACCATATTCAGCCTTGGCGCCCGGATAGTCTTCTTCGACATCGCTGAGGCGCATGTTCAATGCGGCGCCAATCCACGGAGTCAGACCGATGTTGGCGATGGTGTAGTCGACTTCGGCTTGGACTGTGAGGCCGAGGCCTTCGGTCTTGTGTTCGTCTTCGAACTTGTAGCTAATGCCAGCTTCGCTACCGAACCACAGGTTGGGTACGAATTCCTTGGTGAACTGGATAGCGCCATACAGACCGAACGGGTCGTACTTTCCGGTGACATCTTCGGAGGTCAACGGCAGGTTTACATCCAAAGCGGCAATCAAAATCGGCATGAACTGGTAACGGGCGCCAACGGTCATGGCCTTGATACCGTCGTTATCCGGGCAATCTTCGTGGCCCTTTTCGCCGCAATCATCGGGGTCGTTCCAAAGCTGGTAACCGATATTTGTCAAGGAAATAGCCAAATTCTGGATGACAGTGTATTCTGCACCGGCAATGATTTCCATATTGGAGGTGTGTTCGGTCCAGCCATACTGGGCTCCGAGTTCGACCTGACCCTTACCTGCGTCCTTTACCGGGAAGAACGTGTAAGTTGCGAACGATGCGCTAGCAGCGACGGCTGCAACGAGTGCGATTTTCTTGAGCATTGAATCTCTCCTTGGAAAAAGTTTGTAACCTAAATATAACATTGTTTTAAGCTAAGTCAAGGGTTTTTATTCGGAAATGTGAGGGATTTCACAAAGAATTTCGCCCTGTATATCCTGTTGACTGTCAATGAGTTACGAAAATCGCCTTTTTTTAGTGGAGTGTGATATGTGAGCGGTTTTTGTTCCAAGTCACAGAAGCGAGGTTTTTGGGGGTGCCCCCCTATCTTTTTTGGGGATTTTAAGGTATTTTTACATATAGAAGAAGATAGTTGAGGGTTTTATGAAAGCAAAAATCGGTTTATTTTTGTTTACCATGTTGGCGTGGGCCAGCATGGGTTTTGCTGCACCTGGCGATAAAGTAGCCACTCCAAAATCATACTACAACCTGGTGAAGATCAACAACTTCGCATCTAGCATATTGGCGCTTAGTCAGGGAGCCAAGCCTTGCTCGGATCCGGAATGGAAGTTGTCCTTTAACGGTACGGAATACACTAGCGACGGCAAAAACAATGTCGGTTATTATAGCACTTATAGCACTTGGACGGGGCCGGTGGTGGGCCCATGGGCTCCTACTTCGACCTTTACGGATATAGGTGACTGTATTGCTTCTGTCGATGATGCTGATCCGGCCAATCTGGCTGAAGCGCTCGAAAAGAACTGGATCAAAGTCCAAAATATGAGAAAGGTGCCTTTGGAACTGTGGTCCGACCTTGATCTTCACGAATTTGCAGGCGATGATGATGAAGGGCTTTGTTCCAAGAACCACGTGCCGCTTACCATGATGGATAGCACCTCCTTTAATGGTAATCATTTTACGGTAAAGCATCTTTGCTATGCTGCAACTATTACTGAAGATTCTCCCATGACGACTCCTGTGGGTTTCTTCAAATCCGCTTCGAATGTGTCTTTGATGAATCTAAACATCAACGGAGTGCGTATCTACATCAATGGTGAAAGTACTAATGGCGCCGATTATTACCCCGTGGGCGCCTTTGTGGGCACAGTCAATTTGGTGACTGTCGATAGCATTACGCTTGCAAACGATTCCATTCAGGCTCCTTTTGCGGGTGGTCTCGTTGGTCTTGTGAAGAATTCTACGATTTCAAACATCTCCGGTGACGACGATATCCTTATTACGAACAAGACTGTTATCAAGAAGGGATACGCCGGTTCTGCAGTGATGGAAAAGGTTTCGGACCATACGGTCTTCCTGGGTGGTTTGGCTGGTGCCGCCGTTCGCTCTCAGAGTGCTGAAGATCCCACCTTTGTGAACGATTCTGTCAAGGTGGATGTCCACGACTACGCAACGGGCCACAAGTCGGCTTTGGGCGGTATTGCCGGTATGTTCGAGACGATTGGTGGCTCCCAGGATAATTTGCAGGTCTTTACGAAGTATAAGGACAATGGCGAAATCGTTGCGACCCGTATTTCGGGCGGTACTTCCATGGGTGGCCTCTTTGGTGTCATCTCTGTGCATCGTGAGGTCAGTGGTGCCACTTCGTCGGCCAATGTCGTTATTAAGGGTGGTAAGTTCGATGGTAAAATCTACAACGCCTCCGCTCCGTACGATGCTTCTGTCTTGAATTCGGGCGTCATTGCCGTGGGTGGTCTTGTTGGCTTTGATTCGACGGCCCAGTCTTCGTCGCTCCAATTTGTAGAAAGCTATGCCAAGGTTGACGTGAAGGATTCCCTGAAGGTTAAGGGCATTTACCAATACTATGCGGGCGGCATTATGGGTTACGGCGGCTCCTGCGAAAGCGGCAGTGTCGTTGACTCCGAATATCTTTCTATCGTGAATTCCAAGACCGAAGGTGCTATCGCCCTTTCTGCTTCGGGTGCCGAAGTAGAAGGTGTCCATAGCGATGCCTACCTGGGCGGTATCGTGGGCTCCGCTTGCCTGGCTCGTGCCAGAGGTAAAAGCCTTACGAATGATACTTCCTTGGTGACGATTACTTCGAAGGTAAAGACCGGCCTGGATAAGAGCAAGGTGTCTCAAGGTAATAATGCTCGCGATAGCGTTTATGTGGGCGGCATTATCGGTTATGTGACGCTTGCGGTTTCTCAAAAAGCAGATACCTTGTCCGGATTGTATTATGACGGCTCCATCTCTGTAGAAGACAGCCTTAACAATGTCTATGTGGGTGGCCTTATCGGTGGCTTTGTCAAGACGTCGGGCAATAAGCTCATTCATCTTGAAAAGTCGATTGCCCGCAGTAACGGAACATTGATTTCGTATAAGGCTAAAGAAGCTGCTGCTGTTTCTACGGGCAATAATTTGCAGGTGGCTGTCGTTGGCGGTGCATGCGGCGCTTGCGACGAAATTGGCGGAATGAATTTTGTCGGGGTGTCTGGCGACATTAACGTAATGGGCAAGCACGCTGGAGATTCCATGTATGTGGGTGGCTTGGTCGGTTCGACCAACGCAAACAATGCAAAAACCGTTGTGAAGAATTCCTATAGCATTGGTAATATCCTGGTAAGTGCAAACAATGCCGGCAATGCAAAGTATGTGAAAAAGGTGGGCTACTTGGTAGGTAGTGCCTTGCTGAGTCGTGGCTTTGAGTTTATCTCTTGCTACCATTATGGCGAAGACAAAGATGATTTGCCCTTGGAACCCTTTGGTTTGCTGAGTACGGGAGCCGATGTTACCAGTAGTTGGCGTGATCATAAGGATATCCACTTCGTTATTCGAAACGGTTCGGAACGTAAACTGCAGGGTGGCCCGAAACACCAGAATGGCACGGAACTTGCGACTACAATGAAAACATCTAAGTTTGCAGGTTTCTTGAACGGAGCCTATGAAAAGGATACCGACTATGGTTGGAGTTTTGTGAAGGATTCCAACAACGATCTCCCGATATTTGCTTATGGCCCCAATAAGCCTATTGCTCCGGATGTGGTTTATATCGTTACCTTCGTGGATATGCAAGGTACGGCTATCAAGAGCGCTTATGTGGACGAACACGGCAAGGCCGTGCCTCCGACCCTCGAAGAAATGGAAAATTACCAGTACGAAGGCTATACCTTTACGGGTAACTGGTTGTGTGCTAAGGATTATGAAGATGTTACTAGCGATATGACTGTAACCGCTGAATACTCCATAAACAAGTACAAGGTCATGTTCTTTAACTATGACGGATCCAAGCAGATTGGAGATACTCAGGAAATTGAATATATGAAGCCGGCCACGGCTCCCGAAGCACCAGCCCGCGAAGGCTATACCTTTACGGGTTGGGACAATCTGTCTTATACCCAGGTGAAGGAAAACTTGAAAATCAAGGCGACCTATGCGGCTAACAAGTACCGGGTTGAATTCCGTACTCATGACGGCCTCCCGATTATAGGCTACACTCTGCTTTACGATGCTGCAGTTTCTGCTCCGGTAGATGTTGCCCGTGCCTCTACAGATGAATACACGTATACCTTTAAGGGCTGGTCTCCTGAAGTTACCGTGGTAAAAGGCGATGCTATCTATACGGCTGTTTACGACTCGGTCAAGGTCAAGTATGAAGTGGTGTTTGTTGACGAAGAAGGCGTCCAGATCGGGGAAAGCCAGTGGGTGGAATATGGCGCCGCTGCCGTGGCTCCCAAGGCTCCTGTGCGTGAAGGCTATACCTTTGTACGCTGGATTCCTGCCAAGTTCGATAACATCGTGAAGTATACGGTGGTTAACGCTGTTTATGAAAAGAATCCGGAATCTTCCAGTTCTGTGGTGTCCTCTAGCAGCGTCCCGTCTTCTTCGAGTTCTGGAAAAATCTCGTCTAGCTCTGAAGTTGCTCCGAAGTCTTCTAGTTCTAGCAGCGCTCGCGGTACAATCAAGATCGTGAAGCCGACGATTGAAATGTCTGGCTACTCTGCCGTGCTCCTGACTTTCGGCGTCGAAAATGCAGATACGGCTACGACTGCCCACGTGGTGGTGACTGGCAAAAATGGTACCATTCTGGAGGATGACATTCCGGTATCCGTGGTGGACGGCGGTCAGTGGGAATTGACTCCTGCCCCCATTGGCAAGTTCAAGGTGACTTTGACGGTGGGCAACAAGGTGCAGAGTGCCAAGTACGAAGACTCCTTTGAAGTGGTCTCTGAAGTTACGACGGCTCCGGGTAGCTGGCAACTGGTGTCGCTGTCTGCATTCGACAAGCGCAGCTTTGATTCGGATGACGCTGTCTTGTACTGGTGGGATGAACAGAATCCGGTGGGCGATTTCTGGCAATACCACGCCTATGGTGGTGAAAAGACCGATGCAACTCGCGGTTTCTGGTATGGAACTACCGACGGCAAGCCTCTGGTAATCCGTGAATCTACCGGTTCGAAGGATAGTGAAATTGTATGGGAACTGGATAACCGCTATAGTGGCTGGAACCTGGTTGCAAACCCCTATGGCTGGAAAGTGGACCTGACAAAGGGTGTGGCCGACGATGGTGTCGAGGTTTTCTTCTGGCGCTGGGATTCTGAGGCCGGCCACTACGATCCGATGCCTACGGAAATTGGCCCGTACGAAGCCGTGTGGGCAAAGGTCTCTAAAAAGACGACCTGGAGAATGTCTGCGGCACCGGTGTTCACGATTAAGGAAAAATCTGCCGCCGAGAAAAAGAAAGCTTTGCATAAGGACGCCGCGGGCGTTAAGGGCGCCTGGAACCTGATGGTTTCGCTTGCCGATGAATTCGGCAAGAAGGATTCCTGGAACATGATTGGTGCCGGTGCCGAAGAATCACTTGAAGAACCGCCCGCAGGTATGGGCAATCGCGTGTCGCTGGCGATTCGCGAAGTGCTTGCCGACGGCAAGAAGGGCGCTAAGCTTGCCAAGAGCATCAAGGCGGTTGCCGATGAATACCGCTGGACATTGGATATGAGCGCAAGCTCGGTTCGTGACGGCAAGTTGACTTTTAACGGCATTGCCGAACTGAACAAGTTGGGACTCAAGTTGTATGTGGAATCTGACGGTAAATCCAAGGAACTGCGTGATGGCGAATCCTTGAACGTGGCTCTGATGAAGTCCGCCAAGCAGGTGGAAGTCCGCGTGGCCGCCGGCAATGCGGTGGTGGCTTCTTCCAAAATCAGCGGCTTTGGTTCGACCCTTGCGGGCGGCACGCTGCAGCTTGGCTTTACGGCTCCGGATGCGTTGGCCGGTGCAAACGCAAGCTTCGCCGTGGTCGGTGTCGATGGCAAGAAGGTTGCGACGGGTAGCTTCAAGGCTACATCCGGCACGAACCAGTTTAGCCTGAAGGCTCCGAAGACGGGCGTGTACTTTGTGAAGATCAAAGTCGGAAGCCAGCAGCTTTCGGGCAAGGTACTTGTGAAATAGCGCACAGAATTTTAAACAAACATGTGACACTTGTCAAAAGGCGGGACCCGTTCCCGCCTTTTTTCGCATGTAAATGAATCATTTACGACATAATATGTTATTATTTGCTTATAAAGTGTAAGGTGTATATGAAGAGAACAACAAAAATTGTTTATGCTTGTATCCTGCTGTTGTCGGGATTTACTTTCGCTGCTGTGATGCCGATAGGCTATTCGTGTCAGATTCTTCCCGGTGGTGTCGATGAGGTGCTTTGTACGGTTGCCCAAGAAACTTCCGATACTAAATTGAATACGAACACCTATAATGTTTATGATTCGTGGAATTCCTTTAAAAATGGCTTTGTGTCGGCGGTTGAGTCTAACGCTCAATTGGCTATGATGGGCGATGTTTATATCGAATTCGAAACAGATATTGACTTGGGGGGCTATTCTGAAGCGGAAAAAAAGTGCGCTAATGAAGATTTCTCTCCATTGGATTTGAGTTCAATATCGATTAATGGACAACTTCATATCAATGGAAACGGCAATACGATTAAGGGCTTCTGCTATATTGCCGAAGATAAGAATACTTCGTTCTTTGGAACATTGAAGAATGCTTACGTAGATAGTTTTACTTTTGATAGCGCTTACGTAATGGCAAAATTCAAAACAAGCTCAGCTCCGGGAGCTGCAGTTGTAGCCGGTCGTGTTGAAGAAAACACGGTGATTTCAAATGTGAAGGTCCTCAATTCCAAAGTGTATGGTTGGGGCGCGGCGGCTATAGCGACTATGATAGATGACGGAAAGCTTTCTGATATTCAAGTAGATAACGTGCTTGTTTCTTTAAGCGAAGAGGTTATAAAAGATTTTTCGAGTAAGACACTGTCTAGCATTTCCTCTTATGCTGCAGGTGTGGCTATACAGCTGAATAACCGTGTAGAATTGTCAAATGTTACAGTGTCGAACCTGGAGGTTTCTGATTCGATTGCGCAAATTTATGAAAAAATGGGTGAAAAATATACTGGATGTTTGTATGCCGGCGGTATCGCTGCACTTGCGAATTTGACGGGGGAAATATCCTTGGATGGAATTTCGATCTCTGCTAAATTGAGCGGTTCGACGGTTGGTGGGCTGATTGCAAGCGTGTCTGCTAATGGCGGAACTACAAATAATTTGAAGGTGACTGGCGCAAAGGTGTCTCTTAAATCGGGTGATTATAACGGAACAAATCAAAATCGTTATCTAGGTGGACTTTTTGGAGTGCTGTCATGGAAAAATGGTGATGTCGTCTTTTCGGCAAATGAAGTTGAATTTGCCCTAAAGAATGAGAAGACTGGAGCTGGAACCAAGGGTACATATATAGGGGGACTTGTCGGTATTTTTGATGGACTGAAAGTTGACAATGTTTCTCCGGTTAATTTCTACATAGAAGAAAACCACGTCAAGGCCGAGATCAATGCTGTAGAAAAAGAACTTTATGTCGGTGGATTTTTGGGTAGTGTGTCGATTAATGCTCCCAATAGTACTCTTTCTATAAAAAATTCAACAATCAAACCGATTGATCCGAAGACCAATCCTAATGTGATTACGGCGCCTAATGCGAATCTTGGAATGATTAATGCGGCCTATGGTGTAGGCGGTATTTCAAATGGAGAGGGAATTGTAGAAATTTTAGGAAACCATGCCGAAGGTGATATCTATGTCGCTGCAGCTTCGGTGGCTACGGCGAGTGATGTTGGTGGAATGATTGGCGTTGCAACTGTCAATACGTTGGAAATGTATAACAATACGTCTGTTGGAAATTTGCTTACTTCCATGACGAATGGCACAGCGGGTAAAACGAGTGGTAATTTTTATATTGGTTATGAAATAGGGCACATTACAGAGGCTCATCCTTCTGCGGCAAGGATTAAAGTTAATGGCAACTACCATTATGGTTCGAAAGACGTAAACGCCAGGTTGGCTTTTGGTTGGCTTGGTGAAAATAACAATGGGGCTGTCTCGCCAGAATTATGGAAAACACAGCAGATAGAGTTTTACCAAGTTTATCACAATTACCGTAACGCGGTTTCGGATGGATCGGCAAGCTTAGATGCTGAAGGACCGCTGGATGTCAGTGGATATGGTGGAGTTCGCATAGAACTTGAAGACAAATTGTTTTATGGCGGCGTGATTGATAGCGATGCCATGAAATCGCGCTTATTTGCTTTTATACTGAATGGTGTATCGGCTGCATATAAGGATTGTAGCGATCCCTCTGCGGTCTGCTGGGAAAATGGCGTGGATTCGCTGCCCGAAATTTCGGCATATAGGACGGTATATCAGATTAGAATCGATATTGATGAAATTTGGGATAAATTGACCGATGCGGACAAGGATTCCCTGAAAGAAAATCTGGATGTGTCGACAAGTAATGGGCAACAGCATGCTACTCTCTATTCTTATACAGAAAAAAACTATAAGCCGAATCCTGATTTTGCAAGAAAGGTGTATGGCCTGAGTGTTGCTAGTGGTGTGTTTGAAGTGAATAATGGTGTCGCTGCATCTCCTGTGGATGTCGAAGTGGATTTGTATGATGTATCCATAACGAGTAATTCCAGCTTTAAGGCGAAGGAGGTCCCGTATGAGATGGTTGATCTTGATGTGAATTCGGCTGACAAGGGCATTTTCTATGGTATAGATTCCGATATCAAGGGTAGCATTGTGGTCGCGAATGGATTGAAACCGGTTTTCTTGCCTTCTTACATCTATACCGCTGAAGCCTGTATCGCAGGCTGGTCTTTTGATCCCAAGGCCACTAATCCTGCTTATAGGCCCCGTCAAGATGGGGCAACTGTTTATAATGACATTAATGCTGAGAAAACCTTGTATGCGGTATGGTGGGATGCCAAAGAATGTGCCAATAACAAATACACCAGGATTCATCTAGAATCGGAACACGGAATGGTTGCGGTGGATGAATACCGTGGTGGCGCTAAAGTCTATACGCATGATTTTGCAAAGGATTCCACGATGCTCTTGCCGCCGATGGATGGGGCGGAATGGAAAGTGGTCGCTGCTCCTGAGAAAGGTTATCAGTTGGATTCGCTGGTGTTTGATGTCGTGAGTAGTGGTTCGAACAATGCACCTTCTAAAATACATTACAGCCTTCATGAAGGTGAATCCTTGCCGTTTTTCATGCTTGGCGTGGTGCCTATGACGGCGTATTTCTCTAAACCCAATAGTCCTGATCCTGGTGGTTCCTATGGCCCGCTGCAGTTGGTGACTCATGATTTCGCCCAGTCGGGGAACGCGGTGCGCTTGATTCTTGAAACGAATGATTTCGATGTAAAGCAGGCGGCGAAATTGCAGGTGATTTTGAAGGATGCACAGGGTGTTGTTTTGCAAAACGACACGGTTGCAAAAAGAATTGACAAAACGCCTTATAAGTATAATTGGATAAAGTACCCCCTATTGCCTGGAACGTACACGCTCGAGGCAATGCTTAGCGATGCCCAGAATGAGGCCGTGTTTGACACAACCTTTACGGTGCGTGCAGAAATTGCGGTTGCCCCGGATACTTGGCAGATGGTGTCGCTTTCGGATGTGATTGAAGATTCGGTCAAATGGGATGGCGATCCGCTGTTCTACTACTGGGATGAGTCTGCACTTTTTGGTAGCTATTGGAAGTACCAGAAATATAATGGCGAGGCAGAAAATTCAGAGCGGGGCTTCTGGTATAGTTCCTTGGAAGGCCGTTCCTTGTTGCTGCGTCGAGATGCGGCTCGTTCGGGTGATTCAATCGTATGGGAGCTCGACAGTGGCTGGAACCTGATGGCGAACCCTTACGGCTGGAATATTTGGCTTAGCGGCACTCGCCAGGATTCCCTTGAAATCTGGTGGTGGGATGCCAAGCATGCAGAACCTCATAATGTGGCGTATTTGCCGGCCTATAGTGCCGTTTGGGTGCAGTCGAATGCCAAGAAGACGGTGAAGTACAGTCCAACGCCGCATTTTGACGAAGTTGTTTACGTTTCTGCCGCGTCATCGGTTGTGTATCAGGAATGGAACGGAGATAAAACCTTGGCGAAGTCTGCTGTCCGCGACAGCTGGACTCTGCAGGCCGTGTTGTCCGATACCAAGGGCCATAGGGATTCCTGGAACGTGCTTGGTGTAGGTGCCGCTGCGGAACAGCTAGAACCGCCGATGGGCATGGGTGACCTGGTGAACCTGTCGGTTGTATCGGGGAAAAAGGCCTTGGCAAAGTCAGTGGTGGCGTCTTCGGGTGACGAAAATGCAAACTATAGTTGGCGATTATCTCTGTCTGCAACGACGGATCGCGTGGGTTACCTTAAGTTTGAAGGTCTTTCGGAGCTCGCTGGGCTTGGCTACCGCGTTTACGTGACTTATGAGGGCGAAACCCGCGAAGTAACCGCTGGTGACAGCCTGAGGGTGTTGCTTAAGGTCAAGGGTGCCGAGGCGACGGTCCAGGTGACCCCGTCTGCAGTGAAGATCCTCGCCTCGAAGCTTGAAAATCTACATTTTGAGCGCGTACCGGGCGCCCTCCAGGTCGGTTTTGACGTGGCGGAGGACCTGGCCGGCACCCCGTACATGGTGCAGTTGGTTGGACTGAACGGCAAGGTCGAGGCCACTTATACCGGAAAATCGACCGCCGGCCACAACCTCGCCTCCTTGAGAGCCCCGAAATCGGGTCTGTACCTGTTGCGTGTCCGCGTCGCTGGCAAGCAGGCCTCCCGTAAGGTTTTGATACACTAAGGCGAATCTTGCCATAAGTGCGGCATTTTTCTAAATTTGGCCGCACTATGACAAAGGCTAAATTCATCAAGTTCATCATCGCGTCGGTGCTCGCCATCGTCGCCCTCTTCTTGCCCTACGAATCCCTCGGATTCGATGCCGCAAGCCCCATGGGAATCCTCAACCCCCTCGAAATTCGCGTGATTGGCGTTTTCGTGATGGCCGCTCTGTTCTGGATTCTTCAACCGTTCCCGATCTGGTCGACCTCGGTGCTCGTCATCGTGCTCATGATCGTGACGATGTCTGATTCGTCCCTGACGCCTTTCCGCGTGGACGGCGTGACGATGATTAGCCACAAGTCCATTATGGCCACCTTCGCCAACCCCATCATCATGCTCTTCTTGGGCGGCTTCTTCCTCGCTGCAGCAGCCACCAAGTACAAGATGGACTTGAACCTCGCCCGCGTGCTCCTGAAGCCCTTCGGCAAGAACCCGAAGTTCGTGCTCCTCGGCCTCATGCTCATCACCGCCGTGTTCTCCATGTTCATGAGCAACACCGCTACCGCTGCCATGATGCTTGCCATCCTCGCTCCGGTGCTCAAGCTCTTTGACGAAAGCGACCGCGGTAAAGCCGCCTTTGCCCTCGCTATTCCTCTGGGCGCCAACATCGGTGGTATGGGTACCCCGATCGGTACGCCTCCTAACGCTATCGCCCTTGGTGCCTTGAACGACGCTATCGCCCGCGGCGACCTCGTTGCCAACCAGGTGACCTTCGGCCAGTGGATGGCTTTCGGTATCCCGTACGTGATTATTTTGATGGTGATTGCCTGGATCCTCCTCCTCAAGATTTACCCGATCAAGATGAAGGAAATGGTCCTGAACATTGAAGGTGCCGGCAAGTTTGACACCAGCCCCAAGGCCATTATCGTGTACATTACCTTTGTCCTGTGCGTTATTTTGTGGGTGACCGGTAAGGGTGTCCACGGTATTAACGATAACGCTATTGCTATGATCCCGATGGCTGTGTTTGCCTTGACCGGCGTGATTACCAAGAAAGACCTGAATGCAATGAGCTGGGACGTGCTCTGGCTCGTGGCTGGTGGTTTCGCTCTGGGTGTGGGCCTCAACGCTACTGGCCTTGCCGCTCACTTGATCAAGACGATTCCGTTTGCAAGCTGGTCTCCGATTGCCCTCATGGTGGGTTGCGGTATCATCTGCTTGTTCATGGCTAACTTCATGAGCCACACTTCTACTGCTACCTTGCTGGTGCCGATTCTTTGCGCCGTGGGTATCGCTTGCCAGGGCAACCTGACTGGCCTCGGTGGCGTGACCGCACTCCTCGTGTCTGTGGCTTTTGCTAGCTCTCTCGGCATGAGCCTCCCGATTTCTACTCCTCCCAACGCACTTGCCCACGCAACGGGTTACACCGATACGCGTGGCATGGCCATTACCGGTGTCGTCATGGGTCTCGGTGGCTTGGTGCTCTCTTGGGTGATGATGATTGTCCTCGCGAAGGTTCACTTCTTCGGATAATCAAAGGACATACTCCTTAAAAAACGAAAGCCGTCCCTTTGGGGGGACGGCTTTTGCTTTATGTAGTGCAGATATTTTCGGTGCAGGGTACGAAAAAAGCTCCGCTTTTGCGGAGCTTCTTCGAGTGGTCGATACAGAACTCGAATCTGTGACCTCTACCATGTCAAGGTAGCGCTCTAACCAACTGAGCTAATCGACCGAGGTGAGACCAAATATAGTAAAGGAATTTGGAACTGTCAAGGGGTTTTTGCCGCTATCTTTCATCAGCGGGGACCCAGTAACGCAGTCTGCCGCTCAAATGGAGCGGGGGGAGGCTGTCGATGCATTTTCCGGAGCGGCAATCCTTGAAATACAGGTCCAGGTTCGCGGTCCATAGGGAGTCTCCGATGATTTCGTCGAACTTGACGGTGCTTTTGCTGGTAATAATGGGGGCTACAGCGGTCGATTGGGTTCGAAGCCAGGTGACATACTCGTAGCGTCCGTTTAGGCTTGCCTTGCCCACGGGAGTGAGGTCTGTGCCGGTTTTGGGGCTGTTGACCATCAAGGATATTTGGTCGCCGCGTTTGCTTTCTTTTAGTCGCGTACAAAGGTAGAAGTAGCGGTGGCTGTTGTTGACGTAAAACGGAGGCTCCACGTCGTTTTTGGCGAGTTCTATGGTAAACGGCCCCTCGTCGTCGATGGTGTATTTGATATAACCGCCGCCTTTGACTTCCCAGCTGCTATTGATGTCGCCGCAAGCTCCGAGCATCATGGCGACTGCGCCTAGGGTGATTTTTTTGTAGAAAGTCAAATTCATGCCCCCAAACTAGAAATTATCTTTGTGCTGAACAAACAATGAATCACAATACTGCCATAGACAATGCCCGTAAAATCCACAGGATTGATGTGGAAACCCCTTTGGGGGAGGTCCACCTGGCTGGGTTTGCGCAAAAACCGGACCACCGTTCGGTTATTTTCGAAATTTTGTCGGACTTTTGTGGCGAATCTTTGACGGCGACGGACTTGGTGGAATCGAAAAACGATCCGCGTCCGCGTTTCCCTAAGCTGGATTTTGACGTGAACTGGAGCCATTCCCAGGGTTATTGCGTCTGCGCTTTTGGTGGACGTGGAACCCTGGAACGGCTCCGTATCGGGGTAGACCTGGAACGGTATTCGCCGAAGCGCTTGCACCTTGGGGAAAGGTTCTTTAGCAAGGAAGAATCTGCTTGGCTGTCTACGCTGGATTCCGAACGGGCGCAAGAGCAGTTCTTTAAGCTATGGTGCCGCAAAGAGGCTTTCTACAAGTGTGTGGGAGGGGAATTCTTTGAAGGAACCCTTCGCCGGGATATGCAAAAAAATCCGGTGCTTGTTGAAGTACCGGATTTAGTTGAACCCGTTGCGGTTCATTTTATGGATTTGGAGGCGGCTGCCGTCGGTGCTCCGATGCTTGCCGCGCTCTGCCTCGCTGTTTCGCCTATTAAGCTTTAGTTAGGCAGGTCCTGTTCGCCGCTTGCAATGGGGGCGTCCGGAGCCTGTCCGCCTTGCTGCGGGGCTTCGAGTGCATACAGCGGCAGACTCACCAGTTCTTCGTTATCGACCAGCAAGCGGATCATGTACTTGTCAGGGCGCTTGATCTGGAAACGCTGCAGGTTAAGGACCATGTTCACGGCCGCAGTGTCAAAGCCCTGTGCCACCGGTTCCAGCGGAATCTTTGACTGCATGGGCGGCACAATGGGCTTGCCGCACACATCTTCAAATACGAGCGTCAGGTCGTGCAGCCCGGCTTCGCTGCGGGCGTAGCGAATGCGGAACGCCGTAGAACACTGCGGTATCACCAGTGGAAAACTTGCAAAAATACGGTCAAAGGCACCGAGGATGTTTAATCGTCCGCCGGCTCCGTTTGCGGTGGCGGCGTCACAGATAGATGCAATTTCAATATTCATTATTTAATCCTTGTTGTCGTGAATTTTCCAGTTGTCGGCCACGTATTTCATGACCAGCGGGCCGTTGTAGCGATTGGGACCACCGTTGCCTTCTTGAGCCAACATGGAAATGTAGAGTTTTCCTTCGTTGTCGAAGACAAGGCTGGGGACCAGGCCGCGGAGGTAGTAACCGCGGATTTTGTAGAATACTGCGCTGAAGTAGGGCAGCTGGTTTTCACCGTACAGGTGCCACTTGCTGCCGTCGTAGTGGTAAACGTCGACCTGCGAAATAGCAGCACGGTTGTCGAACGCGGCGTAGAGTTCACCGTTGTTCATGGCTACGCTGATGTTGTTTGCGAATATGCCTTCGACAATGGCGGAACTTGCAAGTTTGTCTTCGCTTGCCTTGGGCCAGTTGATGCGGCTTGATTCAAGGGTGCCTATGGCAAGTCGCGGACCGTAAGTGTTTACGTCGCGGCTGTTGAATACCATGTAAACCTTATTGCCGCTCGAAGCGATTTTGGCAAGTCCAGCGTCTTTGGCACGGAAACCATCACGGGCAATGGGCTTGTAGTCGCTTGCGGCAAAGTATCCATAGTAAACAGTGTAGGTTGAACTTACGCCGATAACGACAAGTTTTCCGTCGTCGGTGTAAGTCGCATCAACAGTGTTAAACGTTTGATTGTCTTTGTCTATTTTGTCAAACTTCGTATTCTTTGCCCAGGCCGAACCGTTGTAGTCGTACATGTAGATTTTGCGGTCCTTGCCACGGATAAGCACTGCGTGGGGAGCAGATTCCGATGCCTTGCTTACAAGTTTTACGTCTTGGATGCTGTCAATTGCGGGCCCCATCTTGGCTGGAGCCGATGTCCCGGCGGTGCTCTTGTAAACGGTCAAGTTGCCGTTAACGTCAAGAACGCAGAAGTAGAAGTCGTTGCCAAGGGCGACGCTTTCAATCTTTTTGATCTTGGCGTCTGCATTAACGGAACCGAGGCTTGTCCAGTTGTTGCCATTTAATTTGGCTGCAGTTGCCTTGGAATCGCCTGTTGCGTAGGCGATGGTGGGAACCTTGTTCACGATTGCGAAGGACGGAGCGATGGTCGAAGATGTCTTTTCGATAACGGTGTCCTTACCCTGGTTCTTCCAAGCCTTGCTGAAGTACACCTTGTGGCTGACTTCAGGAGCGCGGTGGCGGCTGTAGAAGGCGCTGCTAGGTGTAGAGGTCGTACTGTCGCGGTAATCCAAAGTAATCGTGACGGAGCCTTCGCGAGTCCTACGGATAAACGCCGTGTTGAATTCGGCAATGCTTGTGTCCAGGCCGCCGTCTGTCTTGCCCTGATAGAAGTTTCCATCGACGTTGCTGAACTTCCACCAGTAATCTTGCTTTTTGGGATCGCCGAGTTCGCCCTTTTCAGAATTGAATCCGCCCCATTCGGGGGTGTAGTAGTAAATGGCCTGGTCATCGACTGATTCGTCACCGCTCCACAGGTAAACGGTATCTGCAGCCGTGATGACGCCCTTCGGGTGCTGCTTCAGGATCTTTACCTTGGTGGTGTCCTTGAGGATGTCCTTGCCGCTTGTTTCGCGGGCAGAAATGATACAGTACATGTCCTTGCCCTGTTCGGAATAGCTGGAGTCTTTTCCGATAGCAAAGGATTTGCCGTTGGCTTCGTAGTCGTATTGGGTGACCTTCTTTTCCATGGTCCTGCCCGTTGCGGCATCGATGCATTCCCAAGAGAACCAGTCAATTCCCTGCCAGGCATCGTTGACGGATGCGTTCAAGGTGAATGCGTCGCCCGGATTCACGTAAATGGAATCGGCGTCTGCCCAAAGCATGGGAATTTCGGTGGTATAGTTGATGTTGATGGTGTCTCTGGCGATGTTTCCGTCATTGTCGGTCACCTGGGCAATACAGATGAGTTGCTGTACTGCCGGAGCCTTCCATACGGTATCGAGAGAAGATACTGTTTTCCAGTTGTCTTCGACTTGGCTCTTGGAACCGCAGCTCCATTCTTGCTTCACGATTTCACCGGGGTCAGAGGGCAGCTTATTGTCGTCGCTGGCGGTAGCCTTCAAGGTGATGTTGAAGTTGGCACGGACCGTCAGTTCCTTATAGGCGACCGTTACTGTGGGCGGGGCCTGAATGATATCGATAGTGACGGTATCCCTTGCGGTGTTGCCGTCATCGTCGGTAACACGGACGATGCACTTGTAGTCGTCCTGAGCGATTGCCGGCATTTTCATGGTCTTACGCGGGGTCGTCGGAGAAGAATAGGTGAAACCGATGTTATCAGCCGAGGCCGAGCCGCATCCCCATTCGTACTTCACGAGCTGACCAAGCGAATCCTGGGCGTGGGCGTTCAGTTCAACTTCGTCGTTGATGGTCACCTTGTTGTAGTTCACGTAAGCCGTTACAGTCGGGAGGCCCATCAGAATAGTGTACTGGGCCGTATCCCTGGCGGTGTTGCCGTCATCGTCGGTGACCTGTACTACGCAATAGTAGGCCTTGGTGGCGGTAGAAGGCATGCGCACCTTGGTTTCGGAGCCGCTCATCAAGTTCCAGCTGGGGTTCTTGAGGTCGGACTTGTTTTCGCTACAGGCGTAAGCGTATTCGGCGATGTAACCCAGCTGGTCGGTTGCGATGGCCTTGATGGTCTGGTCGCTATTGATCTTTACGGTGTCCTTCTTGGTTGCGAGGCGTACGGTGGGCGGGTCTCTCAGCAAGACGAACGAAAGTGTGTCGGATGCTTCTTCGTTATCGTCGTCGATAGCCTTGAAAATACAGGTGTGTTCGGTTCTGTCCTTGACGTCGAGGCCACCGGGGAATTCGACTTGGATTGTTCCCGAAACGCTGGCTGCAGGGGAATCGAATGTCTTGTTGTGGTCGAATATGACAGAGCCGTTGTTGCAGCCCCACTTAATCTGGTTGATGGTACCGAACTTGTCCTTGGCACTGTAGTCGACATCGACGGTGGAACCGATCTTGTATTCGTTGCTCTTGTTCTTTGTCGAAACATCAATGCTGGGCGGGTCGGCAATCACGTTGACCACGACGGTGTCGGAGCCGAAATTGTCGAGGTTGTCGGTAACCCTGACCGCAACTTTGTAGGTGCCGACCTTGCTGAAGGCCAGGTCCGCTTCTTCTGCCGATGAGGGGCAGGTGTAGCCGGCAGAAAGGTTGCTGCCGCAGACCCATCGCAAGGTAAGGGTTTCGCTCTTGTTTCCCTTGTATGTGCGGATTTTGAAATGCAGCGGGTCGTTGATACTTACAGTGTTTTCAAAGCCGGGTTCGGTAAAGACGACGGCGGGATTGTCGCCTAATGTGCCGAATTTGACCTGAGCGCTTACGTCGGCACCGTTTTCCGAATACTTCGCCGTCATGAAGAAGTCCTTGTCAGGACCGGCCGAAGCAATTTCATCGTAGGAGAGCGTCAGCTTGGCGGAACCGTTTTCGTCGACGGCAATCTTCTTTGTCTTCTCGCCGTCGCCAATATTCCAGCTCCAGGTGACTTTTTCAGCAGCCGGGTAGGCCCCGATGACCTTTACGACAAATTCGAGATCTTCGCTTTTGCCAATACGGGCGTTCTGGGCGCCGTTGACTGTTAAGTTCAACTGAGTTGCCTTGACAACAATGGTTTGCTTAAGGGTGGACTTGTTGCCGACCTTGTCCTTGGCGGTGTACTCGAAGGAATGATTTCCGTCGGTAAGGTTGTTCAGGGCCAGGGGGCAGTTGAATATGGCGTCATTGTCGCTCTTGGTACAATTGATTTTCTGGGACTTTCCGTCAATGGCCGCCGTGACGGCATCCAGGCGAGAACCCAGGTCGCGGGCGTAAATGGTCTGGTTCAATTCGCGGTTTGTAAGGGTGTCGATATTCTTGACAATCAGGTAGGGCTTGACGGTATCCTTCAACACGATTTCATCCATGCGGATGATGTTTCCGGATTCGACAAACAGGTCCTTGATTGTAGAAACGGCGTATTCCTTGAGCGAATCGGAGATGGCGGTGGCGGTGTAGTTGCCGGCGTCCACCTTGACGGTGTAGTTGCCCTTTTCGTCGGTGGTCGCATCAAAGGTCTTGTTGCCGTTGTTGAATTCCACTCGGATTCCTGAATGGCTGTCGCGGCCTTGATACTTGGCGGTACCGGTAAATGTACCCTGGCTCGAACTCAGGTCGCCGATGTAGAAGTTCCACGGACGGCTGGAGTTTTCTCCTGTAGAAATACGGGTGAGCCTTACGATGTCGTAGCCGTCTGTCGCGTACATGTCCCAGTAGATACGGCCGGTCAGCTGCTTGCTCGGGTCGCTAATCAAGGTGATGACGTTTTTGCCGTTCTTGTCGATGGGTTCGAAAATGTTGGAGGTAAATGCCTTGGCGATCAAGTCTTCTTCGGTGAATGCCTTCTGCGGCGGCTGTCCATTTTTGGAACCCTGCGCGTAAATAAAGTACTGGAGATTTTGCGGGTTGTCGTCGTCTTCCCCTTCATAGAAGAAATAGAATCGGTCGTTGATGTTGTGGCGTGCCCCGTCTTGCGGGTAAATGACTTTGAGCCTCGGGATGCGGTTGAAGTGCAGGTTCACGCTATCCTTGGTCTCGTTGCCATCATCGTCAGTAGCAATCACGTAAATCTTCTGGTTGCCCAACGAGTCAATCTTTGCATCCTTGTTCTTGATGGTCAGGTAGAGCGAGTCGTTGTCTTCAAATGTTTCGTATTTCCAGGTCTTGGCGGAATCCTTGCCGCTGGCGTCCAAGTCTACCTGGATGCTCACGATGGTTCCGAAGGAATCGCTAGCAAGAATGGGGAAGGTAATATCGCCGTCGTGCTTGGTCCACAGGGTGTCCTTGGGGACGGTCAGGACGGGTTTCGTGTCTATGACGTTAATCCAGGACTTGCGGGTGGCGGTACCTGCGGTGTCGGTTGCGTTGTTGCCGTCAAAGGCTACGAACTTGGGTTCGTAAAGACCCGGCTTTGCGTAGGCCCAGGCTTGGGGCTTGGCATTGCCACCGATGATGGTTGTGTCCTTGCCGTCTTTTTTGGTAAGGGTCCACTGGAAACGGTAAATCTTGTCCACGTTGTAGGGGAGAAGACCAATCAGGTACACGGAGTCGTTAATAGTGACCGTCAAGGTGTCCGGAATGGTATCTGCTTCGCTAACGGCTGTGTTCGTCATGGAGTCGGCGAAAGCGGAGGGGTTTTCGATGGGCGTGTTGAAGGCGAATACGCGGGAGTGGTTGTTCTTCAGGTTCACATTTTCCTTGACGGAAGATTCCCTGGAACAGCCAAAAAGGGCCAGCATGGCGCTAAGACCGAGGGTAAACGGTAAAAAATGGGGTACACGCATAGCACATCCTCAATTAAATACTAAACAATTTTTACACTTTAAATCTATCTTTTTTATTTGAAAAGCGTGTGTGATAATTTGCACCGATGGAGCTTGTTTTATGGAAGAAATCCCTCTTTGGTACAGTCTGGCCGTTTTTTTTGTGCTGGGAGCCTGTGTGGGCAGTTTTTACAATGTGATTGTGTATCGCATGCCCCGCGGGATTTCGTTGATTAACCCGCCGTCGCACTGTCCCCTTTGCAAGAAGCATATTCCGCTGTATTACAACTTGCCGATTGTGGGTTGGCTCATTTTGCGCGGGAAAAGCGCCTGTTGCAAGCAACCTATCAGTGTCATTTACCCTATCGGGGAATCTCTGTGCGGCCTTTTGGGAGCACTTGCCCTGTATGCAGCTACGGGTTTTACCACGAACTTTACGGCACCGGTGCAAAGTCTTGAAGTCTGGGCCGATGCCTTGGCTCTCTTCTGGTTGCTGCTTGGCATTTATCCGGTGAGTGCAGTTGACTTTAAGTACAAATTAATTCCTGATTCTATTTCGGTGGGTGGCATTGTTGCCGGTCTTATTATCTCTTTTATTCCGGGTGGAATGACGCCGGTCGAAAGCATTGTGGGTGCCGTTGCGGCAGGTGGTGGTCTCTACTTGCTTGGCTGGGTGGCGACCAAGGTGCTGAATAAGGCCGCCATGGGTTTTGGCGATGTAAAACTCTTGGCGGGCTTTGGTGCGATTATGGGTGTGACCCGCGCTGTCGAAGTACTGGTGGTTGCCTCGATTCTCGGTATCTTGATTATGGTGCCGTATGCAAAGATTGCCGAAAGCCGTGCCGCTAAAAAGGCTGCTCAAAGTAAGGTTTCGCAAAATAAAAACGCCTCCGCTGAAGAAGATGCGGAAGACGAAGGTGCTGGCCAGATTCCGTTTGGCCCGTTTCTTGCAGTGGCCGCCCCGTTCATGTACCTGTGGGGCGATGCCCTTAAGGAACTTTATTTAAAGTTCGTTGTCGGCGAGTAAAAATTAACGTTAATATGATTGAAAAAATGCTCGCGATTTCGCGAGCATTTTTTTAAATATCTTTCTGCATTTCATAGAAGGCGTACAGCCAGGCCTTGAGGCGTCTCCAACTTTTGTCGCCTTTGTATCGGATAAAGTCGCCGAAAGAGAAGAACAGGATGTCTTCGACGAGCCCGGTTGCAGCTCTGATTCCTTCGACTTTGTAGAATTTCTCTGATAGCTTAAGGTCGGTGTCGCGGATGGTGATGCCGTCTACGGCGATGGCCAAGTGCTTCTTGTGAATTGCCAACGCATAGTGATGGCGTTTGCCGTCTAGAATGCTTGCCTTGCCGTATTCCACGGAATCGGTGGATGCAGTGTCGATGCCGTTATAAATTCGGGTGCAGATAGCTGTAGAATCCTTTTGGCAACGGCGGATTTCAAAGCCGAGACTGTCGCAGTCGCCCAGCAGAACAGTACTGTCGGCAAGGCTGTCTAGCTCAATCCAGAAACTGATGGCGAAGCTTGAATCGTTAAAAATGTTGATCCAGCGCCAAAGAGTATCTCCCTCGGCTGTTTCCCAGTAGCGGTTGAGTCGCGAGTATGTTGGAACTCTTTCGTAATTGTAGTTGCCAGATACAAAGGACAATTTTGCGGTAGAATCGATTTTGGGGATGACAATCCAATGGAGTATCGTGTCAGGAGACAAATTCTTGTGGGATTGAGAAGTAACGACATTTCCCCTTTCGTCTAAGAAGAAGTGTTCGTAGAGGTAGTTGTCGTGGTAGTAGTCGTTGGAAACTTTGACGGGGACAATGAGCGAATCCAGCTGATAATCGCCGAGGCTATCGAACAAGTCCGATTCAGGAAGTGTAAAGTCGATGTCGTACAGGACCTTTTCGGCAACCATATTTTCGTTGGCGAATAGGGTGTCTCCGGCCCGCAAATTCCAATCGACGCCGATGGTGCTGAAATATGAACCAAATTGGATTTCGATTTGCTTTACGGAGCTTTCATTGTTGATAATCGGAATGTCTGTAAGCATGGCATAGCCGTGCTTGATATCGTCTAGCGTGATTTCTTTGCAGGCGAGAGTTCCCGTGATGCATAGGGATGCCACTTCGAATGGTAAATCTTGAAGTTCCTCGTCGTAGTACGAATTGATGAAATCTGTGTATGCGGTCGAAATCTTAAGTGTTGCCGGTTCCTGCACGCGAACGTAAACGGTGTCGATATCGTTACGTTTTAATATTTCGGCACCAAAGAGAGTGTCTTTTTTGCCGTTCAGTCCGATTGCGGTTGCCACGACGCTATAGGCGCCCGTAGCGTCGTCGAACACGGCGTATTCGCCATATTTAACGGTGGTGGAGTCCAGTAACTCGGTCTTGCCGTTGACAATCTTGGTTAGCGCAAATTGAACGGAACCAGATTTCTTGGCGGCCTTGCCCGATATTTCTGTGACGTAGCCAAGTTCTTCTTCGATGGCAAAAGCCAAGGTACGGCCCGATTCCGTTTCGGTGAGCACGCCGGCGTGATCCGATTCGTGGGAGTCGTTAGGTGGGCTGCACGATGTCAGCAAAAATAGCGATGCAATAAGCGAAAGAATCGCCGCCACGCCAAGGGACAAATTCGTTTTAATTTGTTCTTTTTTCATTTCACATCCCTATCGTTAGTGGCTAATCTAAATTTGAGAACAGGTGAATGTTCATTTGGTAAACGCCGTCGGCTTTTTCCTTGTCCTCACTGATAATGCGGCGGGCCTTTGCCTTGAATTCTTGCAGCTCGGCTTCAAGCTTCTTGTAGGCGTCACTTGAAATGCTGAAGGTGAGGGTGCTCATGACGGTGGGTTTCTTGGGGGGAGTCATGAGGGCCTGTTTCGAAAGTTCAAAACATTGTAGCTGATACTGCTTGATGAGTTCCGCGTTGTTGTAAGGGCCGCTGCTGATGCTTTCTTTAGTGGGCTTCCAGAAACCGCTTTCGTTTTTGCGGGCGAGGCCCAGTCTTTCGAGCAAGGCGAGAGAATCTTTCAGTTTGCCAAGCGGTACCTTGGGGAATATCCGCTTTTGCACCGGGGTCATGTCGTCGTCCACGTCCATGGCGTCCAATATGGCAAAAAGGGCGCTATTGTACCAGTGGCTATAATATTCGTAGGCGTCTTCGTTTAAGATATGCTGCGGATTGGGATGCAGCTTCAAAACTTCTTGCATGGCCGCGTTGCGTGCGGCGTCGCTTTTGGCTTGGTCTAATTCGACCAGGGTTTCGAAGTATTTTGCCTCTTTTTTGTCGAGTTCCAGGATTTCGATAAACTTGGCCACCATGCGGGGGCTGACTTTTTTTCCTCTGAGAACGTCGGCGAAGTAGCTGCGGCTCTTTTCTAGGCCAAGCAGGTTGCAAATTTCGGTACGGGTAAAACCGGGTTCCTCTTTGGCGCGGGCGACCTGGTATTCTTCCAAAAATTTGCGGAAGTGAGTAAACTGGTATATATCTAAATAGCGATTCACGGTCTTAATATAGATTTTTTACAGAAATATTGTATAAAAAATTAAAAATTTTTGAGAACATGTTGCGCCGCTCACAAAATGGCGGAAAAACGGCGAAAAACGGGAATTTTTACACCGAATTTGCGAAAATGAACTGTTTTTTGGCATTTATTGCACGTTGCTAACACATTTTTACTACACCAAGTTGGAATATTTCGGAAAAAAAGGGTTATTTTATGGAAGAGGATTTTGGGATATGAAAAAGGTGTTTTCTATATGCATGATGGCGGCGGTGTGTACCCTGGTTTCGCAGGTATGTGCACGTCCGGCCGCTCCTGGTTTTCAGACTATTTCCAACAAAGACGGTAGCTCCGTTTCGATTCGTCATTTTGGCGATGAACATTACCATTATGCAGAAACATCCGATGGTTTTCTTGTCACGGGCAATGGCGATGGCAGCTATGTATATGTGGGCGAAGACGGTTCTGCAAGTAACGTGATTGCCAAGAATGCGGTAGATCGCACTTCCGAAGAAAAGGCTTTTTTAGACGGTTTAAATCAGGAGGCGGTTCGTCAAAAGCACCAAGAACTGAATGGGGGCCGATTTCCCGACGATAATGAAATAGACGAAGGCAAAAGTTTTAGTCATGTTCCCCTGATGTCGTATAATCAGGACGGAGTGTCTGCTGTAATGCTTCGTCGTCCTACTTCTGAAAGATGGACTGTAGGGGAACGCTGGTTCCCGGTACTTTTGGTCGGAACAAATGGCAAGGCTCATGGGGATTCTGCGGAATTCTATGATTTCTTGAACAAACCCGGATACAATAAGAACAGGAATGTGGGTAGCTTGCGCGATTACTTCTTGTATGTGTCAGATAGCCTTTTTGATCCGCATTTTGACGTGTATCCGATAGAACTCAGCTCGACGCTTGAAAGTTACGGTAGCGGTGACAATTTCCGTGAGGGCAAGTTCATTGCAGATGGACTGGATCTTCTTGCAAAACGGGCGGATTTCTTGGCGAACGCAAAGAAATATTGCATGAGAAATTCTAATGTCGACGGGTTTATATTCCTGTTCCCCGGTATGGAAGAAGACGCTCTTAAACAGAGTGAAATCTTTTGGGGACACCAGTTCTGGATGCAGAGCAATGGATCTTCGTCGGGCTGGTTCCCGTCGGCATACAAGGCGGGCAACTACACTTTTGACAAGTACTTGTTTATTGCTCAATATGCGGACGGATCCCGAAATGGTAAAATCAATAAATTGGGAATTTTTGCCCACGAATTTAGTCATGTGATGGGCTTGAATGACCATTATGGCAAAGATGCGAATAATCGACAGGTCGATGGTCCGGGTGTTTATGACATTATGTCGCTAGGCATGTACAATGGTTCTTCTTTTAACGAAGGTAATGCTCCTATGGGGTATTCCGCTTACGAAAAAGAAATTATGGGCTGGATGAAGTTGACCGAACTGGAAGCGGACAAGGTTTATTCCCTCAAAAAATTGAGTAATATGCAGGCGTATTCAGTCTCGAATCCGAATCAAAATGATGAATACTACATTGTTGAGTATCGCCCGGCAGAATCTTATGATTCGTATATAAAGAATGTAATCAGTTGGAATCAACGTGGTAATGGTGTATATGTGTGGTATATCGATTACGATAAAACGATTTGTGTGACAAATAATAATGCAAATGGCGATATTAATCACCAACGCGTGGCGATCAAGGCGGTGCAGGCGGCCAAGGGTTATTATGCGGACTTTAGCTTTGTGAACAAGAGTGGCAGGGCCCCTGTGCCTGGTGTTTACAATATTGTGCTCGATGGCGACGAAAGAGCGTGCTTTACGACTTCGCAAGGAATGTCGCTTTCGGCTTGCCCCGAAGAATCAAGCTCGTCTGTTGCAAGTTCTAGCAGCGAGGTTAGCTCTAGCAGTGTGGCAAGTTCCAGTAGTTCTAGCAGCGAGCTGCCGTCGTCGAGCAGTGTGGCGTCCAGCTCCAGCGCAAATATGGAGTCTTCGTCTAGCCAATTCAATCTTTGGCCGCGTTCCAGTTCGTCTGCGCTTATGAGTATCGTCGATGCCGGCGCTGCTGTATCGCAGGTGCAATACTCGCTGGAAGGCCGTATGCTCCATGTGCTTGCCGATGTGCCGGGTCTTAAGGATGTGCGCCTGTTCGATATGCAGGGCCGCTTGCTCTATTCGGAAAAGTTCTCCGGCAGTGCAGCGACACTTGACCTTACGGGCATGAGTCACGGCGCACTTGTGGTGCGCCTGACGGCAGGGAACTTTACTTCGCAACGCAAGTTGTCTTGCCCTTAGGCTCTGTTCGTCAACGCGCCTGCCGGTGTGGATTTTTTGTCAAAAAAGAATATTTTGGGGATGCCGTGAGCGTCCCCTTTTGATATTATATTTAGGGCAAGGTTGTTTAAATAAGTGCCTCTGGAGTTAGAGGCGCTAAAGGGTTGTTATGAAAAGACGCATCCTCAGGACTGCGGCAATGGCCGCTTCCGTGTCTTTGGTTTCGATGTCGTGGGCCGCTACGCTTCCGACTGCGACCGAAATTTTCAATAAAATGGGCTTCGGTATCAACATCGGTAACACGATGGAAGTGCCGGGCAATCCGACCGGTTGGGGCAACAAGTTCCCGACAGAGGCCTACATCGATTCGGTGAAGGCGGCCGGATTCAGCACTATCCGCATTCCCTGCGCTTGGGATAGCCACGCAAAAGACGGAGTCATAAACGAAAGTTGGATGGATTCCGTGCAGACGGTGGTGGACATGTGCATGCGCGCAGGGCTGGTGACGATTCTCAATATTCACTGGGATGGCGGCTGGCTCGAAGGGAACCTTAAGGACGAAAAGAAAGACGAGGTGAACGCCAAGCAGAAGGCTTACTGGACCCAGATTGCGACGCGCTTCAAGAACTACAACGAACGCCTGCTTTTCGCAAGTGCAAACGAGCCTGCCACGACGGACGATAATTACAGGCACGAAACCGAAATTTTGGCGATTTACCACCAGACTTTCGTGGACGCCGTGCGTGCCACGGGTGGCAACAACGAAAGCCGTACGCTTGTGATTCAAGGACCGTCTACGAGCATTGACCGTTCGGTTGAAGTTTATACGGTGGACAAGCTCCCGAAAGACGTGATTGAAAATCGATTGATGTTTGAAGTCCACTACTACGATCCGTACACCTATACGCTGATGAATGAACCCGCCGACTGGGGCGCTATTGTGCAGCCGCAGTATTATTGGGGAACGGGTGATAACCTTGCTACAGGTGACGATGTCGTCCATAATTGCGGTTATAACGCCTGGGGTGGCGGCATGGGAGATCCTTGCACCAAGAGCCAGATGGACGCTTCTCTCGGAAAGATGAAAACGAATTACGTGGACAAGGGCGTGCCGGTGATTATTGGTGAATTCGGTGCCAATGACCGCGTGGGCGTGCTTTCGGGTAGTAACTACGACAAACACCGCAAAGGTCGCCTTGAATATTACCAGGCGTTCATGAGTTCCTGCAAGGCGAATCAGGTGGTGCCTATCGCTTGGGATACGGGCCATGAAGGCGAAAACAACATGACCATTATCCGCAGGCAATCGGAACCTGACGGATCCATTTTCGACAAGGATGTGCTGGACATTATGCGCAAGGCGTATGGGCTTGGCGACTACGTGAATACGGGAATTACCCATGACGAAAATTTCGTGGAAGGTACGACGGGCATGGTTGAAGCGAGGGTGGCTCGCCGAGGGGTCACGGGTTCCTTTGGCGGAGTCAGTCTCCGCCGTGAAGGGAATATGCTTTACGCTAGTGGAAGCGTCAAGCTGTTTGACACGAACGGCAACATGCTCCGCAGGGGAACTTCCGAACTTTCGCTGCAGGGCTTGCGCCAAGGCGTCTATATCGCCAAAAGTGGCAACAAGTTGCTGA
>JAEEGG010002907.1_pt1 | contig 43538 bp, 21 predicted proteins | sample 9134161 | NCBI WGS metagenome assembly JAEEGG01 (sample SAMN16246543, study PRJNA631951) | gut metagenome | biome: gut microbiome; feature: rumen; material: CR-attached | host: Bos | place: Iran: Karaj | collected 2018-10 | reverse complement strand
CTGATAGTGCCTGGCGTGTGGCGCACACTGGAGGATTTCTCTTCCGGTGCGGTGTGTCTGTGTCTGGCTTCTGAGCATTATGATGAGGAAGAGTATATAAGGGATTATGCTGAGTTTAAGACGCTATACTCCGAGTGATGCCCGTGAATGGGATGCCTTTGTGGAGGCATCCAAGAACGGTACGCTGCTGTTTCTGCGCGGATATATGGATTATCACGGTGTGGGAACAGGCTCAGGGCGTTTCCGTGACTGCTCCTTCATGTATTACGACTTGAAGGGGAGGCTGAGAGCACTCCTGCCTGCCAACATCGAGGGCAGCACGTTGTGGAGTCATCAGGGGCTGACATACGGGGGCTTCATACTCTCTGAGGATACTCGCGCCGAGGAGGTGCTGGAACTGTTTGATGTCACCATTGCCTGGATGAGGCAGGAAGGAGTGACAGAGTGGATGTACCGCCAGGTACCTACGATATACCATCGCTGCCCGGCACAGGAGGATGACTATGCCCTGTGGCGTAACGGAGCGGTGCTGAAGAGCTGTCTTGTCACGACGACTATTCCCCTGAACGATGCCTCGCTGTACCCTCCCGTAGAGCGTCGCAGACGCCGTGGTGAGCGCAAGGCTATGGAGGCAGGGTACAGGATAGTGGAGAGTGACAGGCTGGAGCTGTTCTGGCCTATAATGGAGGCTAACCTGCGTGAGCGCTATGGTGTTGCTCCTGTGCATACGCTTCAGGAGATGCAGCTACTGCGGTCACGGTTTCCGGAGAGGATAAGGCTGTTTCTGGTAACCTCACCCCCAGCCCCTCTCCAAAGGCGAGGGGAGCTATTACCATCGAGCAGCATCTGGAGCGCTGGCTATGTACGCAGTTTGGCGATGAGGTGGGCAAGGCCCTGTTCCCTGCCATGCAGAAGTTCTATCAGCTCTGTGGCATTCGCAAGCCGGAGTTCATGGGTTGGACACAAGTTGAACTCGACAAGAAAAAGTATCCTGGAGGAAAGTCACATGTAACCGACATTGGACTGACCCGCCAAGAAGCAGCAGAGCGGTTAGAGTCTTTTGGATGTTTGAAAGCTATTGTCGACAAATGCCGTTTGTTGCTTCGCCCTGAGTTATCTAATGCTTATGAGGCTCATATCGCCTACCCTATCTATGCCGCTGCAGCCATGACGCGCAAAATCGTTTCTGATTCAGCAACAAGTCATCTTGCCTATGAAGAAATTGTCGCACTAACCCGTCGTTACAATGCGCTGGCCAATGGTAAATGGGAAGGGCTGATGGATGCTGCCCCACGCCAATTGCCCGTCTTTGAAGATATTTGTGGCCGATTGTATGACGATGAGCCTTTCGAGGGTGTCGCCTGCAATGCTGCCGAATATGATGCTGCCTCTAAAGGTTGCCAATCCATTCAGATGCTTGGACACTCCATGAATGCTGTCAGTATTCCGAAGGGTGGAGAGTTGACCTATGAGTTTGAAACCCAGCAGGAGGGGGACGCTGTTCTTTATACTGCGATGATTCCCACACAACCCAACGACAAGGGAGACCTGCGCTATCAGGTGACGCTCGATAATCAGGAGCCTGTCGTTATCTCGCTCAAGGAGAAATACCGCTCTGAGTTCTGGAAAGTTAGCGTACTGCGCGGTCAGGCGCTCAAGCAGACAGACGTAAAACTGTCAAAAGGCCGTCACACAATGAAAATCAAAGCCCTTGATGACCATATTATCATGGACCAGTGGATGGTGGACTTCAAGAAGAATCGTAAGTTCTATGTGATACCAGTTAGTTAATTTACCGTTTACAGTTTGTTGTTTATTTATAGGATATGAAACGATTATTGATTAGTTTTCTATTTATCATTTTTCAATTATCATTTAGCTCAGCACAGCAGAGCGCAGTCGTACACCCTTGGCAAGGTAAGCGTGTAGCCTATTTCGGTGACTCCATTACCGATCCTCGTAACAAAGCTGCCAAGAAAAAATACTGGGGATGGCTGGCCGACTGGCTAGGCATCGAGACCTATGTCTATGGTGTGAGTGGTCGCCAGTGGAACGATATCCCCCGTCAGACGGACAAACTGCTTCACGAACATGGACAGGATGTGGATGCCATTCTCATCTTCTGTGGTACCAACGACTATAATAATGGTGTGCCTATTGGTAAGTGGTGGGACGAGCACGAGGCACAGGTAGAGTACGGACACGGACAGCCTAAGAAGATGGTGACGCGCCGTCAGCGCACTCCGTCAATGGATCCCAACACCTATTGCGGACGTATCAATATCGCACTTGATTCGCTGAAGCGTACTTTCCCCACAAAGCAGATAGTGCTCCTCACCCCTATCCATCGTTCCGACTTCCATGCTAACGAAAAGAACTGGCAGTGCGACGAGTCTTATACCAATCAGTGCGGTGAGTATCTGGACGTCTATGTTGAGGCCGTGAAACAGGCTGGTAACATCTGGTCCGTTCCTGTTATTGACTGGAACGCAACAAGTGGGCTGTTCCCTTTGTTAGATGTTCATGCCCCATACTTCAATAATGCAGATACCGACCGTCTGCATCCCAATGATAAGGGACATGAACGGTTAGCACGCACCCTTTTCTATCAGCTTCTCACCCTTCCATGCGTCTTCTAGGTATTCTTCTCTGCATCCTTTGTTGTGGCTGTTCGGCCTCTGCAAGGGGAAAGGTGCCTGTTATTCTTGTAGCAGGGCAGTCGAATGCAGATGGACGTGTGCCAATTGCTGAGCTACCTGCTGAATTGAAAGAGTTCCACTACTGCCAATGGAGTTATGGCAGCGGCGATTTCGAGACAGCTACAGGACAGCTCTCGCCATTCTCACCACGTGTGGCCAAACCGAAGATTGAGGCAAGCTGGGGCTTCGATGCTGTCGTGTATAAGAAATTGGAAGAACTATGGCAAAAGCCGTTCTATGTCATCAAGCATACCGATGGTGGAACAGCTATTGACCCCTCCTGCAAGGCAAGCACACACGGACTTTACTGGTCGGCTGACACGACATTCCTCAACCACACGACATCAGCCAGTCATGGCGGTAAGTCACTACTGAAGGCTTTCTTCCGACAGATTGATGACTGTCTGCCCAACCTCCCCAAAGGCTACGACATCAAATGTCTCATCTGGCACCAGGGCGAGAGCGATCAGAAAGCAGACTCTCTGTATTATGACAACCTGAAGAACGTCGTTACCGCTATGCGCCACCATTTGTATACTGTAACAGGAAAGAAGAAATATCTCCATTTACCAGTAATCTGCGGAACCTATGCCAAGGGCAGCCGCATGCGTAGCCAGCGTGTCGTTGACGCACTATACCGTTTGGCTGCCGACGACAATAACTTCTTCGTAGTGGAGGCCGCCGACCTCACGTTACTTCGAGACCGTCTGCACTTCGATGCCCGCGGAGCACGGATTCTCGGAGAGCGCGTCTTCGAAACAATGAAAGAAAAAAGCATTATAAAATGAAGAAATATCGCGAAATAAAGACTATTATTCCCAGGCTGGGAATATTATTTTCCCAAACTGGGAATGTTTTGTTCCCAGGCTGGGAACATGCAGCGCAATTAAAGCTGCATAAATGTCGAATAACCCAAGGTTATTCTATAATAATCCTATGGTATTGAAAATGTCCCTCACATACTCACATGACCCCTCTCAAAGGCCGATGTACAAAGGGCTGAAGGCACGTGAGGGACTTTCGTTCTCCCTCACGTCTCCCTCACTTTTTTCTTTTCGAGCCCTCACGTCTCTATGTGATGTGAGTGAATGTGACCCAAAATGTGAGGGTAACGTGAGGGACATTGCTTATCCATCACGTCCTTCAAACGCCCTGTACATAAGGGTTTGAGGCTTGTGATGTGAATAAGTGAGGGTAAAAATGCGTTTCCTTTTTTTTGCGTCCGATTCTTCGAATATTCACAATTTCTTTATCTAAGACTCGCGTTTAGTCCGTAGGCTTCGGACTCGCAGTCCGTAGGGAGCGAACTGACAGTCCGTAGGGAGCGAACTGACAGTCCGTAGGGACGGAATAATCTCTTTTGCTTGTAGTTTGTACGTAAAGTCCTATTTTGTACGCAAAGTCCTGCACTTAGAAACCTGCTGTCCGATTAAATGTACGTGTCGTTTCGGCCTCTTTCAAGAATAGTCCGTACCTTTGCAAACGACAAAAGGTTACAAATCGAACTACTTAAAATCTAAGAAAACAAACTGCTTAAAAACGATCTGCCAAACATGCATCAATCGTTCAATTTTAACCCAAGCATGGCTCACACCTTTTTAAGGTACGCGGAGGAAACAAAGGTCAGCAACCAGAAGGTACTTCTGCTGGCAGAAGCACATCGGAAACCAGTGGTAACCTCTCTCGTGAAGGCAGCTTCTGGGACGATGACGACTATTAATTCGATAAGATTTTCTTCATACAGACAGTTGCCGCACGGCTTGCCCGAGAGAGGGTCGCCCGTGCGGTTTTTATTCCTTTACAAAACGTTTCATGAAATGGAAACCATCAAATTACTGAATCATCTTCAGCAGATCCATCAGGGACTTTTCGTCATTCCAGCTGAATCCTGGCACAGCAATTGCCGATTCCATGATTCGGCGTTTTTCTTTGCCTATCGCCTGCCGGACACTACGCTCATGAGCCAGGACATATTTACCTTTGATGCGGAAGAAGTAAACGTTCTGGACGGGGAAATGGATGTCCAGGTCACCTTGAAGATCCACCGTGGTATACCCCAGCATATCATTAACTTCGATGCTGGTAAAGTTACGGTTATTCTCTATTTGCTGGTTATACGACTCCATATCAATAAGTTGCGCACAAAACAAGCCATCTCTACCCAGCGTGTCCACCTGGTAGGCCAGCAGTGTGTCTATCCGCAGATAGCTACGCTCTTCGAAGTCCACTCTCAAGAGGGTCTTCATATTTGCCTGCTTGGTCTCCAGACCGCTTTTGTAGAGCAACGTACTGTTCTTCAGGAAGATATTGGCCAGCGGCAACTTCATTTTCTTCCCGTCTGCCAGAAGCACCGTTGCGGGTTTGAATTGCTTATACACAGTGAGCGCCGGCGTCACCTGCTGGGCATGACTAGTGATAATGCCCACGATAGCGAGAAATACTATCAGAATGTGTCTTTTCATAAGTCGTACAATATTGTCTGTCAGTAGATTTGCCGACAAAATTACAAATATTTTTGTAAAACATGTCAATTTTAGTTTTTTTTTCGTACCTTTGCCCCCAGAATTTACTAAAACAAACTATATGCATATGAAGAAATTGTTTTTGTTGACAGTCCTTTGCGGACTGACGATGCTGGGTGCCAACGCTCAGCGTGTCATAGATAAACTTGACCGTGGCATAGTGGCAGTAAAGACTACTGGTGGCATCTTCGTCAGTTGGCGTATTCAGTCTGACGAGTACTATGATGTTACTTATAACCTCTATCGAGACGGTTCTGTGATAGCAGAAAACCTGAAGACTTCAAACTACACTGATGCTGCGGGCACAACCTCCAGCAGCTATGCTGTAGAGGCCGTGAAGCGTGGCATTCAGCAGACCAAGAGTGCAGCTGTCAAGCCTTGGAGCAGTAATAGCAATTATCTGGAGATAGCACCCAAGCACGACCAGTCTATCACCTCTACCCTCATACCTAATGATGCCTGCTGTGCCGATGTTGACGGTGACGGCGTGGTGGAGATTCTGTTGAAGTATGACAATCAGGAAGAGATCAGCAATGGTTTCCCCAAAGACGGAAACAACGGCGAATACACCATCATGGAGGTGCTGAAACTCGACGGTACTGTGCTGTGGTGGGTGAACTGCGGTCCCAACATGGGTGACTTCCAAAACAACGAGCAGAACATTGTGGGCTACGACTGGGATATGGACGGCAAAGCCGAGGTACTGATGCGCCTAGAGGAAGGCTCTACCATCCACATGGCCAACGGCGATACCTATACCATTGGTGCCGACGGCAAGAACGGCACCTCATGGACCAACTACCGTACGCCGAAGACTGGTGGCGTAGAGTGGTTTACCCATTACGGCAAGGAGTTCCTCGTTTACTGTAATGGTACCTCAGGTGTGCCCTATCAGGTTATTGATTTCCCCTGTGCCCGTTTCGAAAGCGGCGAATCAAATCTTGAAAGGGCTTGGGGCGACGGCTATGGCCATCGCAGCAGCAAATACTTCTTTGGCGCTCCCTATCTGGATGGTCGCAAGCCCAGCATCTTCGTGGGTCGCGGCATCTATACCCGTCATAAGTTTGTAGCTCTTGACGTAGATCCTGCTACCCATCAGCTGACTGAGCGCTGGCGCTGGATGAACAACCAAGGCTATTCATCACCATGGTACGGACAGGGTTATCATAACTATGCCATCGTGGATGTCGATTGGGACGGACGCGACGAGATTGTATGGGGAGGTATGGTTATCGACGATAACGGCAAGGGGCTCTCTACAACAGGCTTTGGACACGGTGACGCCCAGCATCATGGCGACCTCAATCCATACGTTCATGGACAGGAAGGATTCTTCTGTAATGAGGACCATCCTAACAACCATTATCGTGACTTGACAACAGCGAAACTGTATTATCGCAACGAGAGCGGCAACGACGACGGTCGTGCCATTGCCGGCAACTTCCTTAACACCATTCCTGGCGCTGTAGGTTTCTCTGCCCATGATGCCTCACCTGGTCCAGTGAGTCTTGTAGAGAACAAGCATCTTGACATCCTCAATACAACATCTGGCATGGCCCAGAACTTCCGTTGCTATTGGGATAGTGACCTGCAGGAAGAGACTTTCAATTACTCTAATGGCAAGAATACTGCAGGAGCCGTCTATAAGCCAGGCACTGGTAATTCATGGCTTTTACAGGGTTCTATGACCAATAACGACACCAAGGGAACACCTTGTTTCATGGGCGACATTCTGGGTGACTGGCGTGAGGAGTTCATCATGCGTACTGCCAATAACAAGATACGCATCTACACTACTGACATCGAGACACCTTGGCGCAACTACTCGCTGTGGTACGACCACCAGTATCGTAACGGTATGGTGTGGGAGATGTGCGGCTATAACCAGCCTCCCCATACCTCTTACTTTTTGGGCGAACTGGAAGGCATTACCGCTGCACCTCCTGCTCTGACGATGGAGGGACGTGTAGAGGTTGCCAATGGTGGCACCATCTCCAATAGTGGAGAAGAGGTCATTGCTTGCGAGACCAACGATATGACGATGAATATTGCCGATGGCGCTACACCTTATCTATTTATAGACAATGCTCCATCGTGGGTTCAGGGTTCTGCACCTTCAGAGGCAACGTCAGCATCTTACAAAATCAACTATCAGTACTACACCCACACCCTACAGGGTGGCGGCTTTGCCGGCAGCACCCGTGTAGTGAAGCAAGGCGACGGCATTCTGGCATATCCAGAGCGCGACATGACCTATAACGGAAATACCGATGTGTGGGCAGGCTCGCTGAACCTGAACGGTTCTATCGCCAACTCTCCCTTATGGCTTAACCGTCTCACCACTCTCAACACTCCTGCCAAAACCATTACAGTAAAGTCGCTGACAGCCGACTATGGTTCTACTACAACCATTGGTGGCAAGGATGCCCTTGGCACGCTTGTCGCTACAGACTCTGTGAAGCTAGGCTTTGGTGCACGACTGGTAGTAGACATCTATGCCGACAGCTTCAAGGCTGATCAGATCAATACTGCCAAGCTGATTGTCGAAAAGAAGAACTGGCAGTATGGTCCTGAATACAAAATGCCGGTTATCGAGTTCAATTGCCATTTCGCAACTGGAGAGACCACGCTGTCAGTCGGCAAGTATATCCTGGGCGCTGTTAGTGCTGTGGATGGCGACGTGACCAATATCAAAATTGAAGGCATTGCAAAGGTAAAGACCACCCTGGCTATCGAAGAAGGCAATCTGGTGCTCAACGTAGAGGGTACTCGCGACCCAACCGACATTGAGTGGAACGGAACCAGTTCCACCATATGGGATGTGGCCAACACAGAGAACTTCGTGACCCACGACCCTGCCCGTGCCAGCGAAACCTTTATTGAAGGTGACAATGTATACTTTACCGACAATGCACAGAATAAGGAGATTGTGATTGGTGATGGTGTGGAGGTGAAGCCTACCAACATCTACTATACAGGCTCTGAGGCATATAGCATCACAGGTAGTGGTAAGATTACCACAGGAACATTCTACAACAACGGCTTCGGCACTATCACAATGGGTACTGACAACACCTACACAGGTGGCAATCACCTAACAGGTGGTATCACTAAGGTGAGTTCGCTGGCAAACAACACCCAGGCATACGGAAATCTGGGTGGAGTAACTACCAATAGTGCTTTGTTCACCATTGAGAATGGTGCCGTGCTTCAGAATACAGCAGCCGTCACCCATGGCTCTGCCATGAAGATGGTGGGCAATGGCGTCATCAGGACAGATGCTTCCTTCACCCAGCAGGCAGCCATCAGTGGCGACTCTCTGGTGAAGGAAGGCTCCAGCTCGCTCACCATGACTGGCAACCTCTCTGCAGCCCGCACCATCATCAAGGCAGGTAGCATGAACTATAGCGGCAACAACTATAGCAAAACTGTCGAGCTGCAGGGCACGTCGGCCATTTCTGGTGACGGATTCACCACGTCACCCATCTTTGTGGCAGGTGGTGCTAAAGCTACCTTGACACTTACGAACACCTATTATAAGACATATTCTGGTGCACTTACAGGTACAGGACAGTTGACCGTCAACCCCACCAACACCGTAAACCGTGTAGCTATCACGGGTAACTGGACCAACTTCAAGGGCACGATAGTCTACAACAATACATCTATCTTGATGCCTCTAAAGAACAGCGGTATGCCGAATGCTACGCTCAGCACAGGTAATGCCACTAACATTGGTATTGCTGCATCGAGCAACAGTTCTCCTGTCACATACCATATAGGCAAGCTTATCGGTAATGGCACATTACGCCATAAGGAGGTAGACTTCAATAGTCAGTCTAGTGTGTCTGGCAATGTAACGTGGAAGGTGGGTAACAGCGACCTTGGCGACTTCACGTTCAATGGAATTATCTATGATGCTGGCGGCACCAACAAATCGAACTTCGAGAAGGTAGGTGACTGTAGCATGACTGTAGGTGGAACGTGGGCCAATAGTGGTACTGTGAAGGTTTCTGAAGGTACGCTCATTATTGGTCAGGGCAAGTCACTCGGAACGGGTGCACTCACCGTAGCTGATGGTGCAACGCTGCAGGGCCAGAGCTCTACGGTCAGAACGCAATCTAAGAAGAGTAGCTTCACCAACAGTAGTGTGACGATTAACGGCTCTTTGCGCGTAGGCTCCGAAGGCACGTCTACCTCAGGCTATTGGTATTTGGGTACCAAGCCGCTTACCATTGGCGCTACAGGTAAACTCTACGTAGGTGTGGCCAAGTGCTCTACTTCGCCTTCAGTACCTGGCTGTTCCCATATATGGAGTGAAGAGACAACAGGTTCTATTACTTTCAAGGATGGTGCTACGGTTAGCGTCTATCTTGCTTCTTCTTATGATCCTGCTGCCAGCATTGGTGCCGACGAGGCCAAGGCCGACTCCTTCATGGTGTTCAACTTTGCAAAGGCTACTGTGGGTGATGTGCAGTTCGAGCTGCCACAACTGCCTGAGAATTATTATTGGGATACTACCCAATTCCATACCGGTTACCTGTACATTCGCTATAGTAATGCGACAGGCATCGGCAGCACTGTGATGAATAGGAAGGAAAGTAATAATGATATTTATGACCTCCATGGCCGTAAGGTGCGCAGCCAGTCTGCCGACATCAACAACCTGCCTGCCGGCATTTATATCCGCGGCGGCAAGAAGGTGGTAGTAAAGTAGAGGTAAGTCATTAAGAAGAAAGCGTCTTTTCAACAAACACCAAATCCTGACAATCATCGATGACTGTGGGGATTTGGTGTGAGTTGAACCACAGAAGGCAGATACTTAAAAAAACTTAAACGAAACAAAATTTAGAGGGTAAAAAGTACACACCTACTATTTTTTTACTAATTTTGCACCGCATAAAGCAACGAACTGCTAACATATAACATAACATTATATAATTTACTAATTTAAACTTAATCAAAAACGAATTTTTATGAAGAAACGTTTACTTTTTGCCTTTATGGCAATGTTCGCAGCCGTTTCGGGTTACGCTCTTGAGCAGGGTGAGTTCGTCTACACTCCGCAGGGTCGTTTCCAGATTACGGGTGCTAATCTGAATGCTAACAATGCATTCCAAGACATGACAGGTTGGACTGCCGTTTCTGCTGCAGAAAAGACTTTGACCGACCTATTCAACATTAACGCAAACGGTCTTGCTGAGGGCTTTAATTCTGTTGCAAGCCTTGACGCAACTGAAGGTGAAGGTATGTACTATCAGTTTGTACCTTCTGATGCATCTTCTGCTTATGTTGTCAGTTACAAACTGAAGGGTGCTGCCGCTGTATCTATTCGTGTAAAGACTGTTGCTGTTTCTACTAACCTTGTAAAGGTTGAGGGTAACTCTGATAATGCTTTTGGTGGCACAAATGATGTGCTTGTAGCCAATACTGCAGAGGAACTGACAGATGACTGGCAGACCTTCAACTATGCTATCGTTGGTGATGGTACTACTCGTACCTATTTTATCTCATTCACAGGTATGGCTACCAATATTGAGATTGCCGACCTTCAGATAGCTCCTGCCCTGCAGTTTGCTGATCTGCGTCAGCGTGATGCAATGTTGGAGAAACTGAATGTTTACAAGAACTGCTACGACTGGAAAGCTGGCGTGCTTGATGAATATGCCATGAATGAAGCTATTGAGAACCTTCAGGCTATTGGCGACGAGTCTGGTCAGGCTGACCTGGATGAGGCTCTGGTCACCGCTCAGGAAATTCTTGACGAATTCCTCAAGGCTAACATGGATGACTATCTGGCTGGTGGCAGCAATCTGGACTATTTGCCCAATAACGTAGCAAAGCAGGCCAGTAAACAGTCTTCTTATGGTATATGGAGTTGTCTGCCCGCTGGTCGTGCACACTGGGATGCTAATGCTTATCCTGACATGGGTCACTTCCAGAATTCAAATACATGGAACAATGGTGCTCCTGATACCCCAATGGGTGTATACACTCAGAAACAGTTGGAAGCAGGTTCCTATGTTTTCTCTATCTCTGCTAGTGCAGCATTGCGTGAGCCAAAGAAGAACGACTGGAATAATGATGATGGTTTGAATCCCGCTTATGCTATAGCTTATATCGTAAAGATTAACGACGGTGCAGATCCTGATACGATTGTATCTGTTACAAAGAATCTGGATGCTGTAACAATGACTCCATTCTATCTTACTGCAAAAATCGAAGAGGCCGCTACATATGAGCTCGGTATTAAGGCTTATTGCAAAGAGGAATGTAAGACTCTGAAAAATGGCTCTGTAACCTATGTTGGTAACGCTTCGCTCTTTGTTAAAAATGAGAATAAATACAACCAGAAGCAGTTGAACTATGAGGCAGACGTACGTGAACAGATTACTACAGGTCGTGATGCTCTTACAAAGGCAGCAGAATATCTGGCAAATGCAGATAATCTTTGGGGTAGGGCAGATCTTCAAGATAGTATTACTGTAACCGAACCTAAGATTGCTGTATATGAGACAATGACTCAGGATGAGATTATTGCTACATTTGACGAGGCTGCATATGTGAAGGATAATCGTACGAAGAATGCAGAAGAAGGTCTGTTGGTTTTCCAGGTTTACGACAGCGCTGTGAAGGGAATTCTTGCTGCTAACAAGAAGTTCTTGGCTGTTAATGACACTCTGAACTCTATACAGACTGTTATCGATGCTGCAGAGAACACTTTGGTTCTCCGTATCTATGATTCCGCTACTGGAAAGGATGCTTTGAAGGATGCTATTAACACAGCTAAGGGCATACAGAGTCAGATGAAGGCTGCTCAATACAGCGAGGAGAATGCTGCTACTATCGTGGATGCCAATAAGGTACTGACTGCTGCTATTGAAACCTTCAAGACAACAATCCCTGAAAGTTCTATTGCAACTATCGTAGATATTGACTTCGAGGCAGATGCAGTATTAAACGAGGATACACAGCTTTATAGCATTGCAGGTGCAAATGGCGCTATGGAATTCTCTAATTTCGCACTTGATGTGAACGACAACTATCCTTACCAGCAGGGTATCTGGAACAATGGTGAGCAGCAGTTTAAGGGCTATGTTCGTGTAGGTAACGGTACTGGTACTGTAAACTTTGATCCTACTATTGATGGTTCTATGGGTACTAATATCCTCAAGCTAAATTGCGACTTCTTCCTTCAGGGACTTTCTGGTAAATATGTTGGCTTCTATCTGAAGAATGATGCTGACTCTATTATTGCAGGTCACTATGCTAACTACTATGACAACAAGATTGATGCCTCAAGTAATCTGAATATTGACTTGACTAACCTGCAGTATGGTTCTGGTTCAGGCTATGCAAACAAGGCTCCAGAGGGTGCTGAGGGTGCAGAAGGAACTGTCCTTCCAAAGAACTCATTCGAAGTGATTTTGGATTTCGGCGAAGGTTCTATCTATACTACCACAACCTCTGCAAAGGGTGTAGTAACAACTGCAAAGCAGGCATTTGACAAAACGGCACCTACTAAGTTCGTGCTTCAGTCTAACTATATCAACAACGATCGTCGTATATGGTTCGACAACCTGAAGATTCAGCGCATCCTTGCCGGTGAGGTTACTGGTATTCAGAATGTAAAGGCTGGTGTCAACACTGCTGATGGTGCAATCTACAATCTCGCCGGTCAGAAGGTAAGCAAGAGCTTCAAGGGCCTCGTTATCAAGAACGGCAAGAAGTTCATCGTGAAGTAATAATGCTAAACAGGGCATTACGGTTCTACCGCGATGACCAAAACTGACACAATCCCCACCGCCCACACGGGCCGGTGGGGATTTTTCGTTAGCACAACAGGTAGAATCGTGTATTTATTAGTTAAAATTTTACTTAATTAAAAAATAATGAAACATTTTTATTCGTGTTTCATTTTTTTTGTTTAATTTTGCACCTTGAAAACTACTTCCCCCTATGGGGGATAAGCTAAAACGAAAACAAATTGATTAACAAATAGCTATTTATGAAAAAACTCTTTTTGTATGCATCCCTACTGTGCATAAGCCTCGTATCCTGTAAGAAGGATTACTTGGTGCCAGAGGGTGAATTGCCATCATGGCTTGGAGAGAGTATCTACAAAGAGCTTCAACAGTCTTCGCAGCTTGAAGGCACGTTTAACACGTACTGTAAGCTGATTGATGACATGGGTTACACCGAAGTGCTGAGTAAGACGGGTAGTAAAACCATCTTCCCAGCCAACGACGAAGCTTTTGAAAGATTCTTTGCAGGCGGCAACAACAAGTTTGGTGTCAGCAGTTACGACGAACTGACCCACTCACAGAAAGCAGAACTGCTGTTCTCAACGATGATTGACAATGCCATCCTTGTAGGAACATTGTCGAACAAGCAGAACGCTGCTGGTAACATGTTGCAAGGACAGTTGGTGAAACACGCCACCAACATGCGTCTTACCTATGCTGTTGCGCCGTGGTCTGTTCAGGACATGCCCGCCAACAACAAGTACTTCTCACGTTTCCAGAATGAAGGTCGCAGCTCCATTATGGCCATTTTCGACAACACCGTAGCACCCATGGTGCACCTGACCGGTGAGTACATGCTGAACAACAACATGACCTTGACGGGTAGCGACAGCGACTTTAAGATTCTGACCGGCCATGACTATGAAGATGGCGATGCCTACATCTTCGACCGTAAGGTCATTAAGAGTGATGTTGTCTGCCAGAATGGTTATATCCACCAGCTCAACGAAGTGCTGGTGAACCCCGGTAACATGGCAGAATTCCTGCGTGCAGGTAGCGACACCCGCTATATTTCCCGTATGTTGGACTATTACGCCTTCCCGGATGCCGACATGACACTGACAGACCAGTACAATGAATCGGCAGCTAACAGTACAGATACCGTGTTCGCAGTCCGCTATCTGAGCAAGAACTCTCAGCGCTCTAAGCTGGCACAGCCCGTACGCGGTACAACGGTAGCCGAAAACCAGTTGCTAGACTTCGACCCAGGTTGGAATTTCTATAATCCCACGTTAAAGGGACAGACAACAGACGACGAAGCTGAGATAGCAGCCTTCCTGGCACCTTGTGACGAGGCTGTGAAGGACTACTTCCTTGGCGAGGCAAACTATATTCTCAAGAATCTCGGCGTAGAAGGCTTGGATACTAAGAATCCTGCAAACCTCAACGATCACCTTGATGCAGTCTATAACAGCGATCCATCTGTCTTCGCCAGCATTCTGAACAATGTCATGAAGTCCTATCTAACCAAGACGGTACCCAGTTGCTTCTCGACCGTTCAGAATGATGCCTTCGAATTCCTCGACGTCACAAAAGATGACATTAACAAAAAGTCTGATGGCAACTATGATGTCACTATTACTAACAATGGCGTCATTTATAAGATGAACAAACTCTTCGGTCCGAAGATATACAACTCTGTACTTGGTCCGGCATCTGTCTATAAGGACATGCGCACCATGGGCGAGATGCTTAACGACCACCAGACCACAGCTGGTACACCCTCTAAGCTGGGTGCTGACATGTACTATTATCTGCTGTCAATGAAGGCCCGCTACGGAGTGTTTGTACCAACAGACAACGAGACACAATTCATCGTGATTGACCCCACATCGGTCAAGGACGATGACGGTCTGAAGGGACTGCGTTTCCGCTTCGACCCGCAGGCCGACGGTTCTTTCCATGTAATGGTCAAGAAATACATCTATCAGGGTGGTCCTTATAACGACCTGAATTCGTATGTGGAAGCAGCAGGTGCTAGTGACATCAATATTGAGACTGGCTACTTTAACAGCCAGATTAAAGACCTGCTGGACTACTGCACCATCGTGTTGGCCGACTCTACGGAGACAGGTAAAGGCAGTGCAGTATATGGTCTCTATGGCAACAAATACTACAAGACCAAGCACGGTGGCGTTGTTATCGTTGATGGCAACAAGGTCGCTGGCGGACTGCAGTATGAAAAGAACCAATGGTCAAACATCACAGAGAAATTCGACGCCAACAGCAACGATGCCAAGATTGAGAACGGTACTGTCTATCGTCTTGACTACCCTATTCAACCTACTATCAGAACTGTGATGGAGACTTTATCACGTCCTGAGTTCTATGATGAAAATGCTGATTATGATGTCAATGCACCGGAATACGACCACTTCCTCAACTTCTGCCTGCAGTTTAATGACGAAGACCTCTACACATTTGCCGGCATCTTAACCGGTAGTGAGAGCGAGGCGCAGAAGAACACGAAGATGAAGGCTTACCGCATCATCGACGATAATGACAACTGGGGCATGCTCAGTTCCTACAACTACACCATCTATGCGCCTAACTACGAGGCCATGGTACAGGCACAGAAAAACATGGGACTGCCCACTTGGAAGAAGGTAATGGCAATTGTTAACGACTGGGAGAGCGTCAAAGATGAATATGGTTTCACCAGTAAAGACGATGCAAAAACTTACGTCAAGAATCAATTGGACAAGATGACAAGGTTCGTGCGCTATCACACACAGAACAGTTCACTCTTTGCCGACACATATTTTAAGAACTACGACCCAGAGACGGGGCTTACGACACCAGAGCCTTCTTACTCTACCTTCTGTTCAAACGCTATTGGTATTGCCCAGACACTGACCGTTACTGGTGGTGGCAACAAGCTGAGTGTAAAGGACGCCTCTAATACAGTGGTGACCATTCAAGCTTCGTCTGCCAATGCCAACCTCATTGCCCGTGACATCACCACATCTGAGAAGAATGGTTACAAATCCATTGAGACCTCAGCATTTGTGACCGTTCATGGTATTGATACGCCGCTGTGTTTCAATAGCAATCGGAAATATTAATTATTAATTAGAAATTAGAAATTAGTAATTATGATTACCAAGATAAAAATGATAAAATCAAGAGTATTGCTGATGCTGCTGATGAGTGTTATCACTCAGGTGATGTGGGCACAGGGTAAAGTAATATCAGGTACGGTGGAAGATGCCATGGGACCGATTATGATGGCCAACGTTGTAGAACGAGACGCCAACAACCGTATCGTCAACGCCACACAGACTGATATGATGGGTAACTTCTCCATGGAGATTAAGAACCCTAAGAATAAACTTGTCTTTTCATACGTAGGTAGTAAGACCAAAATTGTGACTATTGGCAATCAAACGGTATTTAAGATCAAGTTAGAGGATGAAGGTACCGCACTGTCTGAAGTCGTCGTAAAAGGTCGCCGTACCACATCGGGCGGTCTGAACATTGACAAGCGCGAGGTGTCCGTTTCTTCTCAAACCATGAATATGGACAAAATTGAAGGTATGGCATTCACCTCAGCCGATGAGGCCCTGCAGGGTGAGATTGCCGGTCTGGATATCGTGGCCAACTCTGGTAACTTGGGTGCTGGTACATCGATGCGTTTGCGTGGTGTATCAACGCTGAGTGGTAGTGCCGAGCCTCTGATTGTAGTTGACGATAAGATTTTTGAATATAACACCGGTGACATCGACTTGGAAAGTGCCGACGAAGAGGCATTCTCCTCATTGCTCGCTGTCAGTGTGGATGATATTGCAGAAATCACGGTACTGAAAGATGCTGCTGCTACTGCCATCTGGGGTTCCCAGGGTGCTAACGGTGTCATCCAGATTAAGACGAAACGCGGTGCACGTGGTAAACCTAGGGTAACATTGGGCTATAAGTTCACTGGTACATGGATGCCTAAGGGCTACGACCTCCTAAACGGTGACAACTACACCATGATGCTCAAGGAGGAGTTCTATAACCCCACTCAGAGCTCTGCTGCCACAGCTACCATCAACGAAATCAACTACGTTCCCGCAGAATCGTGGGCAGAAGCCAACAACTGGAACAAGAATACCGATTGGGTGGATGCCATCAAGCAGTTCGGTGAGCAGCATGAAGCCAACTTCAATATCACCGGTGGTGGTACGAAGGCTACCTTCCGTATCTCTGCCAGCTACAACAACCAGACAGGTACCATTATCAAGCAGAAGATGAACCGTCTGACCACACGTCTCGTACTTGACTACAACGTGTCAGACCGTATTCGCTTCTCTACCAACTTCGCATTGACCTATACGGACAACCTGAAGAACTACACGTATGGAAGTAGTAAGAGTAGTGGATCCCACAACAACCTGTTAGCTATGGCATTGGCTATGGCACCGAATGCCAGCATTTGGCGCATGGACCAATATAATAACAATACAGGCGAGTACTTCCTGATGAATCCGACGATGAATGGTAAGACTCCTGATGATGGTAACTATACGTCCACACAATTACAGGATATCGTGGCTATCGGTAACCCTGTAGCATACGCAAATAACTCATGGCAGAAGGAAAAGACTTACAGCATCATACCTGACTTCAACCTGAAGTATGAACTCTTAGGCACCGAGAACGGCAAACACCGTCTGACCTTTAACGGTCGTGTCTACTTCGACATCTATGCCTACTCAAAGCCAACCTTTATGCCAGGTAGTCTTTCGAACGGTAGCTATGCTGACGGTGATTACAACTTCATCACCAATACGGAAACTAACCAGTTTAAGCTAGGTTCTCGCGTAGAACTCATCTTTACACCTGCTTTCAAGAACGAAGACTTTTATCTGACCATGCTGGCACGCTATGAAGCCGGTACACAGAAGAATACCTATCAGTATATCGGTCAGAGTGCCATTCCAAACGGTATTGAGTCACCCACTATTGATGCTCACTTGTTAGGCATGGACAACCAGCCGAGTACGACAAAGTCTGCCTGGCAGAACTGGATTTACAGTGCACACTTCTCCTATAAACACCGCTATAACGTCGACTTTACACTGCGTGGTGACGGAAACTCCAAGTTCGGACCTAAGAATCCCTGGTTCTATTCACCATCAGTCTCACTGCGTTATAACTTCAGCGAAGAGCCGTTCTTTAAGCCATTGAGGAAAGTGGTTTCAATGTTCGGTATTCGTGGCTCATGGGGTATTACAGGTAGTTCAAGTGTTGCTGTCGACAACTATTTTAACCAGTACACATCCCGAGTAGGTCGCTATGGTACCAACTACTATACGACGATGAGCGGTATGAAACTCGACGACCTACGCCCACAGAAGAAGATTGGTTACAATCTGGGCTTTAACCTGGGCTTCCTTGACGATCTGATTGAATTAGACCTGAACCTCTACAAAGAGAACACTAAAGACATGATTATGAAGGGAATACCCATTCCAACATCTGCCACATGGAATACATCTACGAGCCTTTCTTATGGCAATGTCGGCGAGATGGAGAATAAGGGATGGGAGTTATCTATTACAGGTAACAAGTTCATCAAGATTGGAAAATTCTCAGTTAGTGCCAATTTCAATATTGCTCAGAATGTCAACAAGCTGTTGGAAATGGACCAGCGCGTACTTGACAACCTGAACTCGCAGCCCAGTTGGAGTAATCGCGGTGCTAAGACCATTCTTAACCGTGTCGTCGTAGGTGACCCGCTCTGCTCTATTTATGGATACCAGAGCAAGGGCGTGTTCCAATACACTTACGACTACCTCACCAACTACAACACCCGCCAGTTGCAACTGCAACAGCAGGCTGCTGCTCGTGGCGAGAAATACGAATGGAACTACGAGGCTTGGATTAACGAACAGCTTGCCCAAGGCAAGACTTTCCCTGTAGCTACCGACGAGAACGGCAAGGTCATCATGACCAACACAGGCGTACCCAAGCACTTGACATACTATTATGGTGATACTGAGTATGAATTCAAGGGTGGTGATGCATTCTATGAGGATGTCAACCACGATGGTACCATCAACGAACTCGACATTAAGTATCTTGGAAACTCACTGCCAAAGATACAAGGTGGTTTCAGCCTGACCTTGCAGTATGGAAATTGGAAAATTGTATCACGTTTCAACTATCGTTGGGGTAACAAGATTGTCAATACGGCACGTATGAGCTTGGAAAGCATGTACGGCACAGAGAATCAGGCATCTACTGTTACCTATCGCTGGCGTAAGGATGGCGATGTCACAGAGATACCACGCGCTCTCTATGGTACAGGCTACAACTATCAGCTCAGCTCACGTTTTGTGGAGGATGGTTCCTTCCTGCGTTTCAACAACCTGCAAATCTCCTACAGCGTACCCAAGAAGCTGCTGAAGAAGTACGGTCTGAACACCCTCTCTGCCTACGTAACGATGAACAACCTCTGGTGCTGGACCAAGTATAGTGGTATTGACCCGGAAATTGCAGCAGGTACCTATACACCCGCTATCGATGGCGCAACCACGCCAAGATCCAAGTCTATCACTGCTAGCCTTAGCTTTGGATTCTAACAAAATTTGTAATATGTAATTAGTAATTAGAAATTATGATTACCAAAATAAAAAATATTATCTGTGGAATCTGCGTCATCTGTGGTTTCTCTGCATGTGTGGATACGGTCATTCTGCCTGACAACAAGACCGTTGACGAAGACTACTGGCAGAAGAAGAGCGAAGTAGAAGCTGTCGTGGCAACAGCCTACACACAGCTACGCGATGCTTCAGCCATTCGCAATATGATTGTATGGGGCGATTTCCGTTCCGATGAGTTGGCGATTACATCAACACTGCCCGCCAGTGCAGCCTACAGGACTGCTTTGCAGCAGATATATTCCTGCAACATTGAAACAGAGAATGCATTTACCTCATGGTATCCTTTCTATTCAGCCATCAACTACTGTAACTTGGTGTTGGAGAAAGCAGAAGACGTGATTGCTGTAGACCCGGACTACACCCGTGGTGACTATGATGCCAACAAAGCACAGGTATTAGCTCTGCGAGCTTTCTGCTATTTCTACCTGACGAAGGTGTTCCATGACATTCCTATATCACCCCACGCCTACATGAACAGCAGTGACGACCTCAATGCGCCACAGTCCACTCCTGATGAGGTGCTGACCATGTGCATCAATGATCTAGAAGAGGCTATCAAGTATGCTATATCCGGTTCTACATATGGTGATTGGCGCGACAAAGGCTACCTGAACCAAGACGGTATCAATGCTCTATTGGCAGACATCTACCTTTGGCGTGCGTCTGTCAACCGTGATGCCAACGATTATCAACTCTGCATAGATTATTGTGACAAGGTCATCAAGGCCAAGAAAGATGCCTATGAGCAGAACCCGTCAAAACGCCGCTGGGGAGGTGACGATGAAAAGAAAGACTACTATCTCTCTAGCTACGACGACATGTATAGAGACCTCTTCGGTCAGGACGGACAGAATGCTGACGAAAGCATCTTCGAACTGCAATTCAACAGTTCAGGAGTTAACAATACCGGACTGGACCAGATGTTCTACCGTTACAATAACAGCAGCTCAAACGGTTATGGTTACCTGAAAGCTGCAGGAGTTTATGGTAAAGTGGATGCTACTGGTAATGGTGTTTGGATTAACAGTGTTGACCAACGTCTCTATGAATACATCTATGACGCTAACAGTTCCAGCGTAGAGCAGTTTAGCGTACGCAAATCCGTTGCCTTGACAACGGCAGGCACCAACAACACTGCTCAGAGCAATCCTTCAGGCAGCCGCTTGAACGCCGTCAGAGAGGACTGGATTTTCTATCGACTGACCGATGTGATGCTGATGAAGGCCGAAGCACTCGTACAGCTTTATAACCTTAGCGGCAAGGCTGCTGAAGACACTCGCAACGAAGAAGCATTTGAGATTTGCAAGTTCGTCAACGAGCGTGCCCTCTCTGATGCCAACAAGACTTCCTATGCCCTGAAGTATACTACCTATAAGGATAAGATGGAGGAACTGGTGCTCGCTGAGCGTGCCCGTGAGCTTTGCTTTGAGGGCAAACGTTGGTTCGACCTTATGCGTTACAACTACCGCCATACCCAACAGCAGGCAGATCTTAAGAAGAAACTGACGGAGAGCTATGTCAATAACAGCAATGAATTCTATGAACTGGCTCTGCGCAAGTATCCTGTTCCTGCTGCTATGAGGGCTAAGCTGCGTGATGAGCGTTATCTCTATATGCCTATCAATCAGGACGAAGTTGAGATTAACACCAATCTTGTACAGAACCCTGCCTATAAATCTGGCTCGAAATATTAAATTAATAATTAGAAATTAGTTATTATGATTACCAAAGTAAAATATATAATCTGTGGAATCTGTGCCATCTGTGGCATGATGTCTTGCACTGAGGAGCCTGATGGATCTAACCTCTTCTCCTCAGACCAGAAGACCATTGCAGAGTTGATTCGTGACAGAGACAATTTGACAGCCTTCTATCGTATATTAGAGAAAGGTGGCTTCGACAAATACATGGGAACGTATGGTGAATATACATGCTTCGCACCTGTGAATGATGGTGTAAGTACCTATCTCGACAGTCTCTATTACGACGAGTCGTACCTGATTTCCAAGGCAAAACAGAAGCATAACGGTATTAAGGAAGATTCAAACTGGGATAACCTTGATGTTATGGCCAAGGTAGAGTTGATGTCTGACTCGCTGTGTGATGACATTTCACGCTTCCACCTCTCAGGTGAGGAACACCTGCAAGTAGACCTGGATGGTACGGCTACTACCTGGACCACAATGAAGACAGGTCGTAGCATCCGTGTCGGCACCTTTAAAGAGGATGCCTACAATACAAAGTACATTGGACTGACGAGTCTCAATGATATCGCAGCCATTATTGACGGTGATATTGAGGCCATCAATGGTGTCCTGCAAATATGTTCAGACGTTATTCCTCGTTCTGACCGCACCACTGACGACCAGTTACGTGTGGAGGGTGAGAAAGATCTCGGCATCTTCTATGAGGCACTTGAAAAGACCGGTTATACCGATACGCTCTTGATTGAACGCAAGAATAATTCTGACGGTACGGCAATCACCTACGACTTAGGAACGAATCACAATGACCGTGATGGCAACCCACTCTATTATCCCAAAGAGTGTATGGTCAAATGGACGGTCTTTGCTGAGACCGACGATGTATTCCGTGCAGCTGGCATCAACAACTTTAACGACCTCAAAGCAAAATGCGCAGAATGGTACGGCAACTGTGGTGCTTGGTACGACTACATCAACGAGAAAGGCATCAAGATCAGTACAGGTGACGACTATACGAATCCGTTCAACGTTGTGAACATGTTCGTGGCATATCATATCCTGCGTGCTGGTATGCCTATCGACCGTATCGTTTATGAGAAAAACAAGCAAACTGACGCTTCATGGAATTTCTGCTTCGGCTATGAACCTCAGGAGTACTTTGAGACCATGTTGCCCAATACCATTCTTAAGGTGTGGGAGACCAATCCAAAGACCAGCAAGGACCTTTGGCTGAACCGCTATCTCACCAATAACACACTGACATCGAAACTTGGTATGTTTGGTATGCCTGGTGACGGAGACCATGACCTAGTTTTCAAGGGAGTACCCGTTGACCGTAACAACAGCGTTGAGACACTAAATGGATACATTCATCGAATCAAAGACATTTTAATCTATGACCAGAATGCAAAGGATGCCCTGCACGAGCGTCTGCGTTTCGACTCGTCCACATTCCTCTATGAGCTCATCAACAATGGTCTACGTGGTGCAACACCCGCAGAGGTCAGCACGCTCAATGGTGGTGGTGACGGAAACCGCGTGGCATTCCATAATACGTTCTTCGACAACATTGTATGCTACAACCCCGGTACGCTGCTCCGCTTCAATGTGATGGGTGCATGGCGCGCACACAACTCCGACCAGTTCCAGGGATGGGATGTCTACGACTTCGCTATCAAGCTGCCTCACGTACCAACTGGTGACTATGAGTTACGTATCATCTATCCACCTATGGCACGTGGTGGACTGATGCAGTTCTATCTTGGCAATTCGTCCAGACAGCAGGACATGGTGGCCGTTGGCATTCCTTTCGATGCATGTGCTAACCCTTATGAAGATGCAACCATCGGTTACGAGGATATTATCAACCGTGCCGACGACGAGACATCAGACTGTGGCGTAGAAAGCGATCAGCGTATGCACGTACGAGGCTATATGCGTGCTCCGGCATCCTTCTCGCGCGGTACTTATAATACCGTCACCGACCCATTGTCCTATGATGACAACGACATCTACTCGGCAGCTAGCCAGATTATTGGAAGCACCAGTTGTCGCTCAGAGACAGGCTATGGCACGATGATGCTGCGCCGCATTATTGCTACCCAGCGTTTTGAACAAGGTAAAGACTACTGGCTGCGCATCAAGAACCTGGTGAACGATGCCAACCTTGGTTGGTCATTCGACTTCGTGGAATTGGTACCACTCGACATTGTCAACAGCCAAAGTATGACTGAAGACTGGTACTAATAGAGAGTTAAGAAATAATAATTAAGAGATTATAGTTAATTAGGTTATGAAATATATCCGCAAAATAGGAGGGATGCTGACTGTAGGTTTACTGCTTGCTGCGGTATCTTGTACAGACTATACAGACTACAATTCAACACCGTCAGCAGGTGACGCCCCAAGTGCTAACAGCACATTGTGGGAGAATATATCCAGTGACCCGCAACTGACGAAGTTCACTGCACTAGCCCAAAAGTGCAACTTCTCAGAGACGCTGAACAGTCCACGATTCTATACGCTATGGGCTCCTGTCGACAATGCCATCAGCGAAACAGAGTATAATACGCTCATGGCTAGCGACAGCGCTACTATCGTGAAGCAGTTCATGCAGCAGCATATGACGGAGTACAACTATCAGGTCTCTGCAGGAATGAATAGTGTGACTATCGTATCACTGAATGCCAAGCATCATCTTTTTAAGCCAGACTCATTCGATGGTTTCTCATATGATGCGACCAACATTCCGGCAACAAATGGTATGATACACAAAATCAATGGCCTGTCGGAATTTCACAAGAACCTGTATGAGAATATTGACGATCTCACAGGCTGTGACAGTTTCAAGAAATATATTCAGAAATATGACGAGTATTACCTGGATGTCAATGCCTCCGTTATCGGCCCACTCCGCGACGGCAAACAGACTTATCTGGATTCAGTGATGAAGAAACGTAATAACGTGATTAATAGAATCATGCGTGTCGACTTGGAGGACGAGGATAGCACATTCTGTATGCTAGTTCCCAATGACAAAGCATGGGAAGGCGCTTACACTGCCATCCATCCTTGTTACAACTACATTTCGAAACTGGACTATATGGATTTGAGTCTGAAAACATCTGTAGCCTCTTCTACCAAGGCTACTGACGCAAAGGCTGCCAACGCTGCCGAGGCCGCTCCAGAACTGCAAGACTCACTGACGTGTCGCAACATCGTGGAAGACTTGGTTTTCTCTAATAGCTACCAGCGTAACGAGCCACTCTTCAAGGAAGGAGGTTCCTTTGCTTCAACAGACTCTGCATATTCCACCAGCAGGGACTATCTCCAGAACATGAATGAAATTTTGAACCATACCATTGCCACCAACGATATGAGCAATGGAATGACACGCACTATCGACTCACTCGCCTTTAATTCATGGGATACCTATAATCCTGTCATTAGTACGATGACGCCTGAGAATACCTTGAAAGTGAAGAAACTAACAAGACATAGTATCCCCTGGGATAGTCTGAAAGGTCGTGACAGTCTTTTCACACATATACCTAAATATAATATGTTTATGAAGTGGCTCAAGCCAGACAATTCACGCTTCTTCCAGTACATCGCTGTTGACAGCGCCAACATCGACGGAACAACAGGTAAGCCAGAATTCAACTTCAAACTCAAGAACGTGCGTTCCACAGCCTATCACATCTATGTGGTCACCGTTCCTGCACAGGTTGAAGAGCCCAAGGCCAACGTGAAGCCCTACTACCTGCGATTCTATCTCAGTTGGACAGATGCTGACAACAAACAGCAATACACCATATTGCCATTGGATGAGAATGGAAAGGCAGCATCAGCCTCATCAGAGATAAGTACTGATAATGGCACCAACACAAAGACGGTAACCTATATAGGTAATCCAGGACGTGTTAATGTCATTGACCTCGGAGAATTTACCTTCCCAGTTTGCTACTATGGCTTGGATGCCTATCCCAGTCTGATGATGATGCATACCAAGAGCTACACATCATCCAGTAACCGTGCAAAATACGACCAGCAGATGCGTGTAGCAGGCGTCTATCTCGTTCCAAAGGAATATAACGACTTGTGGATAGCGAATAGTGAAGAGTGAATAGTGAAAAGTGAATAGTGAATAAGACGATGAAAAGTAAGATATATAACTACCTACAGCGTCAGAGTCTCAGACTCTCACTCTGTGCCATTGCTTTGACAGTATGTTCAGTGGCTTTCGCTCAGGATGATTTCGACGACGAAGAAATCAATGAAGTTCAGACAACTATCAAGCAGCCAAAGCGCACCAAAGTAGTCGATAATAATCCGACTATTAATGTACAGGGTATCGTTGTCGACAACGCCACCAAGGCACCTATTGCCGGTGTGCGTCTTAAGACCCTTAACGACGAACGGTATGCGGCCATGACGGATGCCGATGGCAAGTTCACCATCAAGGTTCCTACCTTCGCTACGGCCCTCTATGTGCAGGCTCCCAAATACATGTCGCAACAGGTAAGCATCATTGCCGGCGACGCCAATCAAGAGGTGCACATCAGCATGTTGAGCGATGTCTTCTCACCCATGTATCAGGATGGTACGACCATCACTGCAACCAATGGTTTTACCTCCAACGGCAATGGTCTCACGATTGACGAGGAGATGACCGCTAAACTGGGGGGTGACATCCGCATGAACATGCATTCCGGCAATCTAGAGCAAGGTGCTGCCATGTTTATACGCGGCATCAGTTCTATCAATGCCAATGCACAGCCCCTCATCATCCTTGACGGTGTAGAACTCGACATGCAACAGAACCGTCCATCACTCCATTTGGGCGACATCTTCAATATGCTGACAACCATCTCACCAGAGGATATTGATAAAGTGACGGTGCTTAAAAATGCAACGGCCATTTACGGTGCCCGTGGTGCAAATGGCGTCATCTTAATTAACACCAAGCGTGGTCACTCCATGGCTACACGTATCGATGCCAAAATCGGTGTGGGCTGGACATTCGTACCCAACTATCCTACAATGATGAACGCAGCACAGTATCGCAACTACGCCGTAGAGATGCTGGGAACGATACCAGAAGTTCAGAAGCGCATCGGCTCCTCTACAGATCCTTTGCAATTCAACTTCCTCAACGATGCCAAGGACGGCTATTATTACAATACATATCATAACGACACCAAGTGGATTGACTATGTCTACCGTACGGCACTGACCCACAACTATAGCATTAATGTGCAGGGTGGTGATGACATTGGTATGTATAACCTCTCGGTGGCCTACATCCAAACGATGAAGAATACCAAGGAGAACAGTTTCGACCGCATCAACGTACGTTTCAATACGGATATTAAACTATTGTGGAATTTCACCACCAAGTTTGACATGTCGTTCTCGCGCACGAATACCAATATCCTTGACGATGGTATTCGTGAGGACCTGAACTCAGGCATCATCACCTCACCGGCATTCCTGGCGCTCATTAAGAGTCCACTGCTCAGTCCCTATCAGTATAACATGAATATCAAAGCCTTCACATCGCTGCTCTCGGAAGCAGACGATCTCTACAGCACCTTAAAGGAAGGCAACTATTCGCAAGCAAACCCATTGGCCCTACTTAACAATGGTAGTGGCGAGCGCAAGAACCGTAATGAGAACACTTTCTTCAACGTGAGTATTACACCAACCTACGAGTTTACAAAAGATCTGAGGCTGACCTCTCACTTCAGCTACTATCTGAACCGCAACTCGCAGGCTTATTACCGTCCAAACATCGGTCTGCCCTCGTTTGCCATACCCAATTTGGGTACGGTCTACTCCATGACAGCCTCTATATTCTCTAAGGAACAGAATGTATTAAGCAATACGCATTTGGACTGGAACAAGAAGCTGGGCGCTCACGACATCGCATTGATGGGTGGTTTCCGCTATACCTATTTCTCATATGACGGTAGCGACCTCTCCACACAGTACGCCACCAAGGGTGAGGATGACAAGAACCCGAAACTTGCCACCGGCAACAATACATACCCAGGCGTTACCGGTTCTGACGATGTCTGGAAAAATATGCAGTGGTATGTCTCTGGTGACTACAACTACATGAACAAGTACTTTGCCTACGTATCCTTATTAGCCGAGGCCAACAGTCGTTTCGGCAGTAATGCCAATGGCGGCATGAAGATGTTCGGCACGAAGTGGGCCCTGTTCCCCAGCATACAATTGGGATGGGTACTGAGCAATGAGAACTGGTTCCCGAAGAGCGATGCCATCAACTACCTACGTCTGAACGTGGGTTACGACATCAGCGGTAACGACGGTATCAGCAACTATGCTGCCCGCACCTCGTTCAACACGGTACGTTACAACAACTCAGAGATTGGTATTCAACTGACAAACGTTGGTAACGAGGAAATCAAGTGGGAGACCACCTCGAAGTTCAATATCGGTCTGGAAGCCAACTTCCTCAACAACCGCTTGGGCATCAAGGCCAACTACTTCATTCATAATACCAAGGATTTGTTGGCCCTCAAGACCTTCGATAATCCCATCGGCGGTATTAACAACTATTGGACCAACGACGGTGAGTTGAAGAATACTGGTTATGAGTTCGGTATCAGCGGAAAACCGGTAGCGCTAAAGGACTGGCATTTAGAGATTGGCGCCACCATGGCCCACTATAAGAACGAAGTCAAATCTTTGGCCAACGGCAGTTATACCTCATCAGTCTACGGCGACAACAATATCCTCACGTCTGTGGGCAACCCCGTAGGTGTCTTCTACGGCTATAAGACCCAAGGTGTCTTCTCAACCACGGCCGAGGCTCAGGCCGCCAACCTCTACATCGTTGACGAGACAGGTGCCCGTCAGTATTTCCAGGCTGGCGACGTCCGCTTCGTTGACCTGAACAACGACGGCAAGATTGATGCAGCTGACAAAACAATTATCGGCGATCCCAATCCCGATATCTATGGTAACATCTTCCTCAATCTGAACTGGAAGCGCTTCACACTCGGTATTAACTTCAACTACAGTTTAGGCAACGATGTGTACAACTATCAGCGTTCAATCCTCAACAGTGGTTCAACCCTCTATAACCAGCAGGTTGCTGAAATTGGACACTGGCGCTATGAGGGACAGCAAACCGACATGCCACGTCTCCAATACGGCGATCCAATGGGTAACAACCGCTTCTCTGACCGTTGGATAGAGGATGGTTCTTACCTGCGTATGAAGAGTGTCATGCTGACCTATCAGGTGCCCATCCCAGAGTCATGGCAGACATGGCTGCAGGGAGTCTCCATATGGGCTGAAGGCCGCAACCTGTTCACCCTAACAAAGTACACAGGCAGTGACCCAGAATTCTCCATCAGTAACAATCAACTCTACCAAGGTATCGACTGCGGCAATATAGCCCAGGGACGTATCTTCTCGATGGGTATGAAGATTAACCTCTAACAAGGAATTAAGAATTAAGAATTAAGAAATTATGAAAAAGATAGCAATTATAATAAGTGCAATCTGCGTCATCTGTGGTTCCTACTCCTGCTCGGACATGTTAGAGGCTGATAGCACACGCCAGTTGTTCGAGCCCGAACTGAATCAGAAGACAGACTCTGTTTTCTATGCTTATGGCATTATGCAGGCCATGCAACAGTTGGCCGACCAATACTATTTCCAAAATGAGATGCGTGGTGATCTGGTACGTCCTACCGACAAGGCCTCTACGCACCTGAAGGCTCTGGCATCGTTTACTGCCGATGCCACCAACAAGTACGACAGTGTGTACCTTTACTATAAGGTCATCAACAACTGTAACTACTATCTGGCTCATCGCGACACTACGTTGAAGACGGGTGCACAGAATGTGGTCATCAATGAGTATGCCGCTGTGGCAGCATTCCGTGCATGGACCTACCTGCAATTGACCCGTCAGTATGGCAGCGTTCCCTATGTCACAGAGCCTGTCACCACCATCGCTCAAATTAATGCCAATACCAATATGACTAACTATCAGGCTATCCTTCAAAACGAGGCACTCATGCTGAAAGCCCTTAAGGACAGCTACACAGACGAGCAGCTTGCCGTACCGACTTTTGGTCGGACGACAATCGATATTGGTAATTTAAACTTTAACAAGACCGCTAATAAGGTATTGCATCCGCGTAGGAGTTTCATCCCTCTGAACGTGGTATTGGGTGACATCTACCTCGAACTAGGAGAATATGAGAAGGCTGCTAAATGCTACTTCGATTACTTGAAATACGCGGCATCAAACGACCTTAACGACGTCTCTGTGAACCACATTCAACAAATGAGCACTGTCTACAGCCTATACAGTCCTATTTTTAAGGACTTTACAGAGTGGCCAGCAGACTATAATGAGAGTAAAAACAATTCTCTCTACACAGGTGCGAACAGTTGGTATAATTATAATTATGTTGGCGATATTATCTCTTATATTCCCATGGCAGTCAACTACACCATGGGACAGACTACAGACATCCCTGCTGCATATGGCTACAACTATTATGGAACAGAGACTGAAGATGCCGTAGAAACTGTAGTATCTCTGACTAATGTTCCAAATACGGAAGACATTCAGATTGTGCCCTCAGAAGCCTATTGCGACTCTGCCCGCCATGCCCAGTACTACTATTACACGGAACAGGTGAAGGTAGCTCCCTTTAACTGGATTGTCAAGAACGAGCCTCTCGGCGATGCACGCGCCTTCATTGTCAGCCAAGGTGACGGTGCAAACTCCACGTATGTCTATACCGCAAAACCTTCATTAGCAAATATATGGCTTTATCGCAATGCCACTGTCTGGCTCCACTTGGCTGAGGCCATCAACCGCATGGGCTATCCCGATGCAGCCTTTGCCGTGCTGAAGAACGGTCTGCACTCTGAGTTGGAGAACTACCGCTATATTGAGGCTTACCAAACAGATGAGAATGGTGATGTTATTAAAGACGGTGACGGCAACCCAGTACTTGACATGACGCAGTCGCACATTGATGACAAGTATTATCTGACTCCCGAGTCTTACGAGTTGCTAACCACCACGCTGCCATTCCTTGCAAAGGAGAACTCCGACATCTTTAAGAACGGTACCATCAAGGCCTTCATCGGCATCCACTACCATGGATCTGGTGCCATTGAGGATCTCTATTCTACTTACAAATACAGCACGGTCCTTGAAGCAAAGCTGAACGACATCAACACAAAATTCGGCCTTGGCTTAACAACATACACCAAAGACGACTACATCAACGCCATGGAAGATCTCCTATGCGATGAGTATGCGATGGAGTTTGCCTTCGAGGGCACCCGTTTCTCGGATCTGCGCCGTCTGGCCATCCACAAGAACCAGTCGGGTCTCTATGGTGGAAACTTCGGAGACAGGTGGTTATCAAAGAAACTGGAAAACAATGCTGCAGGCATAACAACTCAGAATTGTTACTTACCCTATAAATAAACTTTACAAAATCCCCACCCCAGCTGGTGGGGATTTCAGTATTATGATGAAATATCTACTATTTATACCCATGCTGCTGATAGCAGCAATGACAACGCTTGCACAAAAGCCCAGTGATACAGCTACAAGCCAGATGGAGAAACTAGATCGAGGTCTGGTAGTAATACCCTATAATCTGTCAGGCGGCCACTTTGTTAGTTGGCGGTTGCTCGGTACTGATGATACCAGTACAACCTTCGAACTGCTAAAAAACGGAGAGTCAGTAAAAAGCAACATCTACCAGACTACGTCGGTGCGTCTTACGGGTGGAAAGGCTACGGATAAGTATCAAGTGGTGACGTACCGTCATGGTAAGGTTATAGATACCACACCCGAAGTAAGTCCTTGGTCGAAATACTATCTGGAAGTAAAACTCGACAAGCCTGCAGATGGTCAGGACTACTCCTATTCCCCCAACGACTGCAGTGTGGGCGATGTGGATGGTGACGGACAGTACGAAATCTTCGTAAAATGGGATCCATCCAACTCGAAGGACAACTCGCAAAACGGCGTAACAGGTATCGTCTATATAGACTGTTACAAATTGGACGGCACAAAACTGTGGCGCATCGACCTTGGAAAGAACATCCGTGCGGGAGCCCACTACACACAATTCATGGTATACGACTTTGACGGTGACGGAAAGGCTGAGATGATGTGCAAGACAGCCCCTGGTTCAAAGGATGGAGAAGGAGACTACGTCAACCAAGCTGCTACCGACGAGAACATCAAGGCAGCAAGCAATACCAAGAACTGGGTAACCGAAAGCTCCGGACGCATCAATGGCGGGCACGAATATCTGACGGTTTTCGAAGGAATGACGGGTAAAGCTATCCATACCATTGCTTACTATCCTAATCGTAATGCAAAAGCAGCGCTGAGCGAGGCACAAGGAACTTTCAACTGGGACGACCGCTCTGGTAAGAGCGACTTAGGCAGTTACGGCAATCGTGGTGAACGCTACCTGGCTTGCGTAGCCTACCTTGCAGGCGCAGACAAGAACCCCAGTGGTGTATTCGTACGTGGATACTACACCTATTCTTATTTGTGGGCTGTCGATTTTGACGGTCAACAGTTGAAGACGCGCTGGCTGCACAGTTCAGACCAAAAGACCACATACCGGCTGATGGATGCTAACGGCAACGAGCAGAGACTGAAGGGTACGACTTGCAGCTCTGGACTTGGACGTAACACCATGTATGCTAACGGAAACCACAACTTGTCGTGTGCTGACGTTGATGGTGACGGAAAAGATGAGATTATCTTTGGTTCGGCAGCTCTCGATGATGATGGACAGATGCTATATGCCGTAGGTTTCGGTCATGGTGATGCCATACACCTGGGCGACATGCTACCTGACCGTCCAGGACTGGAGTTATTCGATGTACACGAGGAGAAAGGAGACTATGCTTGGGACTTGCATGATGCTGCAACAGGTGAAATCATTTGGAAGGGTGGACAGAAAGGCGCCGACAATGGTCGTGGCTGTGCTGCAGATATTGTGGCTAGCACTAGAGGTTATGAATTCTGGTCGGCTTATGGTGGCTTTGATAATACCAGCAGAAACCAAAATCCGTTCAATGCCGTCTCAGGCGAACAAGCAGCGAATAGTAAGCCATCTATGAATTTCCGTATCTACTGGGATGGTGATGCACAGGACGAACTGTTAGATGGCACTACCATCACTAAATATGGCGGTTCAACACTTGGTGTAGGAAGTAGCAGTAATGCCACCTCCGGACAGTCGAACAACAGCACCAAGGCAACGCCTAACCTCAGTGTCGATCTTTTTGGCGACTGGCGCGAGGAGTTGATTGTAAGAAATAGTACTGACGATGCCTTGAACATCTATTCAACGGCAACTACAACAAATTATCGCGTACCTACATTGATGCACGACCATACCTACCGTATGGGCATCGCCTGGCAGAACGTGGCCTACAACCAGCCGCCCCATCTGGGTTACTACCTACCCGACTACATCAAGTCGTTCCAAGGCAATGATCCTACAGGCATTGTAGAGATCAGAGATCAGAAGGAAGAAGGAAGAGGTGTTTTCTATAACCTCGCTGGTCAGCGCGTCAACAAGAATGCAAAAGGCATTCTCATCCAAAACGGCAAAAAGGTCATGATTAAGTAATTACGTCATTGCGGGGAAACTTCAATATCCTTTCCTAACTTCGGCGATGCGTCACCCTATTCGCGCACGATAGTTAGCTAATTCTGGTAATTTCGGATGTGCTAGTCAGTGGAAAAATCACTTTTTCCTTTTCTATTTCATAGAATTTTAATACCTTTGTCGCGGATTTCACATACTCTACCCAAGGTGTAGCCAAGGTGTACCCAAGGTGTAGCCAAGGTGTAGCCAAGGTCAAAAGGCTGATATTACCTTGGGTAGAACCAGAGTAATGCTTGGATAGGGTATGGATAGAGTGAAGGAATAGGCCTGTTGAGAATAATAAACTATTATAGAAACTAATCATATAACAGTTATGGTAAAAATCAAACAAGTCGGAATTGGCCGGACGGCATCAGGAAAAATCGATGGCATCACGTATGTAACTCGAGGGGATGTAACCTTTGCGCGTTCCACGCCCACTATGCCCGCACACGTCTATACCACTCCAGCGGCCAAGAAACGTCGTGCCATCTTTAACATGATTCAGATGCATTTGAAGCATCATCTGCCTACACTTCGCAAGACGATAACGCCCAAAGGAATCGGAAGTGCCTATACGCGCTACTATTCGCTTAATGCCAAGCCGCTTGCCAGAGCCTTGGGGGTGTTGGCGGAGGAAATGGTGGCTGGGAAGGATGTTACCATCACTGATGTTGAGGAGGCCATCACTGCCTATGCTGCCGACCATCCCGGTGAGATTTGTATTGCAAGCCTCAATGGCTACAAGGAGTTGTTTCTAAGCGGTCCTTGGCCTGACACCATTACTCTCCATGCAGTCAAGGGCAAAAGCACTATCGTCATCACCGTTGTGTAGCATCTCTAAATATAGGGGTTAAGAGACTCAACTTCTCTGAATTGTTAAAATCACCGAAGTCAAGAGAGATGCCATCTATAATCTCACCGGTCAGCGCGTCAACAAGAATGCAAAAGGCATTCTAATCCAAAACGGTAAAAAGGTAAGCATTCGTTGAAATACACGTTGTAGCAGTACATGAAGAGAGCACCCTGCAAATGCGGAGTGCTCTCTTCATGTGTTAGAGGTAAGATGACTACAAGATAATCTTGACGGTATGTCCTCCCGTCTGTACTAGATACATACCGCTACGTAGAGGGAATGATGTTCTGGTACCAGAGGCTGCCTGCTTAATCACCAAGCGTCCTAACGCATCATATACCTGAATTAGTTCACCATCATTAGTGCCCGAGACAGTGATGACTCCGCCCTTAGCGCTCACATTGATTCCTTCTGTTGCGGCCTCACTGATGGCTGTCTCAATATCGAATCCTTCGCCCAGTCCCTTACCGTCGGCATCGGCAACACGGAATTCGCTCACCGTGACGCTGCCCGACAAAGTGGGAGCAACGAGTTTGATAAAACGTGACTCTTTGTTCAGATAGATCACGCCGTCGAAGGGGAAGTCCTGAGCACGCAACACGCGGATGGTGCGCCATCCTGGTGTTACGTCGGCATTGCGCGTTTCCTGTATCTTAAACGCCACGTTACTGCCACTATAGTCGGCTTTCAGACGCATGGCAGGCGATGCCGTCTGAAAGAAGGTCATCATCTTGTCGGAAGTCTTGGTGAATACTGCCTCGTCGGCTGTAACATCGCCGCTCACCTGCACCCAGTGGGGATGCTCACTGGCATTCTCCTGCGTGGTACCGTTCTCGCGAGCCAGAAGGGCTACCGTATTGAACGGCTTGAAGTTGACGGGCAGCGTTGTTGCCCTACCCTTGTGCGTGGCGCTGATGTCATCGAGTGCTCCGAAGTCGGCCGTATGGAACTCAAACTCCAGTCCGTCCTCAATGGTTTTCGTACCTGCGAAGTTGGTGATGGAGCCCTCGGGGAAGGTAATCGTGTAGTCTTTGTTGGCATCGAGAGCCTCATAGACAACGGTGAGTGCCGTGCCCGATGCCTGCACGTCGGTGATGCTTTCAAACTGGTCGCCGTTGATGGTGGCACCACCTGTGTACTTGATCTCATTCTTGAACTGGAAGGTCATCGAACCATCCATGTAGGACACATTTTCGGTCTGTGGAAGCGACTTCACCTCGACATCGGCATTGATGTCGGCAGGCACGTAGCGCTCAATGAGCACGTCGTGCACACGGAACTTCTTACCGTTGCCGTCGATGGTGAAGATGACATTGCCTTCGCCCGTATAAGTATAGGTGTGCTTGAAGTTCTTCTTGGCGTTGGCCAAGGTGAACGAGGTGGCTGTGGTCGTCGTTCCACCAACGGTAGTCTTCAGATTGAACGTCTTCGAACTTGTATCCGAGTTACCTGTCCAGATAGTGATGACGGCAGGTCCCGTGACCTCTGGCAACTGAATGTAGCCGCTACCTGAGGTAAACTCGACGCAACGTGCGGTGGCTCCGGCATCGTCGGCTGTATAGTCGCCCAGAAGTCCGCTATCGCTGAATGACACGATACGGGCAGAACTGCTGCCATTGGCCCCGAAGACCATACCGGCAACCGTCTTCGTGGTATTACCGTTGATGATATTCGCATTGCTTCCACCTGGATAGGCAGAGGCGAATGCCTCGGGCTCCTTATTGAAGTCGGTATAGAAAAGGGTGCCCCCCTCGTAGGTGCTGAACGTCCAGACGGTGCCCTTCGTCGTACCCTTGTCGTTTTTGGCATTCACACGCCAATAGTAGGTCTTGTTGGCCTCCAGTCCCTTGGTGTACTCTATAGTCTTGGCCGTAGTGGTTCCGATGCGGCTCAGACTATCGGGGTGGGTACCAAGATAGACGAGGTACATCACCGTTCCGTAGTAGTTCTCAGTAGTATTCTCCCATGAGAAGGTGACCTTGCCAGATGCCAGGCCCACCTGTTCGCCATCCTTGGGCGAAGGGTTGGTGCAGAGACTGGGCGCCGAGGCATCAGGAAGGGTCTCGGTGGCTACGGTGGCATAGGGCGACTCCAGTCCACCCTCGCCATAGGCCTTCACGCGGAAATAGTAGTCGGTCTCTTTGGTCAGACCAGTAGCCACATAGGATGTGGTGTTGGCCTCCAGTCGTGCCAGTTCCGTAAAATTCTTGTTGTCGGTCGATAGTTCGACAATAAAGCCCAGTTCATTGTCGGCATTATCTGTCCAAGAGAACGAGAGCGACTCCAGTTCCTGCTTGGTGACCTTCAGGCCGGTAGGGTTCTTAACGTAGGGATAGGCTTTGTCGATGGAGAACACATAGTTCTCGATGTTAGCATAGCCGTTGGATGCGATGGCTGCAGCATCGGCAGCATTATTAGGATTCAGTCCGTTGGCCACCTCCCAGGCATCGGGAATGCCATCGCCATCAGAGTCCTGAGGCTTGCTGCCTGTGAAGAGCATGCCTGTGCCACCGTGGGGAAGCGACTTCTCGTCAGAAATGCCATCGGTAGAGCCCAGCGTTCCAAACGAACTCAGTTCGTCGATGATATACTGGTCAACTTCATCGCGTACAGGCAGACTGGGACCCACGCTATCGATAATCCAGCGCAGGGCGGCCTCAGCCGTCATTTTCTCGCTGATTACGGGGAAGGCTTTCTCCTGATTCGTGAACTCGCTGAACGATGCGCGGCGCAGGCCTCCAGAGGCGGCATATTCGGCATCTGTAAGGGGCTCGCCATTGAGTTCGCCGTCCTTGTTTTTGTCATAATAGTTGCCCTCACCCAGGAACTGGAAGTTCTCGTTGCCTTCTGACAGTGGACTCGTATTCGCATTCCAGGGACCTTTCACGAAGTAGTTGTTCTCGATGTCGGCCCAAGAAGGTCCCTCGCTGTCGCGTCCCATCAGGTAGCAGCCGCCACCGCCCCAGTTGTACACCACGTTGTTGACAAACTGGTTCAGGCCTTTCACCTTCGGGTTACGGGTCTTGTTCTCAATATAGAGGTTGCGATAGAGGGTCACACCGCCCGTAGTCTGAATCAGACCGCCGCAAGAGTGAGACTGCAAGCCCTGTCCGATGATGGAGTTCTGAATGGTGATATCGGTCGGCAGAGTACCTTTGTTATCCCAACTGATGGAGAAGCACTCGTCGCGTCCCCAGAGCACGGAGAGGTGGTCGAAGATCATGTTGCGGCCATTGGCAACGCCTGCAGCATCCTTGCCGCTGGTGCCACCCTTACCCATACGGAAGCGCATGTGGCGCACGATGATATTGTCGGCACCAGAGAACGACACGCGGTCGCCATAGACCTGCACACCCTCACCAGGAGCCGTCTGCCCCAAAATGGTCAGGTTCTTGGCAAAGACCAGACCACTTGTCAGTTTGATGACGCCACAGACATCGAAGACGATGATACGGTTAGGCTGGCTGACAGCATCGCGAAGCGAGCCCGTGCCAGAGTCGTTCAGGTTGGTGACGTGGTAAATGGAGCCTCCACGTCCACCGGTTGCGAAACGACCAAAACCTTCCGCACCGGGGAATGCCAGCTGCTGGGCACTCATAGTGGCGCAGACAGCGAGCAATGCTAAAATACATTTTACTCTCATAATATTATCGAATTACTGTTATTTACTAAACCCAATATTTCCTTAGAAAAACTCCTTTGGCTTGGTATTCACCTTGGCACCAGGGAACTGTGAAAAGTCCACAGGCTTACCGTCAAGCGTAAAGTCAATGAGTTCGTACTTGTCGCTGGTCTTCACGTCAAGTACAGTCTTAGCCTCAACCCCGCAGTTGCGGATAGTGATATTATTACAACGAGACAAAGGCATATCCTTACGATCGCCAGGCTTGAAGAACTGTGTCCATGGTTGTATGAAGAGTAGACGTGTGCATCGACCGGAAATATTCTCTACTGTCACATACTCATAATGTTGCGGTGTGTCGGGACGCATCTTCAGCCATAGCACACGATTGGCATCCTCGGCATGGCAGTTACGCAATATAATGTTTCGGTCGTGAAGCGACTCAGAACCCAGTGTCAGACAACCATGTACACGACCATAGCGACAGTTTTGGATAAGTACACGCTCGCAGGGACCGTTGGTATCGTCGTTGTCCGCCCAGGTACCTTTGCCACCTTTCATGACAACGGCATCGTCATTGACATGCATAAAGCAGCCGTCGATGATGACATCGGTGCAGGCATCGACATCGATAGCATCCGACGAGGGAGCGCCACGCTTCGGATTCTCCGGCCATATATTCTCCGTCGGAGCAAAGATGTAACAGTCCAGATAGCGCACATGGTCGCTCTTATAGACGTGGTTGGTCCAGAAAGGCGAATTGATAAGGTGCACATCCTGAATGGTCACGTTCTTACAGTTGGAGATATAGGTCAGTCGGGGGCGTTGCGCATCCTTATTGGTGCACTGGGGGTTCCACGTGCGACGTATCCAGAACTCCTGCCAGAAGTTTAAGCCATTACCGTCGATAGTTCCCGTACCACTGATAGTAAAGCCATCGAGACCATCGGCATTGACAAGTGCGGAGAAGTACTTGCACGTCTCGCCCTCGATACGTGTAGTCAATACAGGATAGTCCTTGATGCGATCGGACCCTTTCAGCGTGCCACCTTCTGACACATGCAGATGCGTGCCCTGCTTGAAGAACAACGCACCGGTCATAAATGTGCCCTGAGGCACCACAACGACACCACCGCCCTCGCTGGCACAGCGGTCTATAACAGCTTGAATCTGCTGGGTTTGTACCTCACTGCTACCCATCAGCACGTCATAGTCCGTAAGGACGTATCGGCGACCAAGCTGACTGACGTCAACCTTCTGAGGATTCTGGAACCATGCATCCATCTCTGTACCGTCGGGCCAGGTCTCTACAGTCTTCTTAGCCTTGGGTTTAGCTGCTACTGACAATGTAAGCAGCATGAGCAGAAATAATGTAATCTTTCTCATAAATTATTTAATCTTTGGTTTAAGTTCATCGGGAGAATCGTTGGTAAACATGTTCACTTTGGGAGCCTCACGTTCAAAGAGGTGTCGGATCACATCGATACTGACAGTCGTCGTAGGCTTAAAGTCTTCACTCTGCATATAGCGCAGGATGCTCTGCCGTAACTGGCGGGCTACAGGACGATGGTCGAGGTTGTGACTAATATCCATTGTAGTCATCAGCAGTCGGCCATTGAGTATTTTTACCTCAAGGAGCATGCCCAATTTACGGCTGACATGCCACGTGTCGATAGGCTGCACGATAGGTTGGTAGTCCTTAGGGAACTCTGCCAGATTCATGACCTGTGTACGGTTGGTCAGTTCCCACCAGTTCAGGTTCTGCCAGTCGTCAGTGGGGAAGTCACAAAACACGGGATGCTCGCTCTGGATATACACCCCTGTAGTATGTGGCGGACGCATCTTAAACCAGCTGGTATTCCAGAAGACGGGCAGGAAGGTATGGCGCACATCATTGCCATAGCGGATTTTTCCACCAGCGGTAAGTAGCACATCCCCACCCTGCTTCAACACTTGCAGTGCCTTAGCATCCAGTGTGTCTGTCTCGTAAAAGTTCTTACTTCTTACCTCTTCCATCTTACTTACTGTCGGATACACCCAGAAGTCCCACTGGTTCCACTCGTAGCCATTGAGAAGTACATGCAGAGTCAACTTGGCAGGATGTTGGAATTGTGCCAACTGCAGCCGTACCGTCCCCAATTCAATGTTCTTCCCAATGGGAATCGTGTTAACGGGAAGAGTACCATTAGCGACCTGCTGCTGTCCGTCAGTGATACGCCAATTGACCTTGGCATTCACCAGTTTAGCAGCAAAGGCATTATAAGCCTCTACAGGCACAACGAGTTCCTCATCGTTAGTATAAACAAACTTGGGGAAGCGGGCCAATGCCACCGTGGCAGCACAGAACTGTTTCCACTCGCGGGCATCGACATAGCCTTTCTCGCGCCAGTGTACATTCAGCGGTCCGACTAGAGCCGTACCCTGCCCAGAATAGTCGTTTAAGCCCAGATACTGGAATCCGGCATAATCTTTGGTTCGCAGGTTGCGCTCCGTCTCATATTTATAACATAGCGTCTGCAGCTTACCACTGGCATGAAGGAACTTTTCGGCTTGCGAAGCCATACCATTGTCGGCCAGCAGGTCCCGGAATATCTCGAAGTTCTTAGCCTTATAGACGCCCGTATACTGTGAGATTTCGCTGAAATCAGGGAACACACACCACTGTCCCTGTTCATGAGCAACAATGGGGGAATTGTTAGGAACAGTGTCCTTATAGTTACGTGGGAAAAGTATCTGCTGGTAGTAGTCATCCTGACTCTGTGGGGCATGACGATCCCAGTCCAGTCCACGGGCACCAGCTTTGACGTGATACTCCGAACCACTGTCCCATGCCCAGCCACCACCGACACTGGCACCGGCATAGAGTTTGGTGGAATCGTACTGTTTCATGGTCTTCACCCAGTCGTTACAGTAGGATACCCAGTCGCCAGCAGGCTCATTGCCTGCTGCCATGAAGCAGAACGACGGATGGTGTCCATACTCATCGATGATGCGTTTCGACTCGTCCAACAGATATTGGTCGATGGCCATCTTACGACGTAGCTTCACACCGTGATTGGGCCACGAGGGGCCTTCCGGCTGCAGGTATATTCCCACCCTGTCGGCAGCAGCAAAGGCTGCCTCGGGCGGACAGTAACTATGGAAACGCACGTGGTTGATGCCGTACTCCTTGCATTTGCGGAACACACGAAGCCACTCTGACTCCTCCATCGGGGGATAGCCCGTCTCTGGGAAATTACAGTTTTCCACCGTTCCTCGCAGGAACAGCGGACGGCCATTAATCACAAGCTGACGCCCTTCGACACTCAGATTACGCAATCCAAAAGTAGTCTCATAGACATCATCACCTGCCATGACCTGCAACTGGTAGAGATTAGGGGTAAACTCATCCCATAGTTGAGCATCTGCACCCAGATCTATTACAAATTCCTTTTTATTACCAATGGCTTCTACGGGCTCTGCACCATAGACAAGCGTCTTTCCCTTCATTATAGGACGAGCCATGACATAAATACCATAGTCGCGCATTGGCATTAGTTTAAATCCGTCGACATGATTCTCTATCTCGACGACGACGCGCACCTGTTTCTTGTCTGCATCAGGACGAACAACAACTTTTCGAATATTCAACTTGGCGGGTTGCGACTGCAGTTCGATGCGTCCCGTAATACCATTCCAGTTGCCTTGGGTCTGGTCAGTAACACTGTGCGAATCCTGTCCAACACAAACATTCTCGATGCCGTTGTACACACAGATGGAGATGGTGTTGCTACATCCAAAATTCACATAGCGGGTGACATCATAACGATGAGGAACGGAAAGTGACATTTGATGACCCACTTCCTTACCATTGACATATACCGTGGTCTCAATATGCGGACGTTCGAGGAAGAGCGTAATGCGCTGACCCTTCATCGCCTTAAGGATATATACAGACCTGCGATACCACGCTTTGCCTGTATAGTGACGCTCAGGAGTCAGGAAGAAGGGAAACTTCATCTCGCCAGCCTGACGATACTTCTCCATATAGGGGTTGAAGTAGTAGGACGAGTCATAGAGCGACCCAGTCCACTGCGTCTTCGTTGTGACAATATCACCCTTTCCATTGGTGAGCATAGAACCAGGGAGCATGACATAATCATTGTAGGCGGTACTATCACCCATGGCAAAGTCCCAGGCTCCCGCCAACGAGATATTCTGTGCCTGCAACTGCAAACAACAAGAAAGGATTAGGATACTGATTATTTTTCGCATGATACAGATATATTGATGAGTTCTTCACCTGCAGTCTTGTCAGCCTCACGGGGCAGGTAGATAGGTGCATCGGGCTGCAAGGGAAGAATGCACAACTCTAATTCCTTGCACTCCTTAGGCAGGCGCCACAGACCATAGAGGAACGGGCGACCGTAATAGAAGTTGTCAGCCACCAGCTTGCCATCAGCATATAGTCGAGCACAGTCGCCACGGTAAGAGATGCTGAGCATAGAGGTGAGAGGTGATGGGTGAGAAGTAAGAGAAATACGGTAGACGGCGGCATTGTTCCAGTCCGCTTCTGAGGGAGCCTCAGCCACCTTAGCCTTACCTTTTATTATCTTACGCAAGGGACCTGCTTCCTTTACCTTATTAAATTGACAATTGACCAATGACAATTGAGAATTTTCTTCCTTCAAAAAGAGTTTTTCAGCCTCTTGTTGCGTCAGCAGGTAGATATTCTCGTAAATAGGCTTGCCAAGACCACGGGGGTTGACATTCTTCAGTGTCTTGCCATTGGCTAAGGCAATGGTTGTAGGAACACCCTTCACCTGCATCATGTAGATCTTTCCATCGCGACAGGCCACCAGTTGAGCGGTGGCAAAGCGGATACCCTCCACATTGACAGGGAAGATAGCCATACATCCAGAAGGAATGGTCAGCTTGGGAAGTTTCACGCCACAGGCTTCGAGTACGATTCCCTTCTTGGCTGATAGCTGGAAAAAGCGCTCATAGTTATTGACGAAGATAAAGCCTTGTCCATCCTTGCTACGTACTGCCCAACGGAGAGCGCTATCCTCGCCACGCTTCAGATCCTGAACAGAGGGGAACGACGCTTCCATAGGCGCCAACAGTGCACCATAATCCTGCATAAACAGGTGGAGAGGACGCAGCATATAGTACTGCGGATAGGTCTGTCCGAACTCACCCAGAGGCGCCTGAAAGTCATAGGTTACCACAGGCAGATCGTTATTAGCCGTACCTGGAGAGGTCTGTACCTCGTTGAGCGTATGGAGTACGCCCTCAGGATTGCTGCCGCCGTGATACATGTAATAGCCCAGCAAATTAGAACCAGAACCCAACTTAACCAAAGCCATCGAATAGGCATCCTCAGGATAGATATACGGACGACGATGGTAGGCCGTCACCATACCACCACCCAGTTCACAGGTAAAATAAGGATATTGTTCATCGCCCTTGTTCACCTTGGCTTCCTGCTTACCCAGTAAGTCAGTGCCAATGGCTGTCGACGAGCGGAAAGCTTTAAAGTTAAAGGCTTTATAGTAGTTGCCTGCACCTTCCTTTATCTCTTTATCCCAGAAGCCATCGGCATAATCGCCGTAGAGGGGCAGCATCTCACCAAAAGGAACGGGCGTGCGCAACTCAGGCCACCCCGTACGGGTGTAGAACGGCAGGTCAAAACCAATCTTCAGGGCTATTTGCTTCAATGCCATCAAGTATTCACCGCGCCCACGATACTCATTGTCAAACTGAGCGGCAATAACAGGACCACCATCCTTCCATTGCAACCCTTGCACCTGGGTAAATATCTGACGGTACAGTTTCTCCGCATAACCAAGAAATACCGGATTCTGCTCACGCAATTTACAGCCCTTCGTAAACATCCAATCGGGAATACCACCGTTGCGAACCTCCCCATGGCAGAACGGGCCCAGACGTAGCACGACAGGAATCTCCTCGTCGCGACAAATTTCAATGAACTTACGCAGCGAGCGTTGG
>JAEEGG010002906.1_pt1 | contig 43610 bp, 48 predicted proteins | sample 9134161 | NCBI WGS metagenome assembly JAEEGG01 (sample SAMN16246543, study PRJNA631951) | gut metagenome | biome: gut microbiome; feature: rumen; material: CR-attached | host: Bos | place: Iran: Karaj | collected 2018-10 | reverse complement strand
TGCTGCTGATGTATCAGGGCGCCCAGCGAAACAATCTGGGCGTGATGCGCTCCCAGGGGGCCTCGCCCCTGCGGGCTGCGGGCTACCTCTTCGGCAGTGGGCTTCTGACGGCTGCCCTGGGCGTCGCCCTGGGCACGGCCCTGAGCATACCCCTGCTGAAAAACGTGCAAAGCCAGATCCTGACCGATCTGCTGGCCAAGGTGGACTACAGCGTCTTCAGCGGCGCCGTGCTCACCGAGGAGGAGCTGGCAGGCCTGGTGGCCCAGAGCTCCCTGGACAGCAGGCAGCTCCTTTTGCTGGCGGCGGCGCAGCTGGCGCTGACGGCGCTGCTGATGGGGATCCAGGCGTGGAGCCTGGCCCGGCAGCGGCCCAGAAAGCTGATGGGGGTGTGAGCATGGACGGATTTACGATCAAGCGGCTGCTGCGGCGGCCCTGGCTGAGCCTGCTGGGCCTCGCGATCAGCGCCCTCCTGTGCCTGCTGCTGTGCACCCTGGCGGGCACCCTCCGCGCCGAGCGGCAGCGTCTGGAGGATGTGCGGGAGAGCTATGAGATCCTCTGCATCGTCTCCGACGTGCGGGGGACGAAAACCGACTGGCTGGGCATGACCCATATTTATACCGATTTCCTTACCGACACCGAGACGGGGATCGGCGCCTACGTGAAGGATCTGCGTCTGAGCAAGAGCTTTTCCTACCGCTTTCCCGGCAGCGCCGGCAGTCTCATCGGCGTCAGCAGCCCCCGGGCCACTCCCCTGCTGGACGAGGCCATGGGCGGCAATTATGCCTGCGAGGCGGAGGACTTCTTCGAAAGCCGGGACTACATCTGTCTGGTGCCCAAGGAGATCTATGATCTCTACGCAGGCAGGAGCCTGACGTTCATACTGCGGGATCCGGCGGGCGCTTCCCGGGAGAATCCCAGCGGCCTGGAGGCGGAACGGGATTTCCGGGTGGTGGGCTGGTATCTGGGCGGCAACGGCGAGATCTTTATGCCCTACCCCGCCTCCCAGGTGCTGGCCGCACAGCTTGCGCCCTCCGCCACCACGGACTCCGCCTCCTTCCTCTTGGCCGACAACAGCAAGGTACAGGAGCTGACCGAGGCGGCCCAGCCCATGCTCTCGCCGGTGGATCCCGGCGCGGAGGCCCCCAAGGGGCTCTACGCCCTCACCATCCACGACGAGCAGTACAAGGCCACCGTCTCCGCCATGGAGCAGAACATCCGGCGGCTGGAGCTGCTGCTGCCAGGTCTGGCCCTGCTGAGCCTGGGCGCGGGCTTCTTGCTGGGTTTCCTGGCCACCCGGGGCGAGGCGCGGACCTACGCCCTCATGCGTACCCTGGGCCTCACCCGCCGGCGGCTTTTCGCCCTGGTGATGGCCGAGCAGCTTGTGCTGCCGGCGCTGGCGGCGCTCGTCATCGCCGCTGCTTTGCGCAGACCCGGCCCCGCCGGGCTCTTTCTCCTCTGCCACGCCGTGGGCTGCGCCCTGGCGGTGCTCCGCTCGGTGCGCGTGGCCCCCTCCGCGATCTTGAGAGAACAGGAGTGAGAACATGGAAATCCTGAAAGCCGAAAACCTGTCCTTTTCCTATCGGAACAAATATCAGACCGTCCACGCGGTGAAGGGGGTCGACTGCGGCTTCGAGCCGGGAAAGACCTACGCCATCGTGGGCCGCTCCGGCAGCGGCAAGACCACGCTGCTGAGCCTGCTGGCCGGGCTGGAGCTGCCCACCGAGGGGAGCGTCTGCTTTGAAGGAACATCCACCCGGGAGCTGGACTGCGACGCCTACCGGCGGGACAACGCCGCGGTGATCTACCAGAGCTACAACCTCTTTCCCCTGCTGACGGCGGAGGAAAACGTGCTCTACCCCCTGAAGCTCAAAAAGATCCCCCGCGCCGAGGCGCGGGAGCGGGCGAAAAAGGAGCTGCTGGCCGTGGGCATCGAGGAGGCGGAATTCTCCCGCTTCCCCTCCCAGCTCTCCGGCGGCCAGCAGCAGCGGGTGGCCATCGCCCGGGCGCTTGCGGCGGGCAACCAGATCATCCTCGCCGACGAGCCCACCGGGAATCTGGATATCTCCAACGGCGAGCAGGTGGTGGAGATCCTGCTGCGCCTGGCCCACGAGGAGGGCCGCTGCGTCATCGTGGTCACCCACGATCTGGAGATCGCCGGGCAGATGGATCAGGTCTACACCATGCGGGACGGCAGACTGCAGCGCGGCGAGTAGCGTCCCGCTCCCCTTCTCCAAGTATACGGGCTGCGGTGTTCAGTTATGTAAACCGAACGCCGCAGCCCCTATGTTTGTCAGAAAAGTCCCATCTGACGCTTTTGCGAGTTTTTTATTCTGTGTATAATCTCCAGCAATCCAGGCAAGAATAGGACTGCAATCCTATTTTTGTCTGGAGGGTAAAACATGAACAGCAGCAGCTCCGGCAGATGGCTGGAGAGATTTTTCACGGGTAAGGGCTTCTACATAGTCCTTTTCCTGTGCGCCGCGGTGATCGGCGTTTCCGCCTGGATGATGGCGGCAGGAAACGGGACTATGGAAGAAGCTGCAATGCCGGTAAGCAAGACCGAAAACCCGCGGGTCGAAACCGTGATCCTTCCGTCCCAGCGCGACTGGAGCGCCGTGATGGAAGAGGCCATGGACGGCACCACGCAGGATGCCTCTCTCGAGCAGAACGAAATCGAGGAGCCTGCGCAGGAGGTTTTTGAAGAGCAGCCGCCTGTCAATCCCATTTATGCCTGGCCCGTCAGCGGCACAGTAGATCGTTTCCATGACGCAAAAAATCTGAGCTACGATCCTACCATGCGTGACTGGCGCACCCATGAGGGCATCGACATCCTGGCTCCGCTGGGTGAAACCGTCAAGGCCGCCCACGCGGGCACCGTGGAGCGTATCAGACAGGACGACCTGTTCGGAACGGTGGTCACGGTGAACCACGGCGACGGTGTCTGTACCGTCTATGCGAATCTGGCGGAGGAGACCGCCGTGCGTGTGGGCGACTGGGTTGAGCCGGGCAGCGTCATCGGCGCAATCGGCGCAAGCGCCCTGGCGGAAATCAGCCAGGAAAGCCATCTGCACTTTGCCGTAATGGTCAACGGCGTGAACCAAAACCCGCTGGACTATCTTCCCGCATGAATAAGGACAGGCTGTGAAGCGTGCTTCACAGCCTGTCCTTATTCATGAAATCCGTAAGGGCGCCGATCTTCAGGCGAAAATAGAATCGCCCTTTCGCACGCCCAGACGGGATCCAGCCGTGTCCGGACCCGTTCAAACAGAGTGGGATTTACATGGGGTGATTGCAAAGGGCCTCCAGGCGGCTCCCTAGAATCATTCCACGCCCAGCACTTTGTAGTCCTGGGCCTCCACCGCTGCGCGGAGCGCGTCATCCTCGACGGGTGCGGCAAGGGTAACGACCGCCGTGCCTTTGTTATGATCCGCCACGGCGCCTGCGACGCCGGGCACCGCCTCCAGGGCCTTCTTCACACGCGCCTCGCAGTGCGGGCACATCATACCTTCCACCTTCAAAGTTTTCGTCATGGTTTTTTCCTCCTTATTTGTTTCCGCGGCAACGATCTCTTCGAGCGCTTCCGCGGGGATCGACTTTTCTTTCCGGTCATGCCCGGCCTCATGTGGTTTGACCAGGTTCAGACGCAGCGCGTTCATGCAAACGAAAAAACTGGAGAGCGCCATGGCAGCCGCGCCGTACATGGGCTTCATTTCAATGCCGTACAGCCCCATGGCCAGAGGGATGCAGATGGCATTGTAGAAAAAGGCCCAAAACAGATTTTGATGGATGTTCCGGATCGTTGCCCGACTCAGCCGGATCGCCGCCGTCACATCGCTCAGGCGGCTTTTCACCACCACGATGTCCGCCGCGTCGATGGCAACGTCCGTGCCCGCGCCGATCGCGATGCCGTTGTCCGCCACGGTGAGCGCCGGCGCGTCGTTGATCCCGTCACCGACCATGGTGACCTTGCCCAGCGTCTTCAGTGTGCGGATCACGTCCGCCTTGCCCTCCGGCAAAACGCCCGCAATGACCTGATCTACGCCGGCCTGCCGGCTGATCGCCTTCGCTGTCCGCTCGTTGTCCCCGGTCAGCATGACCGTCTGAATGCCCATATTCCGCAGCTCGCGGATCGCCTGCGCGGAATCGGCCTTGATGGGATCCGCAACCGCGATGATTCCCACGAGTTTGCCGTCATACGCAAACAGCAGCGGGGTTTTCCCCTCTTCGGCAAGGGCGTTCGCCCGGGCCGATGCAGCCTCGCTCACCAAGCCTTTGGCGTTGAGGTATTTCAGGCTCCCGCCCAGGAGCTCTTTCCCATCCAGGCGAGCACGAAGGCCATGACCGGGCAGAGCCTCAAAATCGCTGACTTCCGAAAGCGGCAGGCCCTTTGCTTCGGCGGTGACCGCCTTCGCCAGGGGGTGCTCGCTGCTTTTTTCAAGGGATGCGGCAAGGTGAAGCAGCGCTTCCTTCTCACTGCAGAAGGGGATCACATCCGTGACACAGGGCTGACCCTCCGTCACGGTCCCCGTCTTGTCCAACGCAATGATCTGCGTCCTGCCCGCGCCCTCCAGAGCCGCCGCGGTCTTGTACAGCACGCCGGTTTTGGCGCCAACGCCGCTGCCGACCATAATGGCCACCGGCGTTGCAAGTCCCAGCGCGCAGGGGCAGCTGATGACCAGCACGGAGATCCCACGGGCAATGGCGAAGGAGAAGGGTTTGCCGGCGATGAGCCAGCCGATCAGGGTCAGAAGGGCAAGGCCGATGACCGCGGGCACAAAAATCCCGGACACCTTGTCCGCGATGCGGGCAAGCGGGGCCTTTGTCGCGGCCGCGTCGGACACGGTGCGGATGATCTGGGCCAGCGTCGTATCTTCCCCGACACGGGTCGCGCGGCATTCCACATAGCCCTGCTGGTTCATTGTGGCCGCGGAGACCGTGTCGCCTTCCGCTTTGTCCACCGGGATACTCTCCCCGGTCAGGGCGGATTCGTTGATCGCTGTCATGCCCTTGACGATGACCCCATCCACCGGGATCTGTTCTCCGGGGCGGACAACAAAGATATCGCCGGTCTTGACTTCTTCGATGCCGACCTCCGTCTCGACGCCGTCCCGCAGCAGGACGGCAGTTTTCGGGGCCAGCTGCATCAGGCCCTTCAGCGCGTCTGTCGTGCGCCCCTTCGACATGGCCTCCAGCATTTTGCCGACCGTGATCAGCGTCGGGATCATCGCCGCGGACTCAAAGTACAGGTTCATTCCGTACTTCATCACCACATCGTTCTGGCCCTTTCCCTGGGCGAGAATCATGAGGAAGAGCTCTGCCAGGGAATACACGAAGGAAGCGCCGGAGCCGAGAGCCACCAGGGTATCCATATTGGGCGCTCCGTGGAACAGCGAGGAAAAACCGGAGGTAAAGAACTTCTGGTTGATGATCATCACAGCGACCGCCAGCAGCAGTTCAAACAGTCCGAGAAACACCAGGTTGTCGAACGCTTTCGGCGCGGGCCAGCCCCACATCCCGTGACCCATGGAAAAGTACATCAGGATCAGGAGGATCGGGATCGAGAACAGCAGCCGCTTTTTCAGCTTTGGTGTTTCATGATCCTTCAAGGCTTCGGCGTCCGCCCAGGAGGGAGAAGCCCCGGAGGCGGCGTTCTCCGCTCTCTTGAGAGAAGCGCCGTATCCGGCGGTCTCCACAGCCTGAATGACGTCGGCGGAGGAAGCCGTCCCTTCCACGCCCATGGAGTTTGTCAGCAGACTCACCGCACAGGAGGTGACCCCCGGCACGCCTGAGACCGCTTTTTCTACCCGGCTTGCGCACGCGGCGCAGCTCATGCCGGTTACACGGTATTGTTCCATTTCCTATACCCTTTCCGTTACTTCATCAGCTTCTGCAGGGTGTCCGCCAGCTCGTCCACAGCCTCGTCGTGACCGGCCCGAATATCTTCCACGACGCAGGTCCGGAGATGCTGGGTCAGAAGGACCCGGCAGAAGCTGCTGATCGCGGAGCTCACCGCGGACGCCTGCGTCAGGATATCCGGGCAGTAGGCGTCTTGCTCCAGCATACGCTGAAGGCCGCGCACCTGCCCCTCAATCCGCTTCAGACGATTCATCAGGTCGTGACGTTCCTTGTCATCGCGGATCTTTTTTCGAGCGAAATAAGAAGTCGTTGTTTCCATATTTTCCATCCGTAACCCTCCTAACCCCCCAGGGGTATCTCTGCTTCCGGATGTATTATATACCCCTGTGGGGTATTTGTCAACGGAAAGAATACGCTTTTCTTGCTGCAGAGGCACGCTTCCCACTCTGTTCGCGCGGAAATATGACGCGCGCGGCCTAGAGCATCGCGTTTGTTCCAAGCGCGGAAGCGAATAACAGATCCAAACGGCTCCCGATCGAGATGACGGAGGAAAATAAACCTGCGAAATTCTTTGTATCTGCAACACTTTGAGTCTCCTGAGCACTTCAAATCAGAACCGGGGCTGACCGGCTACCGCGCCGAACGCAGGATCCGGCAAATAATCAAAGGGCCTGACACCTGCTTGACACAGATACCGGCCCTTTTGAGTTTCTTGTTCTTTTGTCTAGCTCTTGGGCTTTTCTGCCGCCTTTTCCCCGGTTTTGACACTGAAATCCGCGGCAAAGACGATGCCTTCAGTGTCCCACGTGCTCGTGGAGCTCCTCCTCGTCCATCTCCCGGAAGTCCTCGGGATCATAGGCGATGCCGTTTTTGTCGTAGTAGTCCTTCACGGCGGCGCGGACGGCCTGCTCGGCCAGCACGCTGCAGTGGAGCTTGTGCACGGGCAGCCCGTCCAGGGCCTCCACCACCGCCTTGTTGGAGAGCTCCAGGGCCTCCTTCACGGTCTTGCCCTTGATGAGCTCGGTGGCCATGGAGCTGGTGGCGATGGCGCTGCCGCAGCCGAAGGTGTTGAACTTCACGTCGGTGATGACCTGGTTCTCGTCGATCTTCAGGTACATGCGCATGATGTCGCCGCACTTGGCGTTGCCCACCTCGCCGATGCCGTCGGCGTCGTCGATCTGCCCCACATTCCGGGGATTGCGGAAATGATCCATAACTTTTTCACTGTAGAGTGCCATGATTGTCTATCCTCCAAATACGTATTATTCAGTTCAAGTATACCCCTCCGTCGCCCGGCTTGCATGAGACGCCGGTCGACACCTCCCCTTAGGCAGGGGAGAGGAGACGCGCGGGTTCCCGGTCGCGACCGGCCCCGCATCCCCCGTCTCCTAAAAACTAAAAACTAGAAACTAAATGAGATGCTGCCGCTGGCCCTTCTGCAGCTCATCCCACACCGGGGACATGCCGCGCAGGTAGGCGACCACCTTGGGCACGGTCTCGATGATGTGGTCGATCTGCTCCATCGTGTTGTACTCCCCGATGGACAGGCGCAGCGAGCCGTGGGCCACCTCGTGGGGCAGGCCGATGGCCAGCAGCACGTGGCTGGGATCCAGGGAGCCGGAGGTGCAGGCGCTGCCGGAGGAGGCGCAGATCCCCGCGTCGTCCAGCATCAGCAGCAGGCTCTCCCCCTCGATGCCCTCGAAGCACATGTTCACCGTGCCGGGGACGTGGTGCTCCAGGCTGCCGTTGATCTTGCTGTGAGGGATTTTCGACAGCTCGGCAAAGAGCTTGTCCCGCATGGGGAGGATCTTCGCGGTGTTCTCCTCCATATGGGCGCAGCTCTCCTCCAGGGCGGCGGCCATGGCGGCGATGCCGGCCACGTTCTCGGTGCCGGCCCGCTTGCCCCGCTCCTGGGCGCCGCCCTCGATGATGTTGGTCAGCACCATGCCCTTGCGGGCGTAGAGGGCGCCCACCCCCTTGGGGGCGTGGAACTTGTGGCCGGAGATGGCCAGCATGTCGATGTTCATGGCCTTCACGTCGATGGGCATGTGGCCCGCGGCCTGGACGGCGTCGCAGTGGAAGGGGATCTTCTTTTCCCGGCAGAGGGCGCCGATCTCGGCGATGGGCTGGACGGTGCCGATCTCGTTGTTGGCGAACATGACGGTGACCAGGGCCGTGTCCTCCCGGATGGCGGCCTCCAGATCCTCGATGCGCACCACCCCGTCCTCGTGCACGTCCAGCAGCGTCACCTCAAAGCCCTCTTTTTCCAGCTTTTTCAGGGTGTGCAGTACGGCGTGATGCTCGAATTTGGTGGAGATCAGGTGCTTCTTGCCCTTGCGGGCGCCCAGGCGCGCGGCGGAAACGATGGCCTGATTGTCGGCCTCGGAGCCGCCGGAGGTGAAGTAGATCTCCCGGGGGTCGGCGTTGAGGCAGCGGGCCACGGTCTCCCGGGCCTGCTGCAGGGCCTCCTGGGCCTTCTGCCCGAAGGCGTAGAGGCTGGAGGGGTTGCCGTACTGCTCCGTCAGGAAGGGCAGCATGGCGTTCAGCGCGGTTTTGGACACGCTGGTGGTTGCGGCGTTGTCGGCGTATACGAACATAGCGAACTTCCTTTCTTATCCCCCCGCGGGGCATGCTTTTCGGTGTTCGGAAAAACTCTCAAAACTCAAAGCTCAAAGCTCAAAACTCATCTCCACTTCCGCCCGGTGAGCAGATCCTCCAGGCTCACGGTTTTCAGGTAGGCGTTGGTGAGCTCATCCAGCTCCTTCCACATGGGGATGGTCAGGCAGGCGGCGGCCCGGTCGCACTGGATGCTGCCGTCCTTGATGCAGGAGACGGGGGCCAGATTGTCCTCGATGGAGCGCAGGATCTCCTCCACGGTGTAGGCGGCGGGGGGCCTGCTCAGCCGGTAGCCGCCCTCCTTGCCCCGGGTGCTCTCCAGCAGCTCCGCCTTTTTCAGGCTGCCCACGATGGCCTCCAGGTACTTCATGGAGATACCCTGCCGCTCGGCCACGGTTTTCAGCGATACGAAGCCGTCGTCCGGGCGCTGGGCCAGATCCAGCATCACCCGCAGGGCGTAGCGCCCCTTGCTGGTAATGTTCAAATGAATTCCCCTTCTTTCACTGGGATTTTGCAATGCCAATATACCAGAAGTTTAGTAGGAATTAAATAGACAATTTCACGGGAAGTGTACATATTCTTGACGGATCCGCGCGGCCATAATACTGATATCCAATAAGAGCGTTCAACTGGATATTAGAAAAAAACGCAAAAAAGGAAACTGCACAGGCAGTTTCCTTTTTGCACGGCTCCGGCGGGAGGGGCGGCCTTCCGAGCCTTCCCCTCAGCTCTTGCGGAAACGGACGCTGGCCAGCATGGCGTTCAGCACGGGATCCTCCGCCATCTCGGGCAGGGGCGTGTCGTTGCCCTTGTCCTTGAAGAGCAGCACCTGGACATAGCTGTATCCGTCTTCGGGGATGGGCAGGCAGAAGCAGAGGGTATCGCCCTCCAGATACTGCGCCCCCTCTACGCCGCCCCAGCGCTTGAGCGTCAGATCCGGGTGCTTTTCCAGCAGGAAGCTCCACTGGCCGTCGGCCTCCTCGCCGGACAGATACGAGGCGTACTCGATCTGCAGACTGAAGTCCGCCCCCTGCACCAGCGCCACATGGGAGTCGCTGGAGTAGCTGAGGAAATCCTCCTCCACCACGGCGAAGCCGAAGGAATCCCCGTCGTAGTCCATCTCCATCTCCACGGTAGACGCATTCCGGAACCCGGAAATAAAGCTGTAGCTCCCGGTTTTCAGATGCGCCGGGGCCTTGGCGGCCGCAGGCTTCTCCGCGCCGGCGGCGGGACTCTGCTTTTTCCGGGTCAGCACAAGCGCGGCGGCGCCCAGCGCGGCCAGACCCAGCGGCGCGAGGATCGTCCATTTCTTCATCGGGATCATCTCCTGCATCTATAGATTGACAGCTTCAGTATACCCTATTCCCGTCGTTTTGCCAAGACCCGCTTTCCGTTTTTCTCGGACGGATCCGCACTTCTCCGGACTGGATCCGCCGCTCGCCGCCGTCCGCCAGACCTACGCGCAGCGAATAGTCCCGCTCCAGCGCCAGCACCGTCGCTTCCTCCGGCGCCCGTCCGGGAGAAAGCAGCTCCACTTCCCTGCCAAGCACCAGAGAGCGATCCCGGTATTTCTTCCAGCAGCTCTCCGAGCCGGGCTCCCCGCAAAGCGTCCACAGCCGATCCAGGACGCCCGCGGCGATCTGGCAGCGCAGCTCCGGCAGCGTCCGCGCCGGGAACACCGCGCCCGCCACCCGCTCCAGCTCCTCCGGAAAGCCGCCCGCAGGGAGCAGGGCATTGACGCCCACCCCCACCACCGCGTAGTTGAGCAGGCCGCTCTCGCAGTCCAGGGACGCCTCGGTGAGGATGCCGCAGACCTTTTTGCCGTCCATGAACACGTCGTTGACCCATTTGATTCCGGCTTCCCGGCCGGACAGCGTTTCCAGCGTCTCCGCCACCGCCACCGCCGCGCAGGCGGTCAGACACACAGCTTCCGCCGCGGGCAGCGCCGGGCGGAGCAGCAGGCTCAGATAGACCCCCGTGTCCCCCGGAGAATAGAAGCTGCGGCCCATGCGTCCCCGGCCGGCGCTCTGCCGTCCCGCCACCAGCGCCAGGCCCTCGGCCTCTCCCCCGTTTGCCAGCGCCTTCAGCGCGGTGTTGGTGGAGTCGATCTCCTCATAGCAGCGAAGCCGCAGACCCTCGCTGCGCAGATACCGGCGGATCCCCGCCTCGCTGAGCACGTCGCTGTCGGGGAGCAGGCGGTAGCCCCGGTTCGGCAGCGCCTCGATGCGGTAGCCCTCGGCGCGCAGCCCTTCCACCGCCTTCCAGACCGCGGCCCGGCTGAGGCCCAGGGCGGAGGCCAATTCCGCCCCGGAGCAGTACCTGTTCCCGTTCGACCACAGAAGCTCCAGGATCCGATCCCGCGTCATGAGCGCGCCCCCTTTCGCAAAACCGGGTAGAGCCGCCCGGTGAGCAGCGCCGCCAGGCTCAGCTTCACCGCGTCCGGCAGCAGATAGGGCAGCACGCACCAGCCCAGCGCCGTCCCCACGCCGACGGGCTCGCTTCCCCGGGAATAGACCAGCACGAACCAGGCGGTGCCGAAGGCGTAGCACAACACGATCCCCAGGGCCATGGCGCACAGCAGCACCGGCAGGCTCCGGCCCAGTCTGTCCGCCGCAAGGCCCACCGCCAGCGCCGTGAACACAAAGCCGAGCAAATAGCCCCCCGTGGGCCCCAGGAGAACCCCCGCGCCGCCCTGAAACCCGGCAAAAACCGGCGCGCCGGCCGTTCCCAGCAGCAGGTAGCAGCCCAGCGTCCAGAGCCCCAGCCGCCAGCCGTACAGGGCCGCCAGCAGGCACACGGCAAAGGTCTGCATGGTAAAGGGAACCCCGCTGGGCAGCGGCGCGGGCACCACCAGCCAGGCGCACAGCGCCATCAGCGCCGCGCCCATGGCCACATAGGCCAGATCCCGGGCAGAAAAATCGCTTCGCAAGAAGGTCACCTCTTTTCTCTCCCCATTGTAGGGATCCGCGCGGGAAATGTCAACCGTCTTTTTGCTTTTCGGTTGACGTTTCCCGCGCACAAAACGCCCTCCCCGAAAGGGGGAGGGCGCGGAACGCGTGTCAGTAGCCGAGCGTCACGCCCAGCACGATAAAGCCGATGACCAGCAGGAAGTTCAGGAGGAACAGCGGCGCGCTCTTTTTCACCCAGGTAAAATAGTCCACCTCGATCATGGACAGGCTGATCAGGAGCACGGGAGAGGTGGGAAACAGCACATTGGTGTAGCCGTCCGCGAAGGTGTAGAGCAGCACCAGCATCTGCTTGGTGAGGCCGGTGTTCACCATGGCAAGCAGGCCCATGACTAGGATGGCCTTGGCCGTGGAGGAGGAGATGAAAAACTCCAGCAGCAGGACGATCAGATAGATCACCAGCGCCACCAGCACGGGACTTTTTCCGGCAATGAGAAGGTTGATCTGATTGACGATGGTGGGCAGGATCTTCCCTTCGTCGAACACGAACTTGACGGAGGCCGCCAGGGCGATGAACACGATAGTGGGCAGCGCGCCGGTCAGGCCCCGGAGAAAGCTCTTCAGCACCGGGGGGAGCGACCCCTCGGCCAGGGCTCCGGCCGCGAGGCCAAAGAACAGAAAATAGGCGATCAGGATCGGCACCGTGTACCCGCGCAGCACCGGACTCAGCGAGGACGCGACGATCAGGCCCAGGGCGATCAGCAGGAACAGGGTGTAGACCGTCTTGATCCGGCGATCCCGGACGGGATCCGCGGCAAGCTCCGGCTGCTCTCCCCCCGCGCCGCGCAGCAGCTCGTCATGGCGGCGCGTCAGGCCCGTCTCCGGGTGCCTCTGCAGGCGCCGCAGATAGGCGAAGAGAAACATCTGGAGCAGCAGGAACATGACCGCAAAGATCAAAACGCGGAACCAAATATGCTCCATGGGGTTGACGCCGATGATCTCCGAGGCCAGCAGCACGGTAAAGGGATTGGTGATGGCGCCCGCGAAGCCGAAGCCGCAGGCCAGGATACAGCAGAGGAAGCCGGTAAAGGAGTCATAGCCCACCAGCACGCACAGGGCGCATACGATGGGCAGCATGGTGAGCATTTCCTCAAAGAGGCCCAGAAATGAGCCGAAGCAGTAGAACAGGAAGGAGATCAGCACCAGCAGCAGCCGTCTGCGGCTGCGAAAGCGCTCCGAAACCGCGCCCACCAGCGCGCGGATCCCTCCCACGTCGTTCATCACCTGAAACGCGGCCGAAATCACGAACAAAAACAGGGACAGCATGATCAGCGTGATCCCGTCCGCCGAGAAAAAGACCAGGATCGGCGCCAACAGCCCCCGATAAAGCGGGATGCCGCCCAGATCGTCCCGCCGGACATAGTCCAGGTAGTTGGGCGTGCCGTCCGCCAGGAGGCCGAACTCCCCCTTCGGCACCACATAGGTCAGCACGACGGAGACCAGCAGCAGCGCCAGCAGCAGCAGCGTGACCTGGATAAAGGTCTTCTTTGAAATGTTGATGAGGGTGGGCTTTTCCTTCCCGTTACGCATGATGGGTTCCTCCCTGTCTTTTGGGCGGGGCCGCTCTGCGCGCAGCCGCCATGTCTACCAGCAGGGCCCAGCGGGCGCACTGCTGCGGGTGTTCAATGGGATAGAAATAGCAGAGTTCCCTGTCGTGATACAGCTCAAACTCCGCCCCGCAGGAGAAGGCTAGCGCGGGAAGCCTCTCCATGGGGATGGAGAAGTCCATGGAATCAGAGCGGTAGCGAAAGCCCTCCGCGCACAGGAAGCATTCTCCCCGCTCTCTGCGCACGGGCCCGCCCGCTTCTCCGAAGATCCTGGTACGTACCGGGCAGCGCAGCGAGAGCCGATCCAGCTCCGGCTCCTCCAGGGCCCGGATGCGGTCATAGTAGGCGGGGATGCTCTCCATCCCGTCGGCGAAACGGTAGCGCTCGTCCAGGGGATGCCGGGCGCCGCAGGCGGTACAGATCAGCTCGTTCCCCACGCCCCTGGTGGTGTAAAGCGCGCCGCAGTCCGCGCAGCGATACAGCAGCCCTTCCAGGCCCTTGGCCTTGTCCCTCTGCGGATAGCGGTTGAAGGGGGCGGCGGAGGCGTCGGTATACAGGGCCGCGGCAATGATCCCGTCCAGCTCCCCGTCCGGAATGCTCTGCAGCTCCTCCCGTTTCAGCACCCGCTCCACCCGGATGCGTACGGTGGAGCGAAGCTTCTTTTTCCGCCATTTGGGGTCTGCGAAATAGGCCCCTTCGATCCTGGCCAGCACCAGATCCACCTTCAGCCGCTTGTAAAAGCCGGCGCCGCCCTCCACGATGGGGTTGGAGCGGCCGTCGGGCGAAAGCCGTCCCTCCGGGAAAATCACCACCGGGTAGCCCCGGCGGAGCATGCGCAGGATCCCCACCGCGGTGGACATGTCCCGGGTAAAGAGCTTCTTGGAGAGGATGCCCGCGTTCCCGGCCAGAGTCTTCAGGATGGGGCGGGTGCAGTAATATTCGTTTACCAGGTAGGTGGGCCGTCGGGGATGGGCCAGACGGGAGACGTAGTAGTAGTCGTAGAAGGATTCGTGATTGACCAGCAGGATATAGGGCGCCTCCGCCCGGGCCAGGAGCGCGTCGTCGACCTCCAGCCGGTGGCGGCGGCCCATCCAGAGCCGGGTCACGAGGAACAGGAAATCATAGCTCAGCGCATCCGGCGTGCCCCGCTTTGCCCGACGCCGGTCTTCTCTCTTTTCCCCCATGGCGCTCTCCCCTTCCCGTATTCGTCCTTTTTCGCAGTATAACACGCCTCCGCCTCCGAGGCAAGCCGCGCCGTCCCTTTTTTGCGGTAGCGTCCCCGTCCTGCATAATCCGGGCCTTTCCCGCGCATACTTTCCGGGTAGACGCTATTTCTGCCGGCCGCGTCCCGGCAAAGGCTGCCTCCCATGGGGGGGACGGAAAGGCAAACTCATGGATCACAAACGGAAAACCGCTCTGCGCATTCTTCTTTTCGCGCTGGGCCTCCCTGCGCTCGCCCTCCTGGCGCTGCTGTCCCTCTATTTCGACTGGGAGGAGGCCCCGGCGCTGCCGGCCTCGGCTCCGGCGCTGCGCGTGGAGGCGCCGCCGCAGGGCTCCGGGGATACGCTCCCCGTGGGGGAGCGTATCCCCACCAGCCGGCAAAACGGAGTATATACCATCCTTCTGGCGGGCAGCGACGACGGGAACGGCAACACGGATACCCTGATCCTCGCAAGGCTGGACACCCTGCGCCATCATTTGGATCTGGTGAGCATCCCCAGGGACACCCTCATCAACGTCCCCTGGGAGGTGCGGAAGCTCAACTCTGTCTATTGGGGCGCGCGGCTGAACGGCGGGGACGGGCTCCTGGCTCTCAAAACCCAGGTCGGGCGTCTGACCGGCTTTGAGCCGGACTGCTGTGCCGTGGCGGATCTGGATCTGTTCACCCAGGCGGTGGATCTCATCGGAGGCATTTACTTCGACGTGCCCGCGGACATGGACTACGAGGACGCCGGCCAGGGTCTGTGGATCCATCTGAAGGCGGGATACCAGCTCCTCAACGGGGCGCAGGCCACAGGGCTCTGCCGCTACCGCAGCGGCTATGCGATGGGGGATCTGGGGCGGATCGAGGTGCAGCAGCGCTTCCTGCAGGCCGCGGCGGAGCAGCTTCTGTCCATGGGCAATCTCCCCCGCGCGCCGGAGCTGATCGAATTGCTGGCCGAAAATCTGGATACGGATCTGAGCGCCGCGAACCTGGCCTTTCTCCTGCGCCAGACACTGCAGTGCAAGAAAGAGGACATCTGCTTTTTCACCGCGCCCAGCCATCCGGAGACGATCTCCGGCTACAGCTACGCGGTGCTGAACGCGGAGGACTGGCTCGCGCTGGTCAACCAGCGGCTGAACCCCTATGCCGACCCGATCGGTCTCGCCAACGTGGATCTGGTCTACCGCCGGGGAGACCGGATCGTGGGAAGCGCGGAGCTGCGCGACGCGGCGTACTACGCCGGAGCGCCCGACGCGGCGGAATTCAAAGCCCCGTAACCGTCTCCTCCCTCGCAACACCTTCTGCGTCGCCTCAGCGCGGGCTCCTGCGGGGGAGCCGGGGCCGGAAAACAGGTCCGATCCCGTTCCCAGCCAGACCGCGCCGGGAGGCAGACCGGGGAGATGAGGTTTTTCCATGGTCAAAATAGACAAAATCTTCCGCTTTTGCCTTTTTCTTGTCAAGTGGCTCTTCCCTTTTGAAGAGGCTTTTGTTATAATATAAAATGACCAAGGGCAAGCCAAATTAAGGAGGTTACACAATGAAACAGTATTTTGAAATCGTTGATGTCATGGCCCGCGAGATCCTGGACTCCCGCGGCAACCCCACTGTGGAAGTGGAAGTCACCCTGGACGACGGCACCATCGGCCGCGCGGCCGTTCCCTCCGGCGCCTCCACCGGTATCCATGAAGCCTGCGAGCTGCGCGACGGCGACAAGACCCGTTACGGCGGCAAGGGCGTGCAGAAGGCTGTCGAGAACGTCAACGGCGAGATCGCCGAGGCGGTCGTCGGTCTGAACGTTCTGGATCAGACTTCCATCGACAAGCTGCTCATCGAGCTGGACGGCACCCCCAACAAGACCCGTCTGGGCGCCAACGCCATCCTGGGCGTGTCCCTGGCCTGCGCCAAGGCCGGCGCGCTGGCTACCGGCAACAGCCTGTACAACTACATTGGCGGCGTCAACGCCAAGATGCTGCCCGTTCCCATGATGAACATCCTCAACGGCGGCGCCCACGCCTCCAACAGCGTGGACATCCAGGAGTTCATGATCATGCCCGTCTCCGCCCCCACCTTTAAGGAAGCGCTGCGCCGCTGCGCCGAGGTCTTCCATCAGCTGAAGAAGACGTTGAAGGAGAACGGCACCCCCGCCTCCGGCGTGGGCGACGAGGGCGGCTACGCCCCCAACCTGGCCGCCGATGAGGACGCGCTGAAGGTCATCGTCAAGGCCATCGAGGAAGCCGGCTACAAGCCCGGCGAGGACTTCATGATCGCCATGGACGCCGCCGTGGCCGACTGGTTCAATCCCGAGGACGGCAAGTACCACCTGCCCAAGCGCGGCACCGTCATGACCAGCGACGAGATGATCGATATGTGGGAGGACTTCTGCAACAAGTATCCCATCATCTCCATCGAGGACGGTCTGGGCGAGGACGACTGGGAAGGCTGGGTCCGCCTGACCAAGCGGCTGGGCAAGCGCGTGCAGCTGGTGGGCGACGACCTGTTCGTCACCAACGCCGCCCGCGTCAAGAAGGGCATCGAGATGGGCGCCGCCAACGCGGTCCTCATCAAGGTCAACCAGATCGGCTCCCTGACCGAAACCCTGGACGCCATCCAGACCGCCAACCGGGCCGGCTACACCACCATCGTGTCCCACCGCTCCGGCGAGACCGAGGATACCACCCTGGCCGACATCGCCGTGGCCGTCAACGCCGGGCAGATCAAGACCGGCGCTCCCTCCCGCACCGACCGCGTGGCCAAGTACAACCAGCTCCTGCGCATCGAGGAGGAACTCTTCGACGTGGCCCAGTACCCCGGCAAGGCCGCCTTCTTCAACCTCAAGTAATCTCCGCACATGCCAAAAGGACGGATCCGGTTGGATCCGTCCTTTTTGTTGTCAGACTGCGCGGGCGATCATGCCAGAAACATCAGCGCCAAGGCGATCAGAAACTGCGCGGGATAATAGGTCAGATAATTGAGCGCGAGGTCGATGGGCCGCTCCTTCCCGGCGCCGAAATAGGTTCCGCTCAGAACCAGGTCGGAGACGGCGAAAAGCACCGCGCCGACAAAAACCAGATTGAGCGGCGTCTCCTGCCAGCCCCGGGCCAGGGCAAGGCTGCCGGACAGCAGCACCGTGGAAAACAACAGCGCTCCGTAAACGAGCACCACCGGCTTCAGCTTCCCGTAGCAGAGCTTCATGGGCTTTTCCAGCAGCAGGTTCCCCACGCTGAGCAGCACGGCCAGGAGCAGGGGCAGGATCACAAAAAGGGGCTTGCCCGCGGGATAAAAGCTCAGCAGCAGGCCCGTCAGATACAGCACATGCCCCGCGCCGAAGGAGCAGAAGCCGGCGAGGGTAAAGGGCGTGTCCTTCTCCGGAAATACAAATTTCAGATCCAGCCACACATCGCCCAGCAGGCCCAGCAGCAGGCCAAGCAGCACGAAGGGGCAGAGCGGGGACGCGCTTCCCCTGCCGGCGGAAAGCCAGGCGCCGTACACCCCCACCGCGACAAAAAACGTCGAGACCAGGGCCTTGAGCAGCAGCGCCTTCACCGAATAGGCGCGGATCTTCTCCCGGATATAGAAGACGAGCGCAACGGCGCCGCCCAGCAGCAGCATGAAATACAGCATCGGAATCCTCCTCGTACAGGCTGTCTCCACGGATCCTGTCGACCCTTCGGAATTTCAAATCATTTTAACCCGGCTCCGCCGCGGCGGAAGCGCCCGCGGACGGCGGGACACCCCGCAAAGCCGGCGCCCGGTACAGTCGCCTTTACAATACCATGAAAAGCCCGACGCATCAACCGAAAAAAGCGTTGAAACAGGACGCGGGGCGCCGGGCAGCTCCGGAGAGCGGCGCAGCCGGCGCGCTTTCCCATGCTCGCCCGTCCTCCCGCCGTGCTTTTCTCCGCAAAACGCCCCACGCGGCTGTATCGAAAGCCGCGTGGGGCGTTTTCTTATTTCTGGGAGCTGCCCACACGGAAGCGGCGGCTCTTCTCCGCGCGCTTGCGCGCGTCGCCGTAGTAATTGCCGTAGTATTTCTGGTAGTAGCCCTTGCGGTAGTAACCCTTGCGGTAATAGTACTTCTCGTTCTTCTGATCCACCATGTTCAGCACCGCGCCCAGGATGGGGCAGCCGGTGGCCTGAAGCTGATCCAGGGCGTTCTGCGCCATGCGGTAGGGCACGTTGCCGGAAGAGATGACCATGACGATGCCGTCGCACAAAGGCGCAACCACCGCCGCGTCCACCACCAGGTTGATGGGAGGGCAGTCCACGATCACGTAATCGTACTCGCCGCGGCAGATCTCGATGAGCTTCTGCATCCGGGAATTGGACAGCAGCTCCGAGGGGTTGGGCGGAACGCGGCCCGCCACGATCATGTGGAAATTCTCCACATCGGTCTCCAGCAGGACATCCTCCAGCCCGTTGCGCGCGGACAGCAGGTGGGACAGGCCGAGCATGTTCCGGTCTCCCTTGGCGAAGCGATCCGCCATGACGGATTTGCGCATGTCGGCGTCGATCAGGATCACCCGGGAGCCCAATTGCGCCAGGGAACGGCACAGGTTCAAAGAAACGGTGCTCTTTCCCTCGTCGGCAAGGGTGCTGGTCAGCATGATGACCTTCTTGTCCTTTCCGCAGAACTGCAGATTGGTACGCAGAAGCTTCATGGCTTCGTTCACATCATAGGGCATTTCCCGCTTGTTGATGATGATCTGCTGCATAGTGCTTTCTCCTTCGAAAGGGTTTATCCCTCTAATATGGCCCGGGGGGCCGTCTCCAGCAGCCGCCGCGCCAGGGCGATGCCGTATCGTTTTTCGATCTGCTCCGCGCAGGCGCGCAGCTCCGGCACACGGACACAGGCGTCGTGGGCGTCGCTGGCGATCACATCCGCCAGCCCCTTTGCAAGGAGCTGTCTGCAGAGGTGCCGCTGCCGCAGGCCCTCCCGTCCCAGGATGCTCCCCGCGTTGAGCTGCAAAAGCGCGCTGGCGTCCTTCAGTTCCCGGGCAAAAGCCCAGTCCCCCTGGAGGGGGGCGTAGCGCTCCGCATGGGCGATCAGCGGAGCATAGCCCGCGTCTCGGACCCGTTTCAACGCGTCCAGCATATCCTCACCGCTGTGCCGCCCGCCGAACTCCACCAGAAGGGTCCTCCCCTTCCCCAGGGGAAGAAGATCGCCCGCCTCCAGCTTGGCCCAAAACAGACGGTCAACATGGTACTCCCGGCTGTAGCTGAGCTCCAGCGGGAGCTCCGCCTCCCGCGCCAGCTCCTGTACCAGGACGAAATGACTGCCTACCTCTTCATCACTGGTTTCGAACATGTCCGCCCGAAGATGCGGCGTCAGGCAAATACGCCGCACGCCCTGCTGATATTCCATCTGCAGCAGCTCCAGGCATTCCTCCCTGTCGTAGGCCCCGTCGTCCACATAAGGCATCAGATGGCAGTGGAGGTCACAGTACTCCGCCGTGCCATTCATGAGCGTCTGGACATATTCCGCTCAAAGGGAACCGAGCTGAGGATCGTCAGTCCCAGATAGCGATTCACGTCCTCTTCGGTGGTGATGGTGTCGTTGACGAAGTAGCGCACCAGAACCACGATGATCGCGATCAGCGCAAAGGCCAGGCCGCCGATCAGCGCGTCCCGCTTCACATAGGGGCTTGACTTGCCGCCGATCTCCGCCGTTTCTACAGAGCGGGGCCGTTCGGAATTCATGATATCTGCGATCCGACCGCACATCACGTCTGCCAGGGCGTTGCTGACTCTGGCCGCCATCGCCGCGTCCCGGTTGGTAACGGCAATGCGCAGCATATGGGAGTCCGGAGGATTGGTGACGCTGATCTTGTTCTCCGAAACGATCTGATCCACCGTCAGGTACAAACCTTCTTTTTGCAATTCTTCCGAAACCAACTTGATCGTCTCACGGGTCGTGGCAATAATCCGGAAGTCCTCGATCATTTTTACGGCCTGGGTGGCGGACTGGGTAGAATTCTCCGTTTCGGTGCTGAACACATAAATGGTGGATTTGGCCGTGTATCTGGCGGGCACAAAGAGCTTGACCCCCAAGCCGATCAGCAGGGCGCCGATGAGCGCAGCCAGCGCGAAGATCCAGGCATGGTGCACCAGCAGACTCAAGATCTCCATCAAGTCGATCTCGTCCTCGTTCCGCTGCTGGGCAAGGAGCGGCTGTTCCGCAAAGGCGGCGCCGTTCTGCCTCTGATTGCCATAAAACTTGTTTGCTCTTTGATCCATAGTGCAGGCACACTCCCATGCATTTCTGCGGCGGCAGGAGCCGAACTCCACGCCGTAGCGTAATATTATATCATAGTCCCACTCCGCTCGCAAGAGGAATCGCGGTTTTTTTGCGCCTCTCCGGGCAAAAGCAGCCCGCTCAGCCGACCGTCAGATAATCCATCCGCTCCGGCGTCCAGGCGGCCAGCACCGGCAGCATCCGCTGGGCTTCTTCCCTGGCTCCGGCCAGATCGTGCTCCAGATAGTTGCCGCACTCCCGGCGCTTCGCCCCGGGGATCTCCCCGGTGAAGGCCGCGGCGAAGGCAAAGCTCTCCCGGACGAGCTCCAGGGCCTCCTCCCGGCTGACGCCGTCGCGCAGCAGGAAATAAAAGCCCGTGCGGCAGCCCATGGGCCCCACGTAGACCACCTGCTCCTCCCAGCGGCTGTTGCGGGCGAAAGTGGCAAAGAGATGCTCAAGGGTATGCATGGCGGCGATGGGCAGATAGTCCCCGCCGTTTGGTTTTTTCATGCGGATATCATAGGTGACCACGTCCCCGTCGATCCGGGAGACGTACATGCCCCGCTCGAGAATATCGTGATCCACGGTAAAGCTGGCAATGGTTTTCATAGCTTGCCTCCTCTGCATGATTGCTTTTCTCCACATTTTTCGCATCGTTCCATTGTTCCCGTAGTTATTTTATCATAGCACAGCTTTCCCCATTGCGCAACACCGCCATGCCTGTGCATTGACATTCTCTGCGGCTCATGCTATAGTATTTTTGTTACGGCATGGTTTCCGCCGTATATTCGGTCTGATTCTTATAGAGAAGGAGTATCATCATGGCATATTGTTCTCATTGCGGAGCTTATGTGTCCGACGATTCCCGTGTTTGCGGTTCCTGCGGTGCCCCGCTTCAGACTGCCCCCCAGTCATACACGCCCCCGTCTTACACGCCTCCTCCGTACTCTCCCTATGGCAATCCGCCTGTGACCCGGATGGGCGGCGGTTTCCGCGCCAACATTCAGAAGCGCGACGCCGGAATGGGGATCCTGCTTTCCATCGTCACCTGCGGCATTTACGCCCTGATCTGGTTCTTCTGGATCGTGAATGACCTGAACACAGCCGATCCTCGGCCTGATGACAAGGATCCTGCCACGGTGCTGCTCCTCTCCATTGTCACCTGCGGCATTTTCGGGATCATCTGGCTGTACAACGCCGGCCAGAAGGTGGATAACATCCGCCAGCGCAACGGTGAAGCTCCCTCCGGTTCCAGCACGACCTACCTGGTGCTTTCCCTCTTCGGTCTCGGAATCATTGTCTATTACTTGATCCAGACCGAGCTGAACAAGGTCGCTATCGACGCCTGAGCGGTGCGCGGGCGGCTGATCAAATGTATACGGATAGGCGCAGTCATCCTGGGTGTTGGCTGCGCCTATGCCCTTTTCTGCCGCTTGACCTCCTGGGGCATACCCTGCCTCTTTCATCTGCTCACAGGGTTCAACTGCCCTGGCTGCGGCGTTTCCCGCATGCTTCTGAGTCTGCTGCGTTTGGATTTTATCTCTGCCTTTCAAGCCAACGCAGTGCTTTTCTGCCTGCTGCCCATCCTGTTTGGGCTCCTTGCCGTCTGGCTTTTTCGTTACATCCGCTGGAACAGACGGGATACCGGCCCGTTGTTCCGCGCGGTGGAGTGGAGTATGGTGATCGTTCTGCTTCTCTGGGGCGTGATACGCAACTTTATCGGCATGTGAGGGTTCCTTTCCTTCCGGCACATCTGTGCCGGGTTTTTTCCTCCCGACGACGCCGCTCTTTGTATTGACGGGCAGGCGGAACTGTGCTATATTATTCTGTAACTTTATGCAAAAGGGAGTGTTTGTCCGACTATGGATGGCGACAGTCGATTGCCATTTCTTCTGGCGATCCTGCTGCTGTTTTGCGCAGCCTGGTTTGCCCTGGCGGAAACAGCCTTTGCCTCCGCCTCGCGCAACAAGATCAAAACCGCCGCCGACAAGGGCGACGGCCGCGCCGAAAAGGCGCTCTATATTCTCGACCACTTTGACCGGGCCATCAGCACCCTGCTGATCGGCACCAACATCGTACATATCGCGGCGGCCTCGCTGGTCACCGTGGCGGTCACCCGCATCTGGGGGCTGAGCGCGGTGAGCGTGAGCACGATCGTGGTCACCATCGTGGTCTTCTTCGCCGGGGAGATGCTGCCCAAGAGCATCGCCAAGAAGTATCCGGAGCGGCTCAGCAAGGCCACGGCTCCCTCCCTGCGCTTTCTCATGCTGCTGTTCTGGCCCCTGTCCTCGCTGCTGGCCCTGATCGGCCGGGGCGCCGCGGCCCTGACCAAGGGCGAAGCGGAGATCTCCGTCACCGAGGATGAGCTCTACGACATCATCGAGGACATGACCGAGGAGGGCAGTCTGGACGAGGAGCAGGGCGACCTGATCTCCTCCGCGCTGCAGTTCGGCGAGGTCACGGTGGAGAGCATCCTGACCCCCCGGGTGGATCTGGAGGCCATCGATATCGAGGACAGTCTGGAGGAGATCCTCTCCCAGATCAAGTCCCAGAACCACAGCCGCCTGCCCGTCTACGAGGGCAGCATCGACAACGTCATCGGCATCCTGCAGATCCGCCGCTTCATCAAGGCCTACCTACACCAGCGGGAGGCCCTGGACATCCGGAGCCTGCTGGATCAGCCCTTCTTCATCCATCAAAGCACCAAGATCGACGAGCTGCTGCCCGTCATGTCCAAGCGCCGGGCCAATATGGCCGTGGTCACCGACAACTACGGCGGCACCCTGGGCATCGTCACCGTGGAGGATATCCTGGAGGAGCTGGTGGGCGAGATCTGGGACGAGGACGACGTGGTGGAGGAGCCCTTCCAGGAGCTGGGCGAGGGCATGCTGCTGGTGGACGCGGACGAGAGCGTCAGCGACGTGATGGAGCAGTTGGACTATGAGGATCCCGAGGAAGACGAGGAGCTGGTGAACACCCGCATGGGCGAATGGGCCTACGAGCAGTTCACCGCCATCCCCAAGCCCGGCGACAGCTTCCGCTATCACGAGCTGGAGATCACCGTCTCCGCCATGGAGCACAACCGCATCCGCAAGCTGAAGGTCGCGCTCCTGCCGGCGTCGGAGGAAGGGGGCGAGGACGCATGACGGAAATCGTTTTCACCCTCGCGGGGATCGTGCTGTGCGTGATCCTCTCCGGCTTCTTCTCCGGCTCGGAGATGGCCTATTCCTCCTGCTCGAGCCTGCGGCTGGAGCATCTGCGGGACGGCGGCTCCAAGCGGGCCGGCGTGGCCGCGCAGATCGCCGCGCGCTTTGAGGACGCCCTCAGCGCCATCCTGATCGGCAACAACCTGGTGAACATCGCCGCCTCCTCCCTGGTCACGGTGCTGGTCTATCAGCTCACCAAGGGCACCGAAAGGGTCTGGCTGGGCACGCTGCTCATCACGGTCGTCATCATCATCTTCGGGGAGACCATCCCCAAGATCACCTGCAAAAAGAACGCCAACCGGGTGGCCGTGCGCTACGCGTACCCCGTGCGGGCGCTGATGCTGCTGCTCAAGCCCCTGGTCTGGCTGGTGGTCAAGCTCATCGAGCTCATCACCCTGCCCCTCAAGGGCGAGGAGGACGAGGACGCCGAGGAGGCCGTGGAGGAGCTGCAGAATCTGATCGAGACCGCCGAGGACGAGGAGGTTCTGGACGAGGATCAGTCGGAGCTGGTTCAGGCCGCCATCGAGTTCGACCAGATCTCCGCCTCCGAGGTCATGACCGCCCGGGTGGACGTGTGCGCCATCGACATCGAGGACGACTGGGAGGATATCCTGGCTCTGGTGGAGGAGGCGCCCTATTCCCGGCTCCCGGTCTACGAGGGCAGCATCGACAACATCATCGGCGTGCTGTACCTGAACCATTTTCTCAAGGCCATGACCGACGACGGCCATACCGATATCCGCAGTCTCCTGATGCCCCCCTGCTTCGTGTACAAAACCATGAAGCTGCCCGCGGTGCTGAGCACCCTGAAAAAAGCGCGGCAGCACCTGGCCATCGTGTCCGACGAGTACGGCGGCACCCTGGGCGTGCTGAGCATGGAGGACGTGCTGGAGCAGATCGTGGGCGACATCTGGGACGAGACCGACACGGTGGAGCAGGAGGTCGTGCAGCGCTCGGAGAGCGAGTATGAGCTGGACGGCGACATGGTGATCACAGACATGCTGGAGCTGCTGGGGATCGACGAGGACGGCTTCGAGGCCGAAAGCGAGACCGTGGGCGGCTGGACCGTGGAGAGCTTCGGCGCCTTCCCCGAGGTGGGCGACAGCTTCACCTACGAGGGCTGGCAGATCACGGTGCTGGCCATGGACGGCCGGCGGGTGGAAAAGGTGCTGGTGCAGGCCATTCCCCCCGAGGAGGGCCGGGACTGAGCCGCAAAAGCCATATACAAATCGCACACCGGCGTGACCGTCACGGTCACGCCGGTGTTTTTCGGTTTATGAAAAGCGAAAACCGGGCTAATTTGACAAGCTGACAAGCAGAAACGCGAGGACGTCCGTCCTCGCGTTTCTGCTCGGTTATTCGATCCCCTGCTGGCGGCACCAGATGTCCATGACCAGCTTGACGGGGAGGAATTTCACCAGGCGCACCTGGCGGCGCACCGGATGGCCCAGGATGGAGACGCTCTTTCCCCTTTTCAGATCCTTCATCGCCTGCTCCGCCACCTCCTCCGGCCCGTACCAGCGATCCACATAGCGGATGAAATCGTCGTGCCGGGCGTTCTGCTGGAACTCCGTCTTGATCCAGCCCGGGCAGACGCACATCACCCGGATGCCCCGGGGGCGAAGCTCCCGGCCCAGGGCCCGGGAGAAGTTCAGCACATAGCTCTTGCTGGCCCCGTAGATCGCCTGCCAGGGCACCGGCTGCCAGGCGGAATTGGAGCCCATGTTGACGATCCGGCCGCCCTCGCCCATGTAGGGCAGACTCACATGGCACATGGCGGTGAGGGCCAGGGCGTTGAGGCGGGCGCTGGCCAGCAGCTTCTCCAGATCCTGCTCCGCAAAGGGGCCGAACACGCCGCAGCCCGCCGCGTTAACGAGCAGGCTGATCTCCGGCTTCTCCCGCTCCAGCAGCTCCCGGTACCGCGCCACGTTCTCCGTCTGGGACAGATCAAGGGGGATCACCCGCAGCGCATTGCGGCAGCGGGTCTTCAGCTCCTCCAGACGCTCGGCCCGGCGCGCGATGACCCAGATCTCATCAAAGCGCTCCTGCCGATCCGCCGCGTAGACGAATTCTCTTCCGATCCCGGCGGAGGCGCCGGTGATCACCGCGATCTTCATGCTCCTCCCCCCTCGCTCAGTCGATGTGAATGATCTTTTTCATCAGATCCGCGGCCTTCACCTCGGGATTGGGGAAGCGCTCCCGCTTCTCGGTGATCTTGCCCAGGTTGATGGCCTCCTTGGGGCAGTACTGCAGGCAGCTCAGGCAGCCGATGCAGTCCGTGCCGAAGACCGGCCTGCCGCCCTCCAGACGGATGTTCCCCCTGGGGCAGAGCTTTTCGCAGGTGCCGCAGCCGATGCAGTCCGCATTGACGCGGAACTTTTTGGCCTGCTTGGCATGGAGGCCAGAGAAGGCCTTGCTCTCGGCGGCAAAGATCGCCGCCTTGGGCGGCTTCTTCGCGCTGTGCTTGCCGGCGCGGATCGCTCCGCCGATCTCCATCGCCCTGCGCTCGATCTTCTCCGCATTCTTCCTGGGCGACCGGGGCGCCAGACTGAGGGTATGGGGCATCAGCCAGATGCAGGTGCTGTGATTGCACACCGCGTCCCAGTAGTCCAGCCCCACGAGCTCGTCGATCTTCCCCAGGCCGCAGCCCCGATAGCCCGCGTACTGCTCCACCGCGAAGCGATAGGCCCCCGGCGCGATCCTGACGGCCTTCACGGATTCCTCCACGCCGCCGGGCAGTCCGCCGCCATAGCAGGGGAAGATGAAGCCCACCCGCTTGGCCTCGGTGGCGTCGGTCTTCACGGGAAAGCTGCGCATCAGCACGATGTCCGTGTCTCCCAGAACCTTTGCGATGCTCTTGGCCATAGCCAGACAATGGCCGGAACCGGAATAGCAATAGATGATATTCTCGCTCATGTATTTCTTCTCCTTTATCGTTCCCATCCGATTCGGACGGTTTTTCACGGGATCTCACCTGTATTTGACGTCCAACTGCCCGTACTCATTCGAGCCGACGGCCAGCACCGTCCCGTCCTCTTTGAGCGCGAGACTGTGGTATCCTCCCGCGGAGATCGCGGCAACGCCCGTCCAGCCTGCGATATTGAGCTGCCCGTAGCTGTTGTCGCCCGCGCCCAGGACAAGCCCGTCCGCGGTCAGGCCCAGGCAATGCCGATAGCCGGCGGAGATCTGCTCCACGTTTGTCCAGCCTGCCGCGTCGTTCTGACCGAAACGCTTGTCCCCCGCGAAGACCACCGTGCCGTCCGCTTTCAGCCCCAGGGTGAAGTAATCCCCCGCGGCGACGGAGACGATATCGCGCCAGTCGGAAACATTGCATTCGCCGAAATTGTTGTAGCCCTTGGCGCGCACGGTGCCGTCGGCAAAGAGCGCCACCGTGTGGTAGCCCCCGGCGGCGACCTGGATCACGCCCGTCCAGTCGCCCACGCTGCGCTGTCCGTAGTCATTGCTGCCGGCCGTCACCAGCGTGCCGTCCGAACGCAGTCCGACGCTGTGCTTGTAGCCCGCGGAGATCGCCACGATGTCGGTCCAGCCGGAGACGTTGCAGCGGCCGTCCAGATTGACGCCGGTGGCCCTCACCGTGCCGTCCGTCAACAGACCCAGGGTGTGGTTGTCGCCTGCCGCGATGGAGACGACGTCCTTCCAGTCGCCCACGTCATACTGTCCGTCCTTGTTGATCCCGGTTCCGAACAGCGTGCCGTCCCGCCGCAGCGCCACGGAGTAATTCACGCCGGCAGCGATCTGGATGATCTGGCTGCCGTCCTGCTCGGGCACCGCCGCGCTTTCCCCGGCGTCAGGCGCTTCCGTGATCACGACAGTGGGGGGATCCGTCTCGTCCGAACCGCCTTCGCTGCCGGATGTGGTGTTTGTTCCGCCTTCTCCCCCTTGGTTAAGCATATCGGTGGGGGACGGTCTCACATCCCCACCCTTGCTCCCCGACGAGGAGAACAGATCCAGCCGGGAGGCGCCGAAGATGATCAGCGCCAGCAGGCACAGCGCCAGCAAGGAGGACAGGGCGATCAGCACGCCCAGTCCCTTCCGCTTGGCCGGCGCGGGCGGCGCTGCCCGGGGAGGGACGGAGACGGGCGACGCTGCCGCGGCGGCGGCGTAGTTCCGCCCTGAGCCCGGGGGCGCATAGGGCTCGGGCTCCTTGGCGGCGGGGGCGGCCGCCGGAGCATAGACCGCCGCGCTCTTGGGAAGCTGCACCGCCTCCAGCGCCCGGAGCATCTCCTCCGCGTCGGCGTAGCGCTCCTCCGGGGCGAAGGCGCAGGCGCGGCGCAGGATCTCCCACATCTGCGCGCCGCAGTGCGCCGGCTGCGGCAGCTCCTCCCCGCCGATCCGCCGGGAATGGGCATATTCTTCTCCCGCCCCGCTCCCCTCCGCAAAGGGAAGGCGGCGGTCATTGAGCATCCAGTAAAGCGTCAGGCCCAGGGAATACAGGTCTGACTGCCGGCTCCAGGCCTTGCGGGTACAGACCTCCGGCGCCTGAAACAGGAGCCCCTCCGGCCCCTCCGCGCCGGATGCGCGGCTTTCTCCCAGGACGCCCAGCTTCCAGCCGCCGTCCCGGCCCAGAAACACATTTTCGGGGGAGATGCCCCGGTGGAGGATATCCCGTTGATGGCAGAAGCACAGGCCGCGGCAGAGATCCCGGCCCGCGCGCACCGCGTCCGCCTCGGACAGGGGGGCGCTCAACCGGCTCAGCGGGGTCAGCAGCTCCATCTTCACGCAGACGTCCCAGCCGGGCTGATCCTCCCTGCGAAAGCAGCGGACGTTTTCACACTGTACGATCTGTCCGCACTCCCGGAGGGCCGCCATCAGGGAGTATTTCCCGACCGCGTCCTCCATCCGCTGGCGAAACTGCTGCCGGATCTCCGTCTCGCTCAGACCCAGCTTCCCCAACTGCCGCAGCTCCTCCTTTGTCGCCGGAATGGGAATATGCCGGAGCGCCGCCCGCTCCTCCCGGCCGCGATTCACGCGCCGGATCTCATAGACCGCTCCCGCCTTGCCGCTCCCGACGCGGCGCACGGTTTCCCAGCCGGGCCATACGGCCCTATCCTCAAAATCCATGGCCCTTCCTCCCCTCCAGTTTTTTTCATTTTAGCACAGTTCCGACCGCGATGCAAGGAAGGCGCCGCAGTTCTGCGAAAAAGGCCGGGCCCCTTGCCGAATGGCAAGAGGCCCGGCTCAGCATGTCAAAAAAGTCCCTCTGGGAACACTTTTGACAGTTCGGTTCGGAAACAGGCGCGATCAGGCGTGCTCCTCCAGCAGCGCCGCGGCCTCCCGCAGACTGACGTCCAGCTCCCGGGCGACGCGGGCCAAATCCTCGAACTCCGGCTTCTCCCGCTGCACGCCGTAGCCCTCGGCGCACTTGACGCGCACCGGCCCGGCCTCGGTCTCCACCGTGCGGAAGCTGCGGCGCAGGGAATAGCGGGGGCAGAGCTTCTCCCGCACGCCCAAGGTCGCGGTGTGCCGGAAAAGGCAGCGCAGCAGATCTTCCCGTCTTCTTGGTTCACATAATACAGTTAACATAATTCCAGGCCGGTTCTTCTTCATGCCGATGGGCACGGTGAACACGTCCAGGGCCCCGGCCTCAAAGAGCCGCTCCATGGCAAAGCCCAGCTCCTCCGGCGTGTCGTCGTCCAGATTGCAGCTCAGCTCCAGGATCGTCTCCTGTTCCTCCGGGGTCTCTCCCAGCATGGCCCGCAGGATATTGGGCGTCTCAAAATCCCTGCGCCCGGTACCGACGCCGCTTTTCTCCACCGTCATCAGGGGCAGGGGGCCGAAGCCGGCGACAAAATGCCCCAGCAGCGCCGCGCCCGTGGGGGTGCAGAGCTCCCCTCTCTCCGGGCCGGCGCAAATGGGCAGGCCCCGCAGCAGGCGCTCGGTGGCCGGGGCGGGGACGGGCAGGACCCCGTGGGCGCATTTGACCGTGCCGCTGCCCACGGAGACGGGCGAGCAGAGGATTTTTTCCGGCTCCAGCTCCCACAGGAGCCAGCAGACCCCCAGCACGTCCGCCAGGGCGTCCAGCGAACCCACCTCGTGCAGATGGATATGCTCCACCGGCATCCCGTGCACCTCGCTCTCCGCCTCCGCAATGCGGCGGAAGACCGCGGCCGCGTCGTCTCTCACAGGCTCCGGGATTTGGAGGCCGTCGAGCCTCGCCATAAGCTCGGCGACGGAGCTGCCGTGATCCCGTCGGGGACGGGGCTCCGGAGCGCTCTCCCCCTCCTCCTCCCCGTGGACGACCACGCGGACGTGCGTCCCCGCGACGCCGCGCTTCTCATCCGGCACGGCGGACACGGCGACGCCCGCGGGCAGGGCGGCGTTGAGCTTTTCCAGAAAGCCCGCCGGCTCGGAGTGCAGCTCCAGCAGCGCCGCCAGCAGCATGTCCCCGGCGGCGCCCATGGCGCAGTTCAAATACAGAGTCTTCACAGGCTTTTGCTCCTTCCCTTGGGGTCGATGCGGATCTCACGAAACAGCGGGGCCAGGCGCTTCCGAAGCTCCTCCTCCCGGGCAAGCGCGGCGGGAAGCTGCTCCGCCGGGAACTGCAGCAGGGCCGCTCCCCCGGCGCTGCGCACCCGGAAATCGGTGAAGCCCAGGGAAAAGAGGACTTCCTCGCCCTCCTCCACCGCCCGCAGCTTCTCCTCCGTGATGGGCTCGCCGGTTCGGATCCGGGTGGCCAGGCAGGCGTAGGCCGGCTTGCTCCAGGTGAAAAGCCCCGCCTCCTTCGAGAGCCGCCGGATCTCCGGCTTGGTCAGGCCGCAGAGCCGCAGGGGCGAAAGCACCCCCAGCTCCCCCAGCGCCCGCATCCCGGGCCGGTCGCCGGCCTCGTCGGAGGCGTTGGTGCCGTCCAGCAGCACGGGGCAGCCGTCCTCCCCGGCGGCACGGAGAATGGTTGACATAATATTGACCTTGCAATGGTAGCAGCGCTCCGGGCCATTGGCCGCCACCGCGGGAACGCGCAGAGCGTCCGCTTCCAGCACCCGGGGCTCCGCCCCCAGCTCCCGGCAGAGGCGCAGGGCGTCGGCAAACTCAAAGGCGGGCTGGAACTGGGTCTTCACATAGTAGGGCCGAATGTCCGCGCCGCTTTGCAGCCCCGCATACAGCAGATAGGCCGAGTCCACCCCGCCGGAAAAAGCCAGCGCCGCCCTGGGATGGGCGGAAAAGAAGTCTTCCAGTGTCATCGTTATCCTAAAACCTATAACCTAAAACCTAATCCAGATGGTTGATCACGCTGGCCATGTAGCCCGCGCCGAAGCCGTTGTCGATGTTCACCACCGCGACCCCGCTGGCGCAGGAGTTGAGCATACTCAGCAGCGCGGCCACGCCGCCCAGAGAGGCCCCGTAGCCCACGCTGGTGGGTACGGCGATCACCGGGCAGTCGGCCAGGCCCCCGATCACCGAGGGCAGAGCCCCCTCCATGCCGGCCACGGCCACGATGACCCGGGCGCTCATGATCTCGTCCACATGGCTCAGCAGCCGGTGGATGCCGGAGACCCCCACGTCGTAGAGCCGGGTGACCCGGTTGCCCAGGGCCTCGGCGGTGACGGCGGCCTCCTCGGCCACGGGGATGTCGCTGGTGCCGCCGGTGGCCACCACCACGCTGCCCTTGCCCGTGGGCTCCGGCAGCTTCCCCACCACGCCGGTCTTCGACCGGGGATCGTAGCGCAGGGGCAGCTCCGTCTCCAGCAGGGCCGCGGCCTCGGGCGTCAGGCGGGTGACCAGAACCGTCTCCTGGCCCGCCTCCCGCATGGCTTTGGCAATGCCCAGGATGTGCTCCGGCGCCTTGCCCGCGCCGTAGATGACCTCCGGCACGCCCTGGCGCAGCCCCCGGTGCAGATCCACCTTGGCATAGCCCTCCAGCTCCCGGATGGGGGCGGTTTTCAGCTTCAGCACCGCCTCCTCCACGCTTGTGGTTCCGGCGGCCACGCCCTCCAGCAGGGCGGTGATCTCCTCTTTATTCACAGGCGTCCTCCCTCCGGAACTCGCCGTGGACGCCGCCCGTCTTGGAGAGCAGGCGGATGTCCGCGATCACCATGTCCTTCTGCACGGCCTTGCACATGTCGTAGACCGTGAGGGCCGCGGCGCTGACCGCGGTGAGGGCCTCCATCTCCACGCCGGTGCGCCCGTCGCAGGAGACTCTGGCGCGGATCTCCACGCTTCGGCGCTCCTCGTCCAGCCACAGGCGAAGGTCGATGCCGCTGATCGGGATGGGGTGGCACATGGGGATCAGCTCCGGGGTGCGCTTGGCGCCCATCACCCCGGCCACCTGGGCCACGGTCAGAACATCGCCCTTCTTCATGCCGCCGCTGCGGATCAGGGCAAAGGTCTCTTCGTTCACCAGCACCCGCCCCGCCGCTTCGGCCGTACGGGTCGTGACGGGCTTCTCGCCCACATCCACCATCCGGGCCCGCCCCTGGTCGTTAAAATGGGTAAAATCACTCATATCCGATCCTCATTCTCAATACTCCCGCGGCAGCGGGAGCAATTTGGCGCCCGCGTGCGCCGACGCCGTCATCCCCCGATTTGATTCATGCTTCTGCCGGCCTGGCTGTGTTCGGTGGCCGACAGCTCCCCGTGCCAGCGGGGCTTGTCCAGGATGGCCTTTTCAAACTGCCGGATCAACTGCGCATCGTCCAGCCCCTTGATGGACAGCTCCGCCGCCGAGTGAAGGCAGGGCTTGAGCTTCCCGTCGGCGGTCAGACGGATCCTGTTGCAGGAGGCGCAGAAATGGGAGCTGACAGGCCGGATCAGGCCGATCATCCCCTTGGCGCCGGGCAGACGGTACAGGCGCGCCACGCCGCCGTCAGGCACGAGCGGCGCGGCCTCCGGGAGCTTCTCCAGCACGACAGAGGCCGGCAGATACGCCTCCGGCCCGAAGCCGCCGTCCACCATGGGCATCAGCTCAATGAAGCGCACATCCAAGGGGTAGCGCTGCGTCAGCCCGGCCAGGGCCGGGATCTCGTCGTCGTTGACGCCGCCGATGAGCACCGCGTTGATCTTCAGCTTCTCAAAGCCGGCCTCCAGCGCCGCGTCCAGGCCGCGGAGCGCCAGCTCCAGGCTCCCGCCCCGGGTGAGGGCGCGATACTTCTCCGCGTCCAGCGTATCCAGGCTCATATTCACCCGGCGCACGCCCGCCTCCCGCAGCGGCGCCGCCAGCCTGGGCAGGGCCAGGCCGTTGGTGGTGAGACAGAGCTCTTCGATCCCCGGCACCGCCGCCAGGGCCCCGCACAGCTCGACGATCCCCCGGCGCACCAGCGGCTCGCCACCGGTGATCCGCAGCTTGCTGACGCCCAGGGACGCCGCCGCCCGCACGGCCCGCAGGATCTCCTCGTCGCTGAGCGCGTCCTCCCGGAAGCAGGCGTCCGCGGGCATACAGTAGCGGCAGCGCAGATTGCACTGCTCCGTCACCGAAAGGCGCATATATGTGATGTTGCGGCCAAAGCGGTCGATCATGGCGCTTTACCCCCGTCTGGTTTTCACTGAAAAGTTATTATAACACAGCTTCCGATTTTGCGCAATTGAGTCCCGCAAAAAATGACGCGCTGTTTCCTGGGGCCAGTCAAGCATGCTTTACAGCCCGGGAACGTAAAAAAAGAACCGCTCTCGGAGAGCGGCCGGACGGAGAAGCAGAACGCCAAGATGGAGCCGCCTGCGGGGGAAAAGCCCTTCGAGCCGGACGAGGACGCGCCGGACACGCGCATCTTCATGGTCAAGGGCATCAAATAGAGTTGCGTCAAAAAGGCCGCGGGAAGCGAAAGCCTCCCGCGGCAAGCTGTCGACACCTTGTCGACAGCTTGCGCGCAAGAATGGGAACTTCCGAAAAAAGTTCCCATTCTTGCGTGGATCGTACGTGAAGGGGGCATACCCTCCCCGGTTTCATTCCGTTAAGGATACTTTTTACTACTTAGTCGATCTTGCCAACGAAACGGAAGATGATTTCGATTTCCTGCTGTCGGAAGCCGAAGTCGTCTTCCGTTGCTTCATGGACCAAAATCTTCCCGATCAGCGTATAAAGAGCTTGACAGGTGACCGATCGATCACTATAATAAGTGAACGAACGATCACCTGTTATTTGCGAGGAGGGTTTGCTATGGCGAAGGATACAAAAGAACGGATCCTGGCGGCGGCGTTGGACATGTTTTCACAGAACGGATACGCGGGCACGAATATCCGCGAGCTGACTGCGTCTCTGGGGCTGGTCAAGTCCTCGATGTACAAGCATTTTGAGAGCAAAGAGGAAATATGGAACAGCCTTCTGGATGAAATGATCGCCTATTACGACGCGCGTTTCGGCTCCCCGGAGCATCTGCCTCCTGTGCCGGATTCTTTGGAGGGCCTTGTGGCCATGACCATGCGGATGGTGGACTTTACGATCCATGATGAGGATGTCATCAAGACAAGAAAGCTGCTGACGATCGAGCAGTTCCGGGACGAGCGCGCTCGGGAACTGGCTACGAAATACTTTCTCTCGGGACTTCGGGAAATGTTTACTCCGATCTTTCAGATTATGATGGACAATGGACTGCTGCGACGGGACGACCCCGCCATGCTGGCCTTCGCCTACACCGCGCCGATCTCCGCGCTGATCCATCTGTGCGACCGGGAGCCGGAAAAAACGGATGAGGCTATGGCGCAGATCGAGGCCTACAGCCGACACTTTGTGAAGGTTTACGGAGCGGAATGCCATGGAGACTGAAAGACTGATCATAGACCCGATCAGAGAAACCGATAAAGAGTATTACTTTCTCAACATTTCCCACGACAAAAAGGTGCTGGAGACCTTTATCTGCCGCTATGCCGAGACGCTGGAGGATTTCGACTTCTCCTCCTATCCGGGCAGAAGCAATCTCTTTGCGATCCGGCTGAAGGAAACGGGACGGCTCATCGGCATTCTCAGTCTCTTTGACGAGAAGGACGGCGCCTGCGAGATCGGCTACGGCATCGGGTCACGCTATTGGGGGCACGGCTATGCAACCGAGGCGGTCAAACGGTTTCTGAAATACCTGTTCAACGAGAGAGGCTGCCATACGGTTTACGCCTCCTGCTTTCCGGGCAACGACGCCTCCCTGCGCGTGATGGAAAAATGCGGCATGCGATACGATCACCTCTCGGAAAAAGAACTGAGCTATCTGAGCGTCGAACGGGATCTGATTTATTATGTTATAAGGAGAGAATAAGCATGAACAAATATACTTCCTATTGCGGGCTGGACTGCGAGAGCTGCGAAGCCCGGCATGCCACGGTAAACAACGACCACGGGCTGCGCCGGAAGGTGGCCGCGCTTTGGTCGGAGCTTAACGGCGTGGAGATCACGCCGGATATGATCCACTGTGTCGGCTGCCGGATCGACGGTGTGAAGACGCCCTATTGCGATTTCCTTTGCCCCATCCGCGCCTGCGCGAGGGAAAAGGAAATCGAGACCTGCGGAGCCTGCCCGGAGTGGAAGCGCTGTGAAAAGCTCGGCGCGATCACCCAAAACAATGCTGAGGCTCTTCACAGGCTGGAAAGCGAGATCTGAACCCATGAAAATACTGGTTTTGAACGGAAGCCCCAAGCGGGACAAAAGCGATACCATGCATGTCACCCGCGCCTTTCTGGCGGGGATGCGGGACGCGGCACCGCAGGATATCCATATCATCCATACTATCGATCAGCACATTGAATATTGCACCGGCTGCTTTTCCTGTATGCGGAATGGAGGTATCTGCATCCATAACGACGACATGAAAGCCATTCTGGAGATGATTCTGGAAAGCGATCTTCTGCTGTTCAGTTTTCCTCTTTATTGCTATGGAATGCCTGCATCTCTGAAGGCTCTGATGGACCGCACGCTTCCCCTTTCCAACATGGCGATGCAAAAGGTCGGCAACCGATACGAGCATGTGGGACAGGCGGACTATTCCCACCTGAAATACCTCATGATCTGCGGCTGCGGTTTTCCCAACAGCAGGCAGAACTTTGAACCAGCGGTCATGCAGTTCAAGCTGTGCTTCCCCTGCGAGCACACGATCCTGACCGTGCCGGAAAGCCCCATGTTCAACGCGCCGGAGGCGGCGGTCGTGACCGGGCCGAGACTTGAGCGGGTTCGGCAGGCCGGACGGCAGTACGCCGAAGCCGGCGAGATCGACGCCGCGCTGCTGACGGAGATCGGTTCGCCGATGATCCCGGAGGAACAGTACGCGGCCATCGTGAACGGCGGCGTGTAAAGAGGACGCTTTCCTCTGTATTCCATCGAAAGAGGAATGAAGGAGATATGGCAAACACCTTAACGTTTTTCAGAATCGTTGCCAGTATCGTTCTGCTTTTCTGTCCGGTGTTCTCTCCTGCCTTTTATGCGTTTTACATAGCTGCCGGGCTGTCTGATATGCTGGATGGATTTGTGGCGAGAAAAACAGATACCGTCAGCAAGCTTGGGGCAAGGCTGGATACGATGGCGGACTTTGTACTTGTTGTCGTATGCCTGATCAAGCTGCTTCCGGTCCTTAGCATTCCCGCATGGCTGTATGCTTGGATCGGAATCATTGCCTTTATAAAGGTTGTGAATATCATTTCCGGATTTGTCGTACAGAAAAGGTTTGTGGCTGTTCATTCGGTGATGAACAAAGCGACAGGCGCGCTGCTGTTTCTGTTGCCGCTGACGATTCCGTTTGTACCGCTGCAATACTCCGCGATCGTCGTCTGCGCGGCGGCAACATTAGCCGCCATTCAGGAAGGCCATTTCATCCGGACAGGAAGAGAATAGCTGCCCGGTTTGTGCGGAGCCGGGATTGGGAGGAAAAGCAGACCGTGAAAATCAAAGGAACCCTTATCGTCGTAAAAGACTGCAAGAAAGCATTGAAGTTTTATCAGGATAATCCCGATTGGGGGTTGAGGTTTTCAGATGGAGAAACTGACAGAGAATATGATTCGTTGGGCTGAGAGCAAACTTGGCAGCACAGAGTATGCAGGCTGGTGTCTTGCGTTTATCGAGGACGCACTTGAAATCAGCAATCATATCGAAGTATTCGGCGGAGATTCCGCAAAGGAATCCTGCGAGCTGTACAAGGACGCGCTGCGGGGCGGAGCGCCGGAACGAGGCGCGTTCGTATTCTATGACTGTCTGTGTCTGAGCGAAAACGGCCCGGTCAACTGGGGACATTGCGGCATATGTTTAGGGGACGGCCGTGTGATCCATGCGTGGGACACGGTCCGAGTCGACGACTATTTGGCAATCGAAAAGCTGACAGCTCTGACCGGAGATCATCCGGAATACCTGGGCTGGGTGCCGCTTGAACGCGTATTGAATCAAAAACCATATCAGGGGCGTGTCAGGGAATAAAGAACTCGTATAAGACAGTTGGGAGAAGCGGGATGTATATTGTCAAAGCAGATGAGAATCAGGTAGAAAAAATCGTAGATATGTCTGTCAGAGCGTTTGAAACAGATGTCAATGTCGGCGGAGTAAAAGGTGATTGTCCGCCTGGCTTTGATTCGGTAGAATGGCATAAACAAATGGCCCGGGAGGGGCATTTGTATCAGGCAATGATAGGAAATGATCTGGTAGGGGCAGCCATACTATTCCAGGATGAAACAAATAACAGCATAACCATCGGCAGAATATTGATTGACAGCATCTATCATAGAAAAGGTTACGGAATTCGTTTGATGGAATGCATAGAAAAGGATTTCCCATGTGCTGCTGAGTTTCATCTGGATACCCCATGCTGGAATGAGCGGACAAATGCTTTTTACAAAAGATTAGGCTATCGTATCCTGAAAATTGAGGATGGATTCGTCTTTTACCAGAAAAGAAAAAGTGAACCCAATATCATTCAGCATTTCACATAAAGCAATATTCCCAGTGGAGGTGATTGTTATTGGACAAAACACTTTATGAAATGATCTTTATAAGAAAGTCATTTCATATTTTCAGAAATGTCGGGAACGAATCGATCAGCGGAGCTGAACTTAACGATATACAAAGTGCATATTCAGAATTTACTCCCCTGAATCCCGGAATCAAAACCACTATTCGCATTGTTCCCGAAAAGCAGACGAACTGCAAACGAGGAGGAGAATACTGTATCCTGCTTTACAGCGAAAAGAAAGACGGCTATCTGCAAAACATTGGATATCTCGGCGAACAACTCGACCTTTATCTGGTATCCCGAAACATCGGAACGCTCTGGTTCGGAATAGGAAAAACAGAAGAAGAACCCTTTGAGGATATGGAATTCGTTATACTGTTTTCTGTCCGGAAAATCAGTGATGACTCTAAATACCGCAAGGATATGTTTAAGAGCAAAAGAAAGAGCACTGAGGAAATATGGGAAGGCGAACAGATCCCGGGTGTGAGTGATATTGTCAGGTTTGCACCGAGTGCCTGCAATTCTCAGCCGTGGTATGTAAAGAACGATGGTGAGATCTCGGTTTACAGGCATAAGATACCCGGCAAAAGAGGGATCATGCCGGCCGACAGGGTCTCATTCTACAACCGAATCGATATAGGCATTTTCATCTGCTTCATGGATATCTGCCTAGGGCATAAGGGTGTAGGATTTGAGAAAACACTTTATTCGGATGCTGGTGACGATGATAAAGAATTGGTGCTGAATGCAAAGTACAGACTTTGCAGATAAGGAGATGAAGCTATGAACAACTTTTTTGAGTTTATGCGCGCGGCCCTGCCGTGGATCGCCATGGGGCTCTTGCTCGCTGTGTTTTCGGCAAGAGGCGTAAGCCGGAAAAAGAATAAGGAAAAGAAAGAGGACTATGGCTCCGAGGGGATGGCCCTGGGCATGTGCTTCGGCGTCGCCATGGCTTCGGCTCTGCATTGGGACATCGGCCTCGGGCTGACCCTGGGCATGCTTCTGGGGCTGGTAATCGGCTCCGCCGCAGAGAAAAAGGACGAATAAAGGAGAGTATTCACATGAACGTCAGCTATGAGAAAAAAGAGTCCATGACCTTTATCGGTTATCATACGGAGATCCGTCCGGAGGAGGGCTATCAGAAATGCCCGGAATTCTGGGACAAGGAATACGCCGCGAAATATGCAAGACTTTGGCAGACGATGCGGCCGGAGACCGCCGTGGAAAAGGCCATTCTGGAAAACGGGATAGGGATGTTCGCAATCTGCGTCGAGTCTCCGAATGGCTTCGCGTACTGGATCGCGGGTCTGTACCGGGGCGGAGAGGTACCAGAGGGACTGGAGCTGTATTCTTTTCCGGCGAGCGACTGGGCTGTCTTCACAACGAAAGGCCCCATGCCGGACTCCCTGCAAACGCTGAACACAGCCGTATGGCAGGAGTGGTTCCCGAACGAGGGGCAGAAATATCACGCGGACGGCGCCGCGACGCTGGAGGTTTATTCCGCCGGAAATCCGCAGTCTCCGAACTATGAGTGCGGCATCTGGGTGCCGATACAACAAGAATGAAAGATTCGGTTTTATACATACACGGTAAGGGCGGAAGCGCCGCGGAGAGCGAGCATTACGCGCCCCTGTTTCCCGGCTGTGAAGTCATCGGGCTGGATTGCAAGAGCTTTACCCCGTGGGAGGCCGGGAAGGAGATCCGGGATGCCGTCGAAAACCTGCATTGCGAGGGTCGAAGCGTCACGCTGGTCGCCAACAGCATCGGCGCGTATTTCAGTATGAGCGCCGGGATCGACGCGCTGATCAGCCGGGCGTATTTCATTTCCCCCATCGTGGATCTGGAGCGGCTGATTCGAAACATGATGGTCTGGGCCAACGTGACGGAGGACGAGCTGCAAAGCAGGGGCGTGATCCCCACGGCCTTCGGGGAAGACCTGTCGTGGGACTACCTATGTTATGTGCGGGAGCATCCCGTTTCATGGAACGCCCCGACCGAAATACTGTACGGAAGCGCGGACAAGCTGACGGACTATGAAACGGTCGCGGCCTTTGCCAAAGCGCACCGCGCGGGACTGACGGTCATGGACGGCGGCGATCACTGGTTTCACACGCCGGAGCAGCTGGCGTTTCTGGATCGTTGGATCAAGCAGCAACAGGAGACGGGCATGGAACAGGAAATCGTTCTTCACGAAAAACATTACCGCATCCTTCGCCTGCTGGGTCACGGCAAGGGCGGGTATTCTTATCTGGCCGAGCGCGAGGGTCGTCCGGTCGTTCTGAAGCAAATCCACCACGAGCCCTGCGACTATTATCAGTTCGGAAACAAGATCGAAGCCGAGCGCCGCGATTACGCACGGCTCAAGAACGCCGGCATCCGCATCCCGGAGCTGCTGGACATCGACACGGACGCCGAGCGGATCGTAAAAGCGTACGTTGACGGGCAGACCATTGCGGAACTGATTCATGACGGCGTTCCCGTGACGGAGTATCTGCCGCAGGTGCGGGAGATGGCGGCGAAAGCGCAGGCCCACGGGCTGAACATCGACTACTATCCCACCAATTTCGTCGTATCCGGCGGAGAGCTGTGGTACATCGACTACGAGTGCAACGACTATATGCCCGAGTGGGACTTCGAGCACTGGGGCGTCAAGCATTGGCTGCCCACGGTCGAATGCCGCGCATATCGGGAAGAAGACTTTGATGCGGTATGCGCGTTCCTGATCGCGCTGAATCAAAGCGACAGAACGCATATCAACTGGAACTGGGCGCGCTTTGAGTGGATGATCGAGCACCCGGAGTTTGACAAAAGCGCGATCTCGTCCATCGGTCTTTGGTGGGAACGGGGCCGGATCGTCGGCGCGGCAATCTACGATATGTACTTCGGCGAAGCCTTCTGCGCCGCGCTGCCAGGCTGCGAGGCGCTGTACCCGAAGATCCTGGACTATGCGTGCCGGGAATTGAAGGATGAGGCCGGGCTGGGCATCGCGCTCTGTGATGGAAACCAGCGCGAGATCGAAGCTGCCGAAACTGTCGGCTTTGCTCCCGCCGAGCAAAGCGAAACCCTTTTGAGACTGGAGCTTGACAAGCTCCGGCGTACGGTGCTGCCGGAAGGCTATACCCTCTCGGAGCTGGACCCGGCGGAGCAGCCGGAGGATTTTCAATGGCTCCTGTGGCAGGGCTTTGACCACGGCACGGATTACGAGGAATTCAAACGGAACGACCCCATCGTCCCCCAACGCCGCCCGAATCTGAACAAGCGCCTGAGCCTTGCCGCCGCCGCGCCGGACGGAGCTTTGGCCGCTTACTGCTGCGTGTGGGTTCGCCCGGACACGGATTACGCCTATGTGGAGCCGGTCTGCACAGTCCCCGCTCATCGCGGAAAAGGGATCGCCGCCGCGCTTTTGTCGGAAGCCCTGGCGCGGGCCAAGGCTCTCGGGGCCAGAGAGGCGTATGTTATCTCCGATCTGCCCTTTTACGAGAAGCTCGGCTTTGAAAAGATGCGGCATTATACGTTTTACCGGAAGCCCTGACCCGATGACACGCTTCGTATCGCGGATGTGACGGCGCGTTTCTTTCCATCCCCGCACGGCTGTGCTACGATTGGCACAGACGAAAAGGGGGGAGAGAAATGGAGCGAAACACGAAAAGACATCTTTGGACGGGGCTTGGGCTTCTGTTCGCCTTTGCATGGTGGACGCTGCTGATCTGTTGCGTAGATGTACGGGAAGCGGGCCCGACGGGAACAAGGGTCGGCTTTGCGGCGCTCAACTTATGGTTTCATCGCTTGACCGGCGTACATATGGCCTTATACACTGTGACGGATTGGCTCGGCCTCGTGCCGATTGCCGTCTGCCTGGGCTTTGGAACTTTCGGCCTGATCCAGCTTCTCCGGAGAAGCGGTCTGCGGTATGTCGATCCGGATATCCTTCTGCTGGGTGTCTATTACATGCTGGTCATCCTCGGCTATTTGTTGTTCGAGGCCGTTCCCATCAACTATCGGCCGATATTGGTTGAGGGGCGCTTGGAGGCGTCCTACCCCTCCTCCACAACGCTGCTGGTGCTGAGCGTCATGCCCACACTGAAGCTGCAGATCGACCGGAGAAGCAACCGTCCTTCTGTAAAAACGCTGACAGACGCTTTCGCGGTGCTTTTTTCGGCGTTTATGGTTGTCGGGCGGCTGATTTCGGGCGTCCATTGGGCCACGGATATTATCGGCGCCGCATTTCTGAGTTTCGGCCTGTTTTACATCTATCGCTTTTGCGTCGAGACTTCGAATCGGCGCGGGGAGAAAAATCATGGAATTCAATGAAAAACTGCAGGAATTACGGAAGAGCAAGGGACTGACTCAGGAGGAGTTAGCGGAAGCGCTGTTCGTTTCCCGGACGGCTATTTCCAAATGGGAGTCCGGACGAGGTTATCCCAACCTCGACTCGCTGAAGCAGATCTCCCGCTTTTTTGCCGTTTCAATCGATGAACTGATCTGCTCAGAAGAAATCATCTCAGCTGCAGAAGAAGAGAAAAAGGCGAGCCTGGACAGGTATCTCTCGCTGCTCTGCGGCGCGCTGGATATCCTGCCGGGGCTGCTGCTGTTCCTTCCTGTCTTTGGAAACGGGGCGGATTCTCCGGCCTCGGTATCACTGTTTGAAATCACCGGGCTCAGTCCGTGGCTCAGAACCGTGTTCGCAGCCGTGATCACGGTCACCGTCCTGAACGGGATCTGTGGCGTCCTGATCAGCCGTTTGGATAAACCCGTCTGGAATCATCACCGGCTCGTCACCGGCATGGCGCTGTCCGTTATAGGCACGGCAGTATTTATCGTGACCCGACAGCCATATGCAGGGATCATCTGTCTGGTCATCCTTGTTGTGAAGGGATGGCTGATCGTGAAAAGGAAGAGTTTGTCATGATGGAAACGGAACGGATCAGGATATATCCCGAGAGCAGAGAGCAGATGGAGCGCATGATCGCCGACGAGCCGGACGAGGATATGAAGAAAGCCTACGGCGAAATGCTGGAAGGCAGTCTCTCCCATCCGAAAGATCGGGAATGGTACGCGATGTGGATCATAGAGAAAACGGATGGGACGCGGATCGGCGATCTCTGCTTCAAGGGCTTTGAGGCGGGCCGGAACCCGGAAATCGGCTATGGGATCCTCGAAGCGTTTCAAGGCCGGGGCTATGCCACCGAGGCCGTCGGCCTCGCGCTGCAATGGGCCTTCCGGCATCCGGCGGTGAAGGCCGTCGAAGCGGAGACCGATCCGGGCAATACCGCCTCGCAGAGAGTACTGGAAAAATGCGGCTTTTGTCCCATGGGGATCACGGGCGAGGAAGGCCCGCGGTTTATCAAATATAAGGAGAGCACGAAATGAACGACAGTTATATCATTCGAGTGGAAAAGCCCGAAGACTACAGAGAGGTCGAGGATCTTGTCAGAGAGTCCTTCTGGAACGTCTACCGCCCCGGCTGCAGCGAGCACTATGTGATCCACGTGCTGCGTGACGACCCGGCCTTTGTGAAGGAGCTGGATCTGGTCATGGAGCGGGACGGACAGATGATTGGGCAGAACATGTTTATGAAAACGCACATCGTGGCCGACGACGGCAGGCTCATCCCGGTGCTGACCATGGGGCCGATCTGCATCACGCCGGAACTGAAACGGCAGGGCTATGGCAAAAAGCTGCTGGATTATTCGCTGGAGAAGGCGACTGAAATGGGCTTCGGCGCGGTGCTGTTTGAGGGCAACATCGGCTTTTACGGCCATAGCGGCTTTGATTATGCGCGCAAGTTCGGCGTCCGCTATCACGATCTGCCCGAGGGCGCGGACGATTCCTTCTTCCTCTGCAAAGAGCTGAACCCCGGATATCTGGATGGGATCACCGGCGTGTATCAGACGCCGCGGGGGTACTACGTGGACGACGCCGACGTGGAGACCTTCGACAAGAGCTTCCCGCCCAAGGAGAAGCAGAAGCTGCCCGGTCAGATTTTTGGATAAGGCGGATTGTCAAGTGAAGTGCAACGATTGGTTTGAGAAGACCTCAAAAGGGGTTGACCAATTCAAGCATTTTCGTGGTCTCAAATTGATGAGGGCGACGAAGCGAGAGAGGTCGGCGTCTGTAA